>ENA-UERK01000037-UERK01000037.1-human-gut-metagenome-genome-assembly--contig:-NODE-37-length-103618-cov-13.059889_pt1 | contig 103618 bp, 138 predicted proteins | sample MGYA00242957_ERZ507957 | MGnify/ENA primary metagenome ERZ507957 (study PRJEB26167, sample SAMN06115538) | human gut metagenome | host: Homo sapiens | place: China:Heilongjiang | collected...
AGAATAGTTTAAAAACTCTCATAGGTGCCGAAACAAGTGCTCGTACAAAGGGCTATGAAGACTTGAGTTCTAAGATTAAGGCAGAGCAGACTAGAGCAGAAGGTAAAGAAAAAGAGATATCAGATAAGCTTGCAATAGTTAATGGTGATTCAAATACAGAAGGATCATTTAGAAAAGCTATTGCAGATGTAGTTGCTGCTGCTCCAGAAGACCTTGATACACTTAAAGAGATCGCTGATAAACTTGCTGGTAACGATGACTTGCATACAGCATTAAATCAGGCTATTACAGAAAAGGCTGATGCCTCTGCGCTTGCAAATGAAGTTGTTAGAGCTACTGGTGTTGAAAGCGGTTTACAAGCTGCTATTGCTACTAAGGCTGACGCTACTGCACTTAGTAATTATGTTCTTACAACAGCGCTTAATAAGCAAGTTGATACGCTGAATGCTGCTATTAGTGCTAAGTAGGATGCAGGTAGCTATATCCCTTATGATCAAACTGTTACATCTAGATATAAAATAGACAAAGATCTTATGATAGATAATAGTAAAGGTAGTGCGGTGTTAGGTACTGCTAGCATCAGTGCTATTTCGAATAGTAATACTGAAATATAGATAAACCCAGATGGTATTACTATGAAAGATGACGATAATGTGATACGCTTAGGCCGGAACGGCATAGTTCTACCTAATGGCGACAATGATCATGTATTAACGTCTTATGGTTCTACTATAAATATTGGCGAATATGCTACGTAGAGTGACCTAAGTGCATAGCTTGCTCCTAAAGCTAATAGATCAGATCTCTTAACACTCGAAAAGAAGGTAACAGCTAACACTACCGCTATTGAAAATAAACAGGACGCTGGATACTATGTAACTTATATCCGTGATGACGGCTCAAAATATACATTACAAAAAGGCTTTGAGTTTGGCAATAAAACAGACAATGTAGCCATAGATGAATCTGGTGTGGATATCAATATTGCTGGAAGTTCTATTACTCTTAATAATATGGGAATTATTGGAAATGAAGGTAATAACCATTATTCGATTGATTGTAATAGTATCAATCTATTTAATATGGACACTGAAATCAGAATTAGTCCTATAGGGATATCTTCCGTTGATGATGAAGACACAAGTCTTTTCAATATAGGTTCTACTGCTATCATACTTGGTCCTACCAATAATCCTAACGTAAAGATAAGTGAAGAAGGAATAAAATTCAAAGGCAAAACGAACTCTTATATACCTACAGCAGGTGGCGATTTTATTGATATTGATGACTATGCTACAAGGGATTTCGTAACTGGTGGATTATTAGCAAAGTAGAACAAAATCCCAGTGAATACTATTGATGTTACTGACATAGAAACAGCTGACGTAACAAAACTGAGAACCATTGTAACTAATCTTATAAACGCACTTGTTTCAAGCGGTTTAATTAACTCCACATATGGTGTTGAATAAAGCTAGGTCTTAATGAAAGCATGACGGGGTTCGCTACCCCGCCTAGCACAACAGATTCTACCACGCCTCTTTCCAAATGCGTACCAGGGTAGGACTTTTATTGCCCCTAGATGGAATATGCTAGGGCTCGCGTAGTAATACGCTTTTTAAATTAAACGGGACTAGGATTATTCCAGTCCTAGTTCCATATTGTTTTACTATAAAACTTGTTAATTATGGATACAATCGAGAAAGTTTATTGTACAGGACACGACAATAACGACGCTTTAGTAGCCGCTTTGGCTTATTAAGAATAACTGTGATCCAATGGCTATGGCAGCTATGATGAACTAGAATGATTATATGAATAACCCATTTGCTTATCTTATCTGGATGATCTTCGCTATGCGTATGTGGAACAACCAGGACGGTAACCAGGGCAATGCAATCCAGAGTCAGCTCGACGCAATGCGTTCACAGATCTCTGATAATCAGAATAGCTCATTGGTAATGGATGCCATAAGAGGCAACGCTAATGCAATTACATAGTTAGCCTCTAGCCTGAACTGTGATTTCAACGCATTGAATAATGCTATTTGCTGCGTTAGATCAGGTATTCAGGAAGTAGCAGGTAATGTAAACTTCTCTGCAGAACGCGTTATCAACGCTATTAATCTCGGAGACGCTAACCTTACATCTGCATTGCAGAACTGCTGCTGCCAGACACAATAGAACATTATCAAGATGGGCTACGAGAATCAACTTGGGCAGAAGGACATTGTTAACCAGATGCAGACAGGTTTCAGCTACACAAACTCAGGTTTGGAGAGAGCTGCAAGTAACCTTGGTTTCCAGATGAGTTAGATGGTATGCGATCTTAAGACGAACGCAAATGCTAATACTCAGCGAATAGTAGATGTTTTGAACAATCATTGGCAGTCAGATTTACAGTAGAGATACAATGACGCTCGCCTTGAATTGTCACAGCAGAAGTAGAATGCTACTTTGATTGCTGCGCTTAAGACAACTGCTGCAGCTTAATAAGTTTAATTTATGTGAGGGCTCCTTCGGGAGCCTTTACATATAAAAATAAGGCTTATGGCATTTAAAGATGTAAAACAAAACTATTCAGTATATATACTGAATAAACAGGATATAACTATTACCGATGGCAAGGTTATATCAGTTGGATTTCCACACTTAGACTTAAGTACAAAGCCTTCAATGGGTTAGTCACAAATGGTTGTAGATGTAACTATAGAAGCTAACTCAAAAACAGCTACGTATTCAATCCCAGAGAGCTTATCTGTTACATATGCAGGAGATGTAGTATTGTCTACAGATAAGCAGGGTCTCATGGCTGAAGTAGAGCAGATGAAGAATACTGCTGAAAAGATACTTGAGTCAGTTCCAAAATAGAAGGAAGTAGTAGATAAGACGACAGTATTGTTGTCTGAGCTTAATCCTGTCTATAAGGAGAAAAAGGAGACTGAATAGAGATTCTCAAAGATAGAAGAATCTATAAGTAGAATGGAATCAACTGTTAATAACTTTATTAATTCTTTCAACAATGCAAAAGGTAATAGTAATACGGCACAGTGACGAAGATAACCAGAATTCTAAATACGTTGCAAATCTTTAGAAGAATAAAGATGGCAGCTATTCAGCTAGTGTTGGAGTTGTAAATGAAGATGGGTACAATGAATATGTTAGTAAACATGGGTTACACTTTACAAAAGCTTTACAGGAATACGCTAGTAAATAGATGGTTAATTCAAATAATTAGGAACATACATGGACTTCTGAGTAGGTTCAAAATGTATGTAATGTACTTAATCTTAAAATTCCAGATACTTCTACAATAGAAGATGTAACATATACAGCAAACATGGCTTATGCTGATTTTTATCCAGAATTGCTTAACGAACACCAGTGCATAAAATATGCAGCAGCTGTAGCTAACGATAAAGACGGCTATACAGGAATTTAGTTTTGCAGATGGATGGCAGATGTTGCTGGAAAGAAGGAACATATAGATTGGGATAAATTCAAATAATCTTTAACTGTGGCGTTTTAGACGTGGTCTTCGATGACACCACAGTACAATAATTGTTAACAATTTAAACGAATTAATATGATTAATTTTTGCGTAGAACCAAAAAAGCCTTGTCGCAAAAATCCAATCGGAGAATTAGATTTTAAAATAGACAAGTGTTATTCGTCAATATATTCTAGATTGTGCTGCCATGAAAATGATTCGGTCTCACATATATCTTAGGAAGAAAGAGATGAATGGAATGGAAAGGCTAGCAATTCTGCTTTACTAGATCTTTAGAATCAGTTAAATGAAGTAGCTGGAGACGGAGATAATTCTATAAAGAAAGAGATATTGATAGAAGTGTCTAGGCAGATAGCAGGTGCTATTACTGATTTAAATATTGAAGATTATGCTAAAAAGAAATATGTTGATGACGCTATTAGTAATATCGACTTTGATTAGTATATTACAAATACCAAAGCTGATTCTACGTATTTAAAAAAGGCTGACTATATAAAATTAGACCCAACAAGCTATTATACTAAATCTGAGGTATAGAAGATAATTGAAGACTCTACTATAGGGAAAGATTATCCTATATAGAGCTTTACAATAGAAGATAACAAGCTTCTTCTCACATAGAAGAATGGCGGCTAGTTTAAGGTTAACCTATCTGGAATAGGATCTGGTGTTGGAGTAGACACTGATTATGTATAGGAGTAGCTTTCAAATTATATTAAAAAGAACACATTATCAAAATTGATAATAAACGATAAGGCGTACTCTATTGAAAGTGGGCGCGATATAAAAATCCCTACTAGCGGCGCTGGTTCAAGTATAGATTATACTAAATTTGGATACAATAAATCTTATTTCAAAAAACACCAAAGTAATTCTGTAGCACCAAGTAAGCCTGGTGCAAATAGACCGCCTGAAGACGGTTCTGGGTGGGTTGAAGATGCCCCAAATTAGGAAGCTGGATATTACATATGGATGACACAGGTATTCATAAACGGTAACGGATAGTATGGAGAATACACAAATCCAATATGTTTAACCGGAACTGCTGGAGAAAGCGCTGTATCATACGATATTAAAACATCTACTAGTACTATTAATTACCAAGATGGAACAATGTATCCAAAGACTATTAGCGTATATGTTGTAAAGAGCAATGGTTCACAGATTACAAATATTACACCATCAAATAGTTCTGGTTGGTCGTTCTCGTATAGTGTTGATGGCGGAGATGCGTGGACCGCAATATCATCTGATTAGATTCAAACTGAGGGTGATAACGGAATGTTGTTTAGAGCAACAAGCGGAACAATGATATTAAGTGAATATGTTCCAATTGTTAGGTCTGGTATAAATGGATCAACTTATTCGTTACAGCTTTCAAACATATCGTTATCATACGTTCCAGCAGATTAGAATTACAACTTACAGATGAGCTGTAATGTTAATCTGTATAAAAACGAAAACGTTGTAGATAGTACTGATGCAAATCTGTACAATCTATACATGTAGCTAAACTCGAACGATAGAACAACTTTGCAGTATAGTACAGACCATTGGGATGCTACAGTAAATGCAACAGTGCAGTCTAAGTCTAGCACCATTACTATATACGCATATAATACAAACGGCGCTTATCTTATATCCATGACTATTCCGGTATCAGCTTCTGGAGACGCGTCTACTGGACAAACGTTCAAAGGTTCTCCTTTAAGAATTAAAGGCGAATGGTAGAGCGGCACAAAGTACTATGATGGAAAGAGAGACGCAGAAAGCGGTATATTCTATCAAGACGTTGTACTTTATAAAAATATATATTACGCTTGCATAAATACAGATTCCGGAGAATCTGACAATTGGAACACACCGCCAACCACTGCTACATATTGGTCAGCATTTTCATTATCCCCTAATGTTGTAGCTGATCTTGTTGTTGCCAATAAGGCGTTTATAAAAGAGCTTTCATCTAATGAGCTTGTTATTTTTGACGATTAGAAGATTGTCGCTGGTATGACATCTAGTAAAGCCGTAGATGACTCGTCACCATTAAATGGTAAGGTTACAACTGAAGGCAAGGGTGATGTTCGTATATGGGCCGGCGAAATATCTAATGCCAATTTGACAACTGCTCCATTCACAGTTACAAGCACTGGTGTTTTGAAAGCTAATGATGCAACGCTTAACAACGTTGTTTTAAAAAAGGCGAATTTAACAGATGCTACGTTTGCTAATCCTTACGGAGAAACTTGTATAACAACAAAAGAACAAACTGTTTATACAGATATTTCTACTAGTATAAAAGCAATATCTTCAGGAGTATTTATAAATGATACGACTGGTAAAAACATGGCGCAACTCTATTATTTGTCAGAAAATTACTCTGATTCAGAACCTTAGTCTGGATTAAGATTAGCAACAGGTAATAATACTAAGTTTTTTTCCAATGTTAGAGATAATGACGCTTAGTTGTATATCGGTAGCGGTGTTGGTAGCGACATTGGTATCAGCTCTAAGATTTTATCATATTTTTCAACATATGTAGTTAATGGCAATTTGCTTGTTGATTTTATTTCTAATTCTATTTGTAAAATACGTGTAAAGGGACTTCGTTCATACGCTTTTGTAGAAGATGCGTATTCTGATAGCGCTCTATAGAAAAATGAAATGTTTTTGATTAGTAATACAGTAGAAGACAGACAAGGCAATGCACATACAGATTATACCGTTCATATTAAAGGTGCCAAAAATTAAAATGAAAATAATTAGACAAAATATACTTCCTCCAAAAGGTTTTTTAGCAATTAATCTGTTTGGTTATCTATTCTGTAAACCAAATGCTAAGATAACTGATGTCACAATTAATCATGAACAAATACATACAGAGCAGATGAAAGAAATGCTGTACATACCGTTCTATTTATGGTACGGAGTAGAGTGGCTAATTAAACTGTTCTGTAAAGGAAATGCATACAGAAACCTTTCTTTTGAGAGAGAAGCTTACGATAATTAGTATAATCTAGATTACATAAAAACAAGAAAACATTATAGTTGGATTAAAAGACTATTTAAGTAATGTTTGACATCATATAGAATAAAATACAATTAAGCACAGATGATTTAGCTATACCACCATTTAAAGATTTCTATAACAATGCTAAAGATAAACAAGATGCATTAAAGAAGATCGAATTCATAGTGTGGAGATATAAATGGAATAGCCCATATGAGGCATATCCAGAGAAAGAACGCACATGGAGAGTGGCTGAGGCTGTGTTTAAAGATAAGGATTACAAACCTGATGATGCTGTAAAAGAATTAGCAAAAAAGTTTCAGGAGTTGCAAGAGACTCCTGCTACTCGCTTGCTTAAATCTTCTAAGAGCGCAGCAGAGGGCATTATGAACACGATGGATAGCTATGCTGAAGAAGAGCTTGATATAGATACAGCTAAGAAACTTTCAGCTATATTGAAAGACGTTAGTGGTATTATCAAGTCATTAGACATGGCTACGAAGTAGGCAAAAGCAGAGCAAGCAGAAGCTGGTAGAGTCAAAGGTGGTGGCACTATTGGCATGTACGAATAATTATGATAGACTTTAATTAGAAGCTCCATAATACCGATAAGTTCAGATAGGCAGCCATCTTCTTTGAAAAGCATGGATGCTATACGCTAGCTCCAGTCGGTACTACTGATTATAATAAATATTGGGAGCAAGAAACAGATAGGTGCAAAAATGGTTATATAGCTCCAGACGGAGAAGGTATAACTGGATACAACTACTTCTATTTGAACTATAGTCCAATTTTTAAGCTTGTAGAAACAGAATACACAGATAGAAATGGTGATTTAAGAAAACGAAGAGAACGTATATTACAATTCCCTAGCTTTTGGGATTACGACTATTATTATTTTTGTGCAATAGAAGAAGCTGAATAGCAAGGTAAGCATATGGCTGTTTTGAAATCAAGACAAAGAGGGTATAGCTTTAAAGGTGCGTCAATGCTCGTACGAAATTATATGCTTATTCCTGGTTCTAAGAACTTTGCTGTAGCTTCAGAACAGAAGTTCCTTATTGGTGATGGTTTGCTTACTAAGGCATGGCAGATAATGGACTTTCTTGATCAGCATACAGCATGGGCGAAACAAAGGCTTGTGTCAACCCGTATGGAAAGAGTATCCGGTTATAAGGTTACCGATGAGTTTGGTAAACAGACAGAACGAGGATATCTTTCTAGTATAGTTGGAATAACACTTAAGAATGACCCTGAACGTATTCGTGGTACTCGTGGCAAACTTGTACTATGGGAGGAGGGTGGTAAATTTCCAGACCTTCTTGATGCATGGCGTATTGAGCAGCCTTCTGTAGAAACTGATGATGGTGTAGCATTTGGACTAATGATAGCATTTGGAACTGGTGGTACAATCGGTGCAAGTTTCGAAGGACTAAAAGAACTATTTTATAAGCCGAACGCTAACAACGTACTAGCATTCCCTAATATATGGGATGATGGTAGAGAAAATACAGAATGCGGATTCTTTGTTCCAGCTTATTCAAATCTAGAATCATTTGATGATGATGGAAACCAAAGGTTCATGGACAAAGATGGTAATAGCCTAAAGGAGTTAGCTATACAAAACTTAATAGATCAAAGAAACAAAATAAAAGACGGTGGTGCTAGTTAGCAATCTATAGACCGTTTTATATCAGAGCGCCCTATGAAGCCAGCAGAAGCCGTGTTGGAGCTTGGTAAGAATATATTCCCTAGAAAGTTATTAATGGACCAGTTGACCAGAATAAGGACCAACAAGAAGCTTTAGAGCATGAAACATATAGTTGATCTAGAGTGGGATGGAAATGGTCAGGTAAAGGCTACAGAAAAGCCTAGTGGGGATATAACTAATTACCCTCTTAAGAAAGGAGACAAGCCTCATGGATCAGTAGTTATATGGGAGTACCCAGTAAAGGATCCTCCGCATGGTTTATACATAGGAGGATGTTTGACTCCTGGAGAAAAGGTTTACACGCAGCGTGGGCTTGTGAATGTAGAGGATGTCACATTAGATGATAAGCTTTTAAGCAAAGATGGTAAGTTCGTAGAAATAAAGAACTTGCAAAGATACGAAAAATAGAACGAACCGATCTTTAAAGTAAAGCCATACGGATCGTTTAGAACAACTACGTTTACAGGAGAGCATCCGATATGGGTTTATGATAAAGGATTCGTGAAAGCTAAAGATCTAAAAGAAGAAGATTGGTTAGAAATTCCAAATAGATACGTAAACAATAATTATGTAGATATTGACGAAAAACTTTCTAAACTTTATTATTTTTACGGGCTTTGGTTGGGTGATGGATTTTGTAGCAAGAACGGTAATTCTTACGATATATATTTATCAATAGGAAAGGACGAAGAAGACTTAGCATAGTTCTATGATTCTTTGATACTTGAATTATTTGATAGAAAATGTATACATGTTCATAAAGACAGAGAGCAAACTAGAAGGTTTACTAATAAAGAGTTATTCTTGAAACTTAAGTCCATGTTTGGTTCAAGCGCTTACAACAAAAGGATTCCTGAATTTATAAAACAATTGCCGAATGTATACAAAAGATCATTTATATAGGGTTATTTAGATTCAGATGGATCTGTATTCTATGACAATGGGAAAGTTCGAGTAAATTTTACTAGTGTAAATTTACAGCTCTTAGAAGATGTATAGGATATGTTATTTGGAATGAAGGTAGCAAATAGTATAGTGATCCATTAGAAAGAATGCATAAGCAGACAAGGCATTCATTCAGAACAATCGTATAGAATAAATATAAGTAGAGCTGATCAATATTTGCTATAGAACACACCTGTGTTTGAGAGCAGAAAAATAAAGCTTCTAAAACAAGCAAAGATACCATCTACATCAAAGATGAAGATTAAATTTATTAATGATGAAGAAGTCGGTAATAAAGTATTGCTAAAAATAGATAAAATAGAAGAATCATCGTATACTGGAATTGTGTATAACTTTGAATGTGAAACACATACGTTTATGTGTAGAAACATACTTACGCACAATTGCGACCCGTTAAGTATCAGCGGGGTACAATCGAGCAAAAACGGTGAAAGTCTAGAACAGAAAACACCGTGCTAATCTTATAGATTACGAAAGGCTATAAGACAGTGTAACGCATAGGAGATGAATAAATATAATTCTCCCAAGAGTGCTCGACGCCAATTTGGTGATAATATATGCTGAACTACATGGGGACATGTAGAGGTTAAGATAAAAAGCTTAACGATAACAAATTGATGATCATGATGATAGCTTTACAAACTCTCTTGGTTCTACATTTATATTTAAACGCGTAAGAGCTGGAGAAGCATGGACCGATGTAATAGTAGCAGAGTATTCTGGAAGACCGGACACAGCGGAAGAGTACTACGAGAATGTGCGCAAGCTACTTACGTTTTATAACGCTAGATTATTATTTGAGAATGAAAGAAAAGGAATCTACCCTTACTTTACGAATAAACACTGCGATTACCTCTTGGCTGATTAGCCAGATAAAATCATATCTGAAGTCTTTAAAGACAGCAAAGTGCAAAGAAGAAAAGGATGCCACATGACCAAACAGATTAGGGCGTATGGCGAAGGATTAATATTAGAGTGGCTGCTAGATGAATTTGAAGAAGGCCATCCTAATGTAGAAAGAGTATACAGCGAACCTCTAATAGAAGAGCTTATAGAGAATGATGGTGTACGAAATGTAGACCGCGTTATAGCTTTGTGTATGGTAATGATATACAGAGAGGAGCTCTATTAGGTAAAGGTGTCGTCTGCAAAAGAACAAAACAAATAGGTTGAACTCTTCGAGATGCCGTTATTTAGCAAACAATGGTTTGAAGAAGATAGCAGCACAAGTGAAGACGGTATGCCGATATTCACATTTTAATACATGGAAGATAACTTATACAATTCAGCTTTCCCCAGACAAAAGCTTCCTCTTTCAAAGAAAGGAAAGAAGTGGCAGGAAGATTGCGTTAACTATATTATAGGTGAAGGTAACGTAACATCTGGAGGAAATAGTACATCATATTACGGAGAGCTGTAGACCTATTATAATTTATATAACAGCATCTTCGACGAGAAGGATTTTAAATCAATTACAAACCCATTCAAGGTCGAGGATGGTTTTCCTGCTACTCCTCATGACTTTAATATTATAAGACCTAAAGTAGATTTGCTTATAGGTGAGGAGACAAAGAGACCTCTTAACTTTAGAGTTATCAGAACTTCGTAGGAGGCTACATCTGAAATGCAGGAGAAAGAGAAGTAGATGATTCTACAATATATAGAAGCAGCTATCACAGCTAGAATGAGCCCAGAAGAAGCTCAGTAGTTCCAGCAGTAGCTACAGTCTGGAGAGATTATGCCCCCAGAGCAGATAGCTAAGTATATGGACAAAGACTATAAAGATATTGTAGAGAATACTGCATATCATTCTCTTACCTATCTGAGAGAGAAGCTTGATCTTGACAACGAGTTTATCAAAGGCTGGAAGGACGGATTGATCTCAGGTAGAGAAATTTATTATGTTGGCGTACTTAATGCAGAGCCATATGCGGAGAGAGTTAATCCTATATGTTTCTCTTACGACAAGAGCCCAGACCTTGAGTTTATTGAAGATGGATCATGGTGCTGCAGAAAGATGCGTATGCCTATAACTGAAGTATACGATAGATATTATGACAAGCTTGAAGAGAAGGATCTTGATAAGCTTGAAGAAATGATTGGTTCTACTCCTGGTAGAAACCTCGGAGATAGAAGTCCTGTTGATATGGGTATACAGTTACGTATATACGACAACCCAATATTTGAAGGATCAGGTAAATCGCTTGTAAACGTATGGCATTGTTGCTGGAAGTCTTTTAAGAAGATCTTCTACGTAACTACTACAGATGATGCTGGACAGCCTCAGATCAATATAGTTGATGAAACATATCAGCCTGTTGGTAATGAGGTTAGTATTGAGCCAGATTGGATTATAGAGGTATGGGAAGGATATAGAGCTGGTAGTGACTTATACTTTGGTATATAGCCTATTGAATATCAGCATGTAAGTATCGATAACCCTAATAGCCAGAAGCTTCCTTATTGTGGTGCTATTTATAGTAATACAAATAGTAAGCCTAGATCATTGGTTAGTATTCTTAAGCCATTACAGTATATGTATATTGTATTGTGGTATAGACTTGAGTTAGCTATCGCTAGAGACAAAGGAAAGGTTGTAAACATGGATATTACATAGATTCCTAAATCTATGAATATTAGCCCAGCTAAATGGATGCACTACCTGTCTAGCGTTGGCGTTAACTTTATTAACCCATATGAAGAAGGCTGGAATATCCCAGGAAGAGAAGGCGGTAAGCCTGCTCAGTTTAACCAGATAACAGCATTGGATCTTACAATGTCTAACGTCATAGCTGAATATATACAGCTAATGGATAAGATAGAAGAGCTGGCTGGAACAATCTCTGGTATTACATAGCAGCGTGAAGGAGCAGTAAGCTCATCGGAGATGGTAGGTAATGTAGAAAGATCTGTCGTACAGAGCTCGCATATTACTGAGCCATTATTCTGGGTTCACAACCAGTGTAAGCGAAGGGTGCTTAATATGCTTCTTAACACAGCTAAGGGCGCTTGGGAAGAGACTGGTAAACAGAAGCTCCAGTATATCTTTGATAATGGAGAAAGGGCGTTCTTGGATATTACCCCTAAGTTCTACTACGAGGATATGGATGTGTTCGTAAGCGATACATCTAAGGATCTTGAGAACATTCAGAAACTTCAGCAGCTTATACAGCCAGCTATGCAGAACGGTGCTAGCTTACTTGAAGCGGCAGAAATTCTTACAAATGATAACTTTAATATCATTAAGCAGAAGCTTAAGGATATGCAGACTAGATAGGAGTAGATACAGCAACAGCAGCAAGAAGCAGAAGCTCAGCAGCAACAGCAGTTGCAGCAGATGTAGAATGAATCTAAACAGCAAGAGCTTATGTTGCAGGAAGCTCAGATGGATCTTCAGAGATATCAGATTGATCAAGATAATCAGACAAAGATAGCTGTAGCACAGATCAACGCTTATCGTGGAACAGAAGATATGGATCAAAACGATAACGGAATACCGGATGTTGCAGAACTTGGCAAGCAGGCTCTTGAGTAGCAGAAGATTAATCAAGAGGCTTATAACAAGCGTTATGAAGCTAAGCAGAAGCGCGAGATAGAAGATCAGAAGATTCAGCTTGAGAAGGATAAAATGAAGCATGAGACGGAGCTATAGAAGGCTAAGGATGATGCTGCTTATGAACGCGAGAAGCTTAAGGCTCGCACGGCCCTTAAGAACAAAACGGTTGGCGAGAAGTAATGAAGTTTGACAATAAGACATTTTAGCAGAAGTATGAAGCGTGGAAGAATGGCGCTGATTACTGGAAGGATATTAGAGGAATCAACTTGGGTGGAGACACCCAGGCTGAGGAACCTAGTCCAGAATAGTAGTTGTAGATGGACCAGGATGTATAGTCTATACTTAACGCTTACAATGAAGGTAAAGATGTTAATATAGCTGAAGACATTATTGAACCACTACCTTTTGATACTCCATTAAACGAAGAGCATCCTATACTTCATAAATATAAAGGCGGAAAAGATGATTCTATTAATACTTTTGTTAACAGAATGGGCCCTCTTGTAGGACAATAGCTAAACAGATACGGATATGGTGATGCTGCATACTATAATGTAATGCGTTAGCTTGCATACGAATCTAATTATGGTAGATCCAGAGTTGCTAGAAGATAGCATAATTATGGCGGAGTAGGCTGGAACGGCAAGACATATACTACATACAAAAGCGATGCAGACTTTGTTAAAGATTATGTAAGACTTATGCATACACGATACGAAGCAGCTCTTAGAGCTAAATCCACACAGGATTATGCTAGAGCTCTTAAGTAGAAAGGGTATTATGAAGATTCTCTTTAGAATTACTCAAGAAACCTTAATAGCATGAATAGCCTTGTTAGAGCAGCTCGTAATCACAAGAATGCGCATAAGGACGCTTATAACTATAATGTATAGTTAAATGACCTTGAGTAGGATTATGAAGATGCCAAAAATGCTAGTCCTATAATTATCAATTCGCCATCTACAAGATAGCCTAGTACTATTAGAGCAGATGTTCCGACAACTCTACTTGGCCCTACTTAGGAAGAGATAAAAGCTCAACAATAGCGTGATCTCAATAAGTATAAACAGTAGATATACGATAGGATAACATAGCCTTCACTTCCGAATATACTAAACTTGCTTCCATCTAATAACTTTGGTAAAGACTCTTATGGCTAGAAGTTCTGGTGGAGAAGAGGCAATAATCTTAAACTAATGTAATTATGACACAGATGGAAAGTCCTAAGCGAAAGATGTAGAAAAAGAACGACTATCAGCGTCATAAGCTCTTTCGCAAGATTAAGCGTAGAAGAAAAGCATAGGCTGAAGCAGAATAGCATATAGCTGAGAAGTAGCTTAGAAGGAAACTGAAGCTGCCTAAGTTTGACAGGGGGAGAAGATGATGGCAATTATTTATACAAGTCAGATATTCATATAAATAAAGATGCATCTATAACTGATGTTAGTACTGGCAAAAGATACGATGGAGCAAGAATTCCGGAAGTTGTTGTTACAGCTAGAAAAATACCTACATTTAAAGACATCGAAAAACAGATAGGCAGAAAGATTACACAAGACGAAATTGATAAAATAGTTGCTGTTGATCCAGAAATACTAATAGAACTTCCAAATGTTCCAAAAGAGAAAGGTGCTTATAGCCCATCTGTTACAAATGAGTTTATTAATACTGTTGTAGGAACTGCCGGAGATGCCACAAACTATCTTGCAAATAAAGCAGGTTTATCTAATCTTGCACCAAACGAATAGCTTGTAGAAACCAGAGATGGTGACGCGTTGTTTGATCTCCCTGGATACGGACAAGCCGCGAAACTTAGTTTGTACGGACTTGGTAGATATGGAGAAAAGCTCGGGCTCAAGAAGCTATAGATAATAGGTAGATGGATTTAATAATGGCTAATTTTGATGTTGCAAATGGATATGGTTTAGATTATTATAATGCGTATAAAGATTTATTAGATAAAGCCAAGCAAACAAACAGTTATAGAGATTGGTAGAATATAATTGATTTTGAAAATCATATTAGAAATTCCTTAAAATATTTACCAGCTGTTACTCCATTTGCCATTGGCGCAAAGTCTAATGATTATAATTCTGGTAAAGACATACATATCAAACCATCTAAGCGTGGAACATTTACCAAAGCGGCTAAATAGCGTGGTATGAGTGTTCAGGGTTTTGCCAATAGAGTTTTAAGGAATCCAAGCAAGTATAGTGCAGCTATGAGAAAGAAAGCAAACTTTGCACATAATGCGTCAAAGTGGAATAAATAATAACATTACACGGGTTCGATTCCCGTGTAGCGTACAACAATTAAAAATATTAACTTAGTTATAATTTAAATTATGGCAAGAAAGAAGAAAAATCCATTAGGTGATTTTGAAGACGCTTTGAACTCTCTCGGGTTCGGTGGCCAGGAAGGTGGCGACAGCGTTACAGACATCGATAACCAGGATGTGGTTAATCAGGTGTTAGACGGTCCTAATGATGATATTGACAATTTAGACAATCCAGATGACGATAAGTCTTCTGAGGATAATAAAGATAATAAGAATGTAACTGGTGATCCTAATGCTCATGATGATGAGACACAGATCCCAGATAATATTTTAAATAATAATACGTCCGACACAACTACGGTTGACAACGAATAGGATAACGACAATGATGATAACGATCAGAAGACTGACGCTGACGTCGTAGATCCTGGAGAAGCAGAACAGATTGGTGCTTTCTTTGACGCATTCGCTGAAGCTAATGGTTGGAGTGTTGATGTAGACGAGAAGCCTAAGTCAGTCGAGGATCTCGTGGAGTATATCAAAGATGTTGTAGATGAGAATTCAACCCCACAGTACGCCGATGATCGTATTGCTAGACTTGATCAGTACGTAAAGAATGGGGGCAAATTTGAAGACTTCTATCAGACACAGCAGAAATCTATGTCTTATGATAACATAGATTTGGAGGACGAATCTAATCAGAAAGCAGCTGTTCGTGAGTTCTATAAATTACAGGGTATGAACGACGAGCAGATTAGTCGCAAGATTGAGCGCTATGAAGATGCTGACATGCTGGAAGATGAAGCAGCTGATGCTGTAAATTATCTTAAGGCGTACGAGCAGCAACAGCAAGAGTATATGGCTCAGCAACAGGAAGCTCAAAGACAGTAGCAAGAACAGCAAGCTGCACAGTTTATGGATGACCTTACTTCTAGTATTAATGGTCTTACTAATATTAGAGGTATTAATATCCCAAAGGAGGATAGAAAAGCGTTGTTCGATTATATTACAAGAACTGATGCAGATGGTTTAACAGAGTATCAGAAGGCTTTTAATAATAACCTTGTTAACAATTTGATAGAATCAGCCTACTTCACAATGAAGGGTGATGCTCTACTGGGCGAAGCACAGCGCAATGGTCAGACATCTGCTGCGAGTAAACTTAGACAAATGCTCAAACATCAAACAAAAAATCATACATCATACAATGTTGGGCATGAAAAACAACCTCAGGCATGGGATATCGCGTCAAAATACCTATGATGAGACAATTAACATATTATGAATAATTCAAGTTCTTTATTAAATAATCTTCAGCTCTACCGTGGTAAGCGTTTTGCTGACTTGGTAGACGAAAACATGATTGCTAACGCAATGCTTACAAAGCCTCATGAAGTAGCAGGCTTGTTGTCATTGGTTTTTGGTACAAAGGATGATGGTATTTCAACTACCATCGACTTGTTAACTGGTGGTCTTGGTTCAACCATGACTATCGAAAACAGAGAATATGAGTGGTCTGTAATGATTGATGCTGATCACGCTGTTAATATCCGCTATGCTAAGTGGAATGGTAAGGAGATTACCCCTAAGTCAATTACAGAAGGTTTGACTCCAGGTATTAACAATACTCCTATTTATCTTGGTCTTGAAGAGAAGTGGTTCGGTCCAGGTGCAATTCTTGCATTTGACAATGTAAACTTCCAGGTACGTGTAAACGGTACTCCATACCAGGATGGTAGCACATGGGTATATGAGTGCTATGTAGCAGAAGGCTTCCAGGGTTCTTATATTCCTTGCGAGTATTTGCTCCCAGGCCGTCAGGTAGACCGCATCGGTTCTGCATACGAGGAGTACAGTGATGAGGCAGATATCATCAACTATCAGACTCCATTTAAGATGCGTAATAGCTTGATGACTATGCGTCTTACTTACGATATCACTGGTGACGCTTACTCTACAGTATTGGCTATCGCTTTGACTGATCCTGAGACAGGTAAGAAGTCTTATTTGTGGTCTGACTATCAGTATTGGAAGGCTCTTCGTGAGTGGAAGAAGAGAGAGGAGAAGCAGTTGCTGTTCGCTCACTCTAACCGTAATGCAGATGGTACTTACAATTTGAAGGGTACTAATGGTCGTTTCGTTCCAATCTCTGCAGGTTTGTTCGAGCAGATTGCTCCAGCTAACGTACGTTACTATACAAAGCTGACTACAGAGTTGTTCGAGGATTACTTGTTCGATCTCTGCTACAATATCATTGGTACTAATGAGCGTAAGTTCGTTGCTTTGACCGGTGAGATGGGCATCCGTGAGTTCGACCGTATCTTGAAGGAGAAGGCAGCTAGCTTCAATATGATTGATACACACTTCATTACAGGTTCTGGTCAGGACTTGAAACTGGGTGGTCAGTTCACAACTTACACTATGACTAATGGTATTGAGTTGACAGTTAAGCGTTGTGCTATGTTTGATAACATGGAGATGTTCCGTCAGCTTCACCCATTGACAGGTAAACCATTGATGTCTTACACATTCTTGTTCGTTGATCTTGGTCGTCGTGATGGTCAGGCTAACATCGTTAAGGTATGTCGTAAGGGTCGTGAGTTCGTACAGTGGTGCACTGGTGGTTCTGTATTACCAAATGGTTATGCAAATAACATCAACACTATGCGTTCTAACAGCCGTGATGGTTACCAGGTACACTTCCTTGGTGAAGAGGGTATCATGTTGAGAAACCCATTGTCATGCGGTATCTTGTATTGTGATGCTGAAGACCAGGAGACTATTGCAGTCGAGAATAGAGCAGCAGAGCTCGCTTAATTAATAAAATAATATACAATGTTCAACCCCACCCAAAATCGGGTGGGAGCTTGGCATTGCAACAACTAATTGAAAAATTATGGTAGTTGAATTAAAGATCAGAAAGAAAAATCCCTGGGCTGGATTGTTAAAGTATAAACATTGTTTTGATTATATTGCACCTTACTTTACCAGATCTGGGTCGATATACACAGGTTTAACACCTGAGGACGAAAAGAAATTTGAAAAGGAGCTTGGCTATCCAGAAGGCCATCTCGCTAAAAATTCACCATTCTGGAATACATTCTGTGTTAAGGTTGGCTCTAAGAGTACAATCCTCGATGACTCATTCCCACGACAGGCTATGATCATTAAGTTCCTTGAGGGACATAAGAGAGTAGCTACATCACTTGATAAGCTCAATGCTGGTAAGGATTACCTGCTTATTAATAGACAGGCTGAAGCTATTGAGAAGAATAAGATTAACAAGCTTCGTAGAGACGCTATTATCGCGTTTGGTAAGCTTTCTCTTGAAGAGATGCGTAAGTGTCTTAGATTGTTTGGCGTTAGTGCCGATACAATGTCTAATGAGCTTGTAGAGTCTACATTGTTCTCATTGGTTGATAAACAGCCACAGAACTTCTTTACAAAGTGGGTTAATAACAAGACAAAGGAAACAGAGTTCTTGATCGAGAGTGCTATTGCTAAAGGCATTATCCGTAAGGATAGAACACAGTATTACTATGGTTCTGAGATGCTTGCAGACTCATTGTAGGATTGTATTGCATACTTGGACGCAAAGAAGAATCAAGACTTAAAGATCTCGATTATTAATCAGGTCGAAAATAAATAATTAAACTAACGACGTATGACGCATAGTGATATTTATACTAAGTTTATGATTGAATATGACAAGGCAAATATAACTTCGTCATATCCGTCGCTAACTAAATATGAGATTGCTACAATACTTGATAAAGCCTACCTAGCTCTTATAGCTCAAAAATATACGGGAAACAATCCTAGAAGGTCAGCGTTTGAGTCAGATATGAAAGCAATCGAAGATTTATAGCCATTGATTAATAAATTAACCGCCATTGGTAGTTTATCTGGCGATAATAGCTATACATTCGCTACGCACACTATAGATAATTTTGTTTTATACATAATTGATGGACAGATTGAAATCAAATAGAGTATTACTTCTCATGATAATAAGAATCATCAATATGAAAATATAGTATTCGTATCGCATGATGTTGCTAAAAAATTTAAGGTCACAAAAACAAATCTACCTTGGATTGAGTAGCCTGTAGGATGCATAGAGAACAACAATGTTGTGGTATATGTAGATCCAATGGATGTGCAATACAATGGAGCTTAGTCAACAGCTGAATTCACATATATTAAACGTCCTGCAAAATTTGCTATTGGACCAGGACTGTCGGTAAACGACTATGATTTCGGATAGACTAAATTTGAGTTATCTGATAGCATGGCGGAAGAATTAATTAATTTGGCAATTATTATGTCTACCGAGATTGTAGAATCTAGTAGACTTACTACTAAAGCTAATACTAGACCACTTGAATCATGACAAGAGAAGAAACAAGAAAACTTGGTATTGAGTTTGAACGTAGACTAATTGAAGTATATCCTTAGTTTGCGACAGAGTAGAAACTTAGCACCGATACAATATATTCATTCTTAAGCGAGTTCTAGACACAGTATGTAAAAGTATTGTATTCTAATGAAGACGATTTTCAACGTGGTACTAGACGAGCTAAAAGAATAAGCGATGTTAGCAGATCTTTAATTAGGCGAGTTAATATAAAGACATCAAATGATGATGGTTTATATAAACTGCCAGAAGATTACGCAATGTACGTAAGATCAGAAAGCATCGTTACAAAAAATTATAAAAGTGATAAGACTTTAGAAGACGGTGTAATTACACCAAATATACTTATTAAGCAAGAAGATGTAGACAATGTAATCAATGCGTACTACAACTATAATGGTATTATAAAAAACCCATTAGTTATATTTGAAAGTACTAATTATACAAGTAATTAGTTTAAAGTTATATCTGATGTATATACATAGATAGAGAGTGTGGATCTTACATACTATTGCCAGCCTAATGCATTCAATGTATTAAAGTTTGATGATAACGACTAGTCGGCTGGAGCTGTACATAGCTACTGTTCGCTCCCATACTCATGTTTTGAGGAGCTTGTATCAGGTGCTGTAGACATGTATTTGACTCAGTATAAATTAAAACTTGCTTAGGGTAATTCTAAATAGAAATCACAACCAAAATAGTAGGAGGCTGAGTAATGAGGAATATAGATATTTTAGTAGGGCTAGAAAGAGAGATAAATAAATTTGATAGCCAGCTAGACAAACCATCTACTGACGAATCTTTATTCTGGCTCAATTAGGCTGTTGGTAAGTTTATCAAGCTTAGATTTAATAGCGATCTTGTTCACGGAACTTCATACGAACAAAATGAAAAGCGTAGAGAAGATCTTATTAAACTATACGAACAGAAGACTTACACATCAACAAATATGACTGTAGATGAAAGTCAGCCGTCATATACATCTTATACAATAACATATCCAGAAGACTTCATGTTCTCACTCAATGAGGACGTCGTGATAAGCGATCTTGATGGAGAGAATAAAATCAATACATGCATGTTTGAGTGCACGTAGGATAGTTTTATGTACAGAGTTAACAACAGTCTTACAGATTTCCATTACAGATTTCATAGAGCCAGACCTCTACGTGTAAGAAATTCTAATGGATGTATGTTGCTAACAGATAAGCAATATAAGATTAGTGAATATTCTTTAGGTTATCTCAGAAAGCCTACAGAAATAACACTCGATAACCCTTATGATGAATATGAGGATTTCGAGGATATTATTATGCCCGAGATTATAAAGATTGCTGCTCAAATGTATTTAGAAAACAAGAAAGACGAGCGCTATAAAACTATAACTCAAGAGGTAAATACACAAGAATAATAATTTTAACGTGGAAAGCCCAGCTAGTTAGGTCTAGCATTAATATTATAGGGTGAGTAGAAAAAATTAATTTTAATATGATTACATATGTAAATACAGTCCTTGTTTCTAACAAGAACGGTGAGACACTTGCTACAGCTGCTGATTTGGCTGGCAAGGAAACAAAAGCAGAACTTAAGCCATTAGTTGGTAAGTTTGTATTCATGAACTGCGATCCATCTGCACAGGATGGTACAGCTATCGCGGATGTTTATTCTTATGATGAAAACGCAGATCGTTTTAAGATTGGCGTTATTACATCTGATAGTTTTCAGAAAGTTGGTAAGAACGGCACCGTTAAGTTTGTCCCAGTTATCAAGTGGTCTAATATCATCAACGTTGCAGACATTAAATCTGTAACAAAGCTCGACTATAAGGACGATGCTGAAGATCAGATTACAATAGACTTTACAAACGTTCCAGCAGAAACACTTAAGGTTCTTGCTCAGGGTGGCTGTCCTGTTGTACTTCGTCTTACATTCAAAGATATGCCAATGCGTTATCGTAAGTGGACAGAGTCTTATAGCTATGTTACAGAAGTTGGCGACGGTGTTGAGCAGATTATTGCTGGTCTTATAAAGGATATTATTCGCGCTCCAAAGCGTCAGAGAGTATATGCTAAAGCTGATGAGAAGAAACTCATTCTTACAGCAATGAAGTATGATGACGATGAGTCTAATAGAACAGAAAACGTATACATGAAGGGTCGCTTTGATGCAAATATGTATTGGATGAATCCAGCTGCTCCAGGTTGGGCATCTAACAACAAGTACGACCTTGGTGCAGTTTTCTCAAAGAAGGAAGGTACAACATACCCTGCTTCAGCTAAGCTTGTTCGTGATCGCGAGCGCGCATCATTTGATTATCAGGGCGTTTTGCATCGTAGTTGCTGGTACGATCCTCAGCCAGCTATGGTTACAAATATCGATAACAAATACGATGGTATTACAATCGAGTTTGAAAATCAGTACAGAACAGCTGATGATTTGTGGCGCAGAACAAAGCAGACTGTTGAGATTTACGCATCTAATAATGGTGAAAAGTTTACAACTGGTGCTGTAGAGATTGCTGATGGACTTGTAGAGAAGCTTCAGAATATGATTCAGGCTCGTCAGAATATAGCAAATCCTATTAGTAATGCAACCGCATACGACGAAACAAAATTTTAATATTTAGCCGGGGTGGGGTAATAAGCCCTATCTCGGCTTTTTGTTTTTAAATACATATCAATATGCAAAAAATTAGAATTGGAAATGATATTAGAATAAATATATCACTTGTTGATAAAACAGAATATAGTGCATCTAATATCAAAAATATAAAATGTTATTTGGTTAATAAAACATTAACCGAGAGCATGAATAAAAAATGCTGCAATAGTTAGTATTTGCTAAATTGGTGTGGATGTCCTACGTATCACGTATTGCCTCATTGTAGAAATAAATTCTACTACAATGGAAGAGATTTCGACTGCAGGTGCGAAATGGATAAATATAGACCTTTGGACAAAACAAAATATCTCATGGAGTCTGAATTAGATGCAAATAACAATGTTATAAATGCGTACTTCCCATCAAAAGATTAGATATGCGGAGTATATCAATTAGTCGTTGTTGTAGAGACATTTGTTCCTGGTTGGGGAAAAAGACAGCTTAAAACTAATACAATAGACTATGGTGAGATATTTGAAATCGTTGATAAAGGTGTAGAGTAGACTGGTGGTATAACGATAACAACCGGAGTTGATCCTTTGATTAATTCTGGATTTATTGGATATTTGGCAGTAAGACCATTTACTGAAGACGAAGAAAGCGATAGCGAAAAGGGCTTTGATAGATCTGATGATGGGTATGAAAATCCATCACAGGAAACGTATGATAAAGTAGGAATACAGAATGTAGACCCTAATCTGCTTCTCGAAGTTCATGATTTATCAAGATTTTCAACTATAGTAAATTATGTAGATGGTCAATACTTATGGGTAATGTCTAAAAAGCCTATTAAAAACCTTATTGATGGGAGTATGAATAATATACCATTTACTACTGTTTAGTATAATGCTGAAACAGGATATTATTATTATGCAGGTTCTAATCCGGTACTTAAAAATACTATGTCTGGAGGAGTTTCTGTAAAGGCGATATTCTAAAATTACTAATTATGGCAGATATTAAAAACTCGTATATAAGACCAAAGAAAGAGGATACCATCGTATACGGAAGGATTGTTAGTGCGTCTACAGAAGGCGTTGTGGCAGATGCTGGACAAATATACGACGAACAGCTTAAAGTTGGTCAGCACGAATTAAATGAGCGAATTATAAAGAGTGGCATTGGATCATTTGCCGGAATACCTACATATACAAAAGATATCATAGATGGTGTAGACCCTAGTGATATTCCTGATAAATACATACTTATAGCTGATAAAGAAAGTGACCTAAAAACAAAACCTTCTAGAGAAGTTGAGGTAAATGGTACGTATGTCGACATTTTGTTTTCTGCCATAAGAGCTTTATAGAGCGAAGTGGCAAAAATAAGGAATACATTTAGATACGGACTCAATTCGTACACAGATGAAAATACATTAATGTCATCTGTGGTAGATGGCATTTCTGATCCAGACGATGAGCCGCTGTGGGCGGTTGATAAAGAAGATTTGTCATCTGTTACACGCCTTACAATAGGTTAGGGTTGTGAACTTACACCAGAATCAAACTTAGGCTATGATGAAGAAGGTATAGTAAAGGTTACTGGGGAAGCTACATGGAATGACGATTAGACTGTAAAATAGATTACAGACTCTAAGATTTTTATGTATTTCACTGTAACCAATCCAGATGTAACAATACATTTAACAAATGGAGAAAACCAGACTCGCTTTAATATAAATTCAATAGAGTTACCAAAAGCTGATGCATACAATATAATGGTTTGCATTAGTAGAACGGTAGAAGATGCTGGTAGTAGGTATATATACATTAGTATCGGTGATGCTATTCATGACAAGGTATATAAATAGGGTTATTATTATGATGGTAAGCTAAATAAAATACGAAACGATATCGGATATTCGTATTATCCAGACTGGGTTACGTTTAAAGATACAAACGTTTCCTTGTTTGATATATGCTCTAAGTTCTAGGACTTTTCTAACCAGGTTATTCCTAGCGCACCATCTGAGCAGGATTACAAATATAAAGTATCACACATAACAATTCGTTCCGTAAAATCAGAAGATGTACTTTAGAAGATAAAGAATCAAATTCAGAATAACGAATTAACCTTTGTTGAAAGTACAAAGAATTTATGGATTAAAAATAATGATAAACTAGTTAAAATTGCTGCTGGTGGCGGTACAACACCAGATGACGGTATGACAGAAAGTGAAGTATTAGACTTGCTTAAGAAGCAAGGTATTATTCGCGAGGATGGTGAAGACCTACGAATAACAGACCTTTCAGATATTACATTTATTCACCAAGACACTGGCAAGAAGTACAAGTTCTTTATCAATGAGTCTGGAGATCTTATTAATCAAGAAATTCCTAACGACGAAGATCTGCTTTCTAATAGAGTAATAGCTAGTGGCGTTGACCTGGATAGTTGGAGTGCTAGAGGATTTATCGGCAGACTTAGATTAGCCGAATATAATAAAGCAAACCCATCTAATAGATTATCTGAAACACAAAACATTGGATTATATTCTGACAGAATAAAAATTGGTGCATTCTATGCTCCATTGGATACAGATATCGTACATGGTTGTACGAGGGCGTTCGTCGAACTTGAGAATACATCTGATAGCGACTTTTGCTTATAGGGATGTTATTTGCATTATACTAGACCAACGGATGACAAACAGACTGTATATCATTTGCCTCTTACTGGCACAATAAAAGCTGGCGGTACATATGTTATTGCAGGAGCTTATTATGGTAGTAAGAAAGACGAAAATGCTTACATTAAGGTAGACTCATACGATCAAGAGTGGTATGAAGATGGTAAGTTAATTGATTTTACAATCAATACAAGCTCTAGTCTTGGTAATGGTTTTGCTTTAACATATGGTAATGAAGAACTAACTTCAACAACGTATCTATGGAAAGCTAACGATAGCTCTGTAACTATATTTAATGACGCTAAGACTTACCCTAACTTATACGATCCATCGTTCATTGATGCGATTTATTTCTTTACAGGTGTTATAGATTCTTCGAAGACAGGATATTGGGCAAAGCTTGTACTCGGTATCAAATCGAATACAATGTACAAAAATACATTTGAGCTTGATCCTGCACAGCAGGCTTATCAGTCAGCCAATGTTAAAGATAGCTCTAGAGCAAGATGGGCTAGTACAGCAGATGTTTGGATTGTAGATCTTAGTTCACCAATGATTAGTTTTCCACATTCTAAGGAATAGTATAGTGTAGATAATTTCGCACCAAAGGCATCTTACTTAAATAAGAATGTATGTACAGATAAGTCTAAACTTAATGTAACTAAGCCAAATATGGTTACATGTTCATTTGGTGTAAACATACATAAGGACAGAGCGTTTAACTGGATCTCTGTAGGATACCATGATGAGTATATATGGATTAGATAGAAAGGATAGAAAGACTGGACATCTCGATTCGAATCTTATAAAGAGGTAGAAAACGCTATTACTGAATCCACATCTTATCCTAGAAGAAAAGAATACTCTAAGGACGTTAATAATATTGTCTATAGTAGAATTGTAAGCAGATTCCCAGCAGATGGCACATAGTATACATCTCATAAATGTGTAATTAATGTTGCTAGTTCTGCGGTTACAGGAGGCCCTTAGGTTTGGGAGTATGTTGTCGGTAGACCAGATGCTAATGGTAATCCTGGCTCATATGTATCAGATGTGCAAACATTTACGTTGTATCCAGAAACTTATAAGCCAGTTATTTACCAAACAACAGACTAGCAGGGATTCGATTGGTTGTAGTACCAGGTTTGGGCAGCAGCGGCAAACAAGCTGAACGAAAAGATTGCAGAAGACCAAAAGAGTAGCAATATCATTCCTATTGTTATGAATACTGGAGATATGACACAGAATGGAACAAGAATCAACGAATGGTTTGATTACTACAATGCTGGTCATGTTTTGTTTAACAAGTTTGAACAGATGAATGTTGTTGGTAACAATGACCTCTGTGGTACAAATGTGACAGATCTTGGAACAGGTGATGATATTGGTAAATCAAACTCTTTCTACTTCCACGTATTCTATTGTTACGATATAGATGAGTCGGTATTCGTTCCTATTGTGAATAATAAATACATTCCTTCTTTGTACTATTTCGAGTCAAAGAATTATAGATTTATTATGATTAACAGTGAGATTACAATGATTAACTGCAATCAGTGGTTCAATCTTAAAGATGGTAGTGATACTATAAATATTTACACTGGCTACACTATTGGCACAAATCAGAAGTATGTTAGTAGCTTTACATCAATCTACACAATGGTTTACAATATGCTTAACACTAGCAAAAAGTGCATAGCTGCTTGTCACGAAATGCCGTTTACCGTTATTACCAATAGCAGTATCTCCACTGGATAGGAATAGTACTCTAGATCGCTTGGACCTAATGGTGATGCATTAATCGGTAGTCATTGTAATTAGATCGATAAAACCGAAACTGGTGCTGGCACATACTGGCTTAGTAGACTTCTTGAGTATAAAGGAGTAAAGCTTATGATCGGTGGTCACAAACACACATACGCTTGCACATACCCTGTTAGAGAGTACTTCTTCTTTGGACAGGATAAAAACAGCAAAGATAATTTTGCAGAGTATTCGATGAGCAATACATTGTAGAACGATAATGTTAGATTTGTTGCAAATGGTAAGGATTATACAAAATTCCCTTTAACAAAACGAGAGGATGTAGGACAGGCTCCTACTGGCTTCTTCCCATATACAAGTGTACCTAATCTTGAAGGTGGTGTAACTTATTTTATGTGTTAGGCTACAGGATTTAAACTTACATCAAATAAAGAGCTTCCTTCTGCAAACTAGAAGTTCTCTATAGCTATACCAGAAACAACAGTTAAAAATGGAAAGGATACAGCTAATGCTAATTAGAAATATCCTATGTTTGGCATTATAAGGCTCTCAGATTCTGATTACAATGTTGAGCTTGTTAGAATAGCTAACATTCTTACATCTACAGCTAAATTTACACAGTATGATTACTCTACATCTCCTATGAAGTTACAGTACTTTAAGTAGGTTTCTGATAACAACTACGGAGAGTGGGTTGACACAGAAACAATAATGCTTACAGTATGAGATTAAATAACAATTCTAAGATTGTTAGTGATGACGATATAATAATGTCGGATGGCTCTTTGACGCTGTCCGACAAATTGTCGTCTATAACTAATGATGTAAATTCGCTTAAGACAAACGTTAAGTGGATTTATAAATATGGCGGAGTCGGTTCTGGCTCTGGTCCTGGTGGTGGAGGTGGCGATAAACCATTTAGTGTATTTGCGTCGCTTAATGGTATTTAGATTAAGGGCAACAATATTGTTCTTAATGGAATAGATACATATCCACTTCTTATTATAATAAACAACCCAAATGGTGGTAAGTTTAATGTAACATACTCGTACACAACAAAAACTGCTAGTGGCGGAGAAACCACTCAGACGAGAACTTAGATTTTATCTATCGAAAATGCGTTTAGATTTCAGACGAATATTAATCTTAATACAAACGCTACGCTTACTATTACCGTAACAGATGGTAATGACACACAGTAGGTATCATGTCAATATATCGTTACCCCATATTCGTTCGATGTATCACTTGTTGATGATAAAGGTAAGAAGTATTTAACAGATAGTAATACGTATGAGATCTTTATAGAAACGGCAAGAGATACTGGTCTTAATATAAAGGTTGACTATGTGGTTTCTATTTCCGCAACAATAAACTACTCGGCTAGGTTTAATGGATAGGACTTAAGCTCCGGCAGTATTGAAGATCAAAAAGGATCGCTTATATTTCCTATAGATAAGAGTAATTTTACAAACGATAAATCCGGACTTTACTCTGCAGTATTTAATACGCAGATTATACCAGATGGTTAGGAAATGATATCAAATGATCAGACTATAAACATATCTCTTATACCTAACGAGTTGTACTGCTTAATATCTCCAGATGTTGGTGTTATATACAATACACAACAGACTGATGGATACTATATTTACAATCCTGGGTACATTTAGTTTAACTACAGAATATACGAAGGCGTAAACAACAACAGAAGTTATAATGTTTTCGTAAAGGTTAACGGGGTATCAATGTTTGAAAACGGTCTTACGGTAACAGAGCGTCAATAGAATTCATTTAAGATTCTTGCTACAAAAGCTGGAGAAAACACAATTGAAATAAACGTTTCCGGGTACAGTGCTAAATATTATTTTTATGTAAAAGAATCTGAAGATCAACTTGATTGGTTTGAAAATTCATAGTAGTGGAGCTAGTACTATTATAGAATTAATACTTGTACAGATAATTTTAAGCAGTATCTAGCTAACACAAGTATATCTTAGACTGTTAACTCTAATGCTATTAGAATAACAGGTATCGAGCCTCCGCAGGTTAGTGGTACAGGAAACATTTGTACACATATAGCTATAGGTTTATAGTTTAATCACATAAACTCTGATAATGCTACTATTATAAGTTTGTACAACGAAGGAGATTCTCCAATTATGACGATAGGATAGCAGATAACAACTAGGGGCAGCTCATTCGTAGACTGTTATGTATAGAAACAAAACGATGCAGATAAAGATGATCTTACAAAATATCACCTATTGTAGGTTTTCTCAAACTTTGTAAAAAAAGAAGGAAACGACTCATACTATGACACTTCTATATATATTGATGGACGAATGGAGGCATCATTTTCTAGCTTGTTCAACGCTCCATTGCTTGTAAAACAATTATAGATAAATCCTGCTAATGTTTACATCAATACAATAGATGTTGATTATCTGCCTGTGTCTGGTATTGGAGAGAACGGAGATTACGACGTATATCAATATTATCTTAAATATAGATCAGAGATAATTCGTGAACAAAACGAAGAGTTTCAGCAAGAACTTATTTTGAAACAATATTTAAAAAAGTTTAATGTTGGAATAGATGGTAGAGTTATTACTGATGGTGCTACAATTAATGATATCGCCGCAAATACATCAACTCCGGTTCTTGTTATGACATGCCAAGATAATGGTACAGGAACACCAATGATATAGAGGCTTGAGAAAAACTACGGTGAGGATGGAACCGGCGAAGGATCTGATCTTAATTTTCCAGTATCAATTGAATGGAGTTCTGGAAGATCCGCGTTAACAGAAGTTAAGGTGCCAGACTCATTTACTAATGCACAGTTTAGGGCATCATTACAAGGTTCTTCTACAAAATTGTATAGAGTAAAAAACTTTACATTGGCAATAGAAAATACCGACCAATCTGAAACTGCTGACGTTTACTTGTACTCTCCTAATTTTAATCAAGATAACCCTGATACATTTTTACCAGAAACTCAATTTACATTAAAGGCCGATGTCGTTGATAGCTCTCACTCAAATAATACAACTTGCGGAAAGTTTGTAAATGCTGTTTGCGAAAAATTTAGTGACAGCATTAGTGAAGATAGCGTATTCAAACCGTACATAAAGAACTGTCTTGAGGGATTTCCTATACTTTTGTTTATGCACATTGTTACAGAAGATCCTGATACAGGAGATAAAGATGACGTTTATTACTACTTCGGTGTATATAATTTTAACCTTGGTCGTGAAGCATATTTTAATCTCGGTTATAAAGATCTTAGAGTATTTGGTGACAAGACCACATTAACTGGTAGCGGCAAAGACTTTGTGTTTTATAAAATAAACAACGATGATAATACGTTGAGAGAAGGTCTTGGTGTTGCTGAAATTTAGGGAGGTTCTAACTATTTTGACTTCTCTCAGTACCATCCTACTATATTATTCCAGCAGAACAAAGAGAACGATAACACATATATGTTTGGAGACCTTGTTCATGGATCAAACTTTTCTGAAGCAGAACTGTAGGCATCTATACAAAAGTTCGTAAAATCAGTAACGCTTGGAGGTGGATATTTGTTTGACTATCTAAAGAAGGGAAGAGGATCTTATGAAGATGGATATTCTGCAGAGGAACTTGATAAATCTGGAAACAAAACTGGTAGGTCATTAAATATGGTTCCAGATTATACTAAATAGTATCAAAGGAAGTCTGCTGGTTCAAGTTGGAAGTATGTATTAAATGATACAATTAGTCCTGGAACGTAGAATAATTTAAGAGACCTTTGTATACCAGACATGGATAACAATAGACCATCAGAGTTAAACTTCTAGTCAGTATCCGAGTATTACACAATATGTATGGTCCTCGGTCTTGTTGATAGTGTAATGAAGAATCTTAATATTAAGACGTGGTCTGGCAAGAATCCAGCTGGTACAACTTGGGTGACAGCATTCTATGATATGGATACATGTTTGGGTATTAACAATAGCGGTGGTAAAATTTCTTATTTTGCCTTCTCTGACTATTGGGATGGTAAATTAAAGAAAACTCAAGACGGTGTTGATTATCCAGACAATGTAAATATATATAGAGATTTCTCTCCATCTACACTTGGATCAAATGGATTCGATGTTCCTTCTTCATATTTATTTGCCGTTGCTAAATATGCCAGATTAATATTTAAGGACGATGAGCAGTATACTGTTAACTACCCATAGGAATTGTATGCAAAATGGAGAAGCAATGTTACAAATAAAAAGACTCACGAAGGTATTCTAAAAAATGCCGATTATTTCGTAGATAATTTCTACGCTAATAACCTTGGCTCCATAAACAGCTTGCTTGTAACATATAACTACAGATCTAAATATTTAGCACTCGATGATTCGGGTAGCCAATGGAATCCGGTTGATTATCAGAAGTTTAATGGAACTAGAATTAACTATGTAAGAGATTGGTTTAATGGTAGATTACATATTCTTGACGCTTACTTTAATCTTAACTCAAGCATAGGAGTTCCTATACAATATAGAGATAGCGACGGATAGTGGAGAGATTTAAATTTAAGTAGTGATCCAAATGTTGAAAACATCGTATACGATTGTACTTATAACGCCGCAAATTACTCGGTACCTATGAATAAAGATGTAATTATTCTTAGAGACATATTCTCTTCAGGAAGTTCTTCTGCTGGTATCCAGATTGGTGCCAATGCCAGTTTTAAGATTAAATGTCCTAAATTCTCTCCTTTACAGATTACTAAGGCTAACGCAGTTATTGCAAACTATATAATTGGTGGAGATAATTATCAATAGGTAGATATTCCAACAACCGGTGTGCAGGGTGTTAAAGTTGGAGGTTCTTAGTTATGGTCTTATCTTGAAAATATAAACTGGATAGAAGGAAACGCCCAGACTGGTTTATATATTGGATCTGATAAACTTGAATCAATAAATGGTTCTTCGAATACATTTGGAAGTTTTTCTTTTAACACACCTAGTGTTAAGGAAATCAATTTGACATCTCCTGGATACACTGCCACATTAGCACTTAATGGATCTGATAATTATCCTAACCTAAGCTCCATTAATCTTAGTGGATCAAAAATGGGTTTAACTGCTAATAGTTTAAATGTAACAACGGTTAATGTTAGCAATATCAAAAACTCTGGAGCAAGTATTACTATAACGAACTGTCCTAATATTACAAGTTTTTCTGTAGATAATAGTTAGCTTTAGACACTTCAGTGGTCATAGATATCTGGGAAGTATAAGAACTTATCATTTAATAACAGAACGAATATTACAAACTTTAATTTAAGCTGTATAGAGGGTGGCGGTAGCTTTACTCTTTCTGGTGACAATTCTGTTGAGACAATAACACTGCAAGGTTTTGAAACAATAAATATAAACAATTGTCCTAAACTTAGAACAGTTACAATTACGGAATACGATAACCATTCTAATGTATAGATTTATCCTAAGAGTATGTCTGTAACAAACTGTGCACATAGCAAGCTTTGTATTAAAGATAACACTAGTGCTACGGTTGATAATACAGTAGACTTACATAACTCAACACATCTGTAGTCTGTATGTTTCTAGGGTAGCACTAATATAAAGTACGTCATACTTCCACCAAATGTTACAGCTACAAATAGATGTTTCTACAATGTTACAGGTCTTTAGACAATTGATGCGACATCCCTCTATATTGGGCCACATACGTTCCACAACTGCTTTAATTATAAAGGTTTAAACAAGAGCGGAGAATATACAGGATTGGCAGTAAATTCTAATACAACATCTTTGAATAATGCGTTTGAAAGCAGTGGTGTTGATATTAAATTTGTAGCAAACTTTTTTGCGAATGCAATTCCAGAAAACAACAATGTTACCAACGTCTCACAAATGTTCATGGGAACAAATGTTAGCTTTACACAAAGTGACTACAGGAAGTGTATAGCAAATGGTGCGTTTAAGAGCCCTATAGATCCATCAATTTTAAGTAAAGTTACTAATGCCAATTAGATGTTTCTTAATACAGGCATGAATGTACACTTTAAAGAGCTATATAATTTTGGCAGTCCATCAGGATGTTCGTATAGCTAGATATTTAATGCACATATATCAAGAATGGCTACAGACTGTTTTAAATACTGTGTATCGAAGATGACCTATTGGGGCGGTGATGATGGTAATAGTGGCCATGAATTTTAGATTCCAATGGACCCAACAACAGGCAATGATATATCTACATCCGAAGTTATATCTGCTAAAGATATATGGAATCCTGATGGTGTGTCACCTAAAAAGCTTCGTAGTATATCAGATTTTAACATATCTAATTCATACAAGGTTGACTTAAGTGAAATGTTTAACTCTAGTTGGATATCACTAGTTACTCTGTATGCAAGCTTCCTTAATTGCTATAGTTAGAACCTAGGAGGCTTGCTTTATGACTTACCAAATATAAATGAAATCAGAACGTGTTTCTCACAAGATAGCAGAAGTACAGATGATGTTGATTTATGGGAGTTTATTAATTGGGAGAAGTTCGTTCCAAGAAGTTACGGTGGATTTTTAACAAGTGAATATAGACGTGATTACGGATGTTATAACTTTAAAGCACATGTTTCATTGGAACACTATAGAGCTATATGTAATCTGTATATTAATAATGGCAAAGAGGACTTAAGTAACTTATTCTACAATACAAATATAACGGAAACTGATGGAGACTTAACATTTGGAAGCGCGCCTAAAATAAATTCAAAAGCAAAATATATGCGACATACGTTTGATGGTGCTAAGTATGGTAATGGTGCTTTAAGATTAGATGACAATTTCTTTGCTAAACTACCTAAAATACAAGATGTTAGATATTGTTTTGCAAATATATCTTTGGCAAAACCGATACCTTTTGATTTCTTTAGAAAGAGATACGATTACATTAATACGCATATCTTCGTAAAGGTTGGCGATGAGTATAAACCCGCAACTCTACACTAGTACAAATACGGAAGAGATAACGATTATAAAATCTGGAGCTTCTCGCATGTATTTTATAATGTTAGCCCATCTAGTGGTGCAGAGCAGTTTGATATGACTACAGAAATACCAGATAACTGTGCAAAGAATAATGACACAAGCGACCAGACCGTATATATGGAATACTATACCAGAACACAGGATCCGGAAACCAAAGAGTACACATATACAAAACATTCTATTAGTAGCTGTACAGAGTTTACTGATACACTGGGTTTGGTAGGTGGATATTAGGCTTCATACAATCTTGGAGGTGATTTAATGTTTAGTAATGGACAGGTTCCTGATGGAGGTGTAAACAAATTGATTATTCCACCAGATTTCTTTTATTGTGCAGCAACTTCTCATACTTCAGATAGTGGAGACGGTGGTAAAACAAACTATAGTTATGCATTTGCTAAATCAGGAACATCTAATACAATGGCTGGAATTATACCTGAAAATATTTTCAAGGCAAACAGGAATGGTATTGTGACAGGTGTATTTAACAACCAGGTAGTTATACCTCGTTTGGTAGGTTCTACAACATCTGGAAGTGAAACAATAAATGTATATGTTTAGTATCCTAAAAACTATACTACATATTCTGTTTTGAATGATGCATTTGGAGCATAGCCTGTTATATTGTAGGATAGTAAAACTAGTACACATACAACATATAATTATTCGTTTGTGTTGTTTAATGAGTCAATACCTTCTACAACATCTACATTAAGCAATGCGTTTAATAATAACTGCATAATTTATGGTCTAGATGATTATAACAGTTATTCTGGAGAAGCTAGATTAAATTTAGCTTGCTCTTATAAGAATGGTAGACTTACATAGGGTTTTGATATGACTAGATTCCCATCAATTACGTTAGACTAGATGCTGTATACAAACTTATTGTGCGTATTAAACGGTCCAATATTTGCTGGTACATATTATATATCTAATTGCAAGATGGCTTCCGATAGCGCAAAGATTGTATCAACGTGGGGTCAGAATACGTATAACCATACATCTAAATTTATAACATGGCCTGCAGCAAATAGCAGTATTGTTAACAAGATGTTTGCAAATGTAAAATAGCGCATAATAATATCTTCTGCTAACATTTAGAATTCTGGAGAAAGTTTAAAATACTATAAAGAAACTGGAGTACGCATAGTATGAAATTAACATTAAAAAGAATAGCTCTACGCCCAACTTACACTATAGGTAAACTTTATATAGATGACGCATATTTCTGCGACACATTAGAGGATACTGTAAGAGACACAAATAAGAGTGGTAAGTTTGACAACGGAGAATAGAAAATAAAAGGAAAAACAGCCATTCCTTACGGAACTTATGAGATCAAGTGGACATATTCACCTAGATTCAAGAAGTATACACCGCAGCTGATGAGTGTTCCATCATTTGAAGGTATACGTGTTCATGCCGGAAATACAAGCGCTGACACAGAAGGGTGTCTTATTCTCGGTGAAAATAAATAGGTTGGAAAAGTCCTTAACTCAAGAGCTACTATAAACAAGTTTTACCCAATAATAAAGGAAGCTTGTTCTAACGGAAAGGTAACTATTGAGATAAAATGAACAAAGTAACAGGAACATGGCGCGAGAAGATTTAGTATTCAACCGCATGTCTCGCGTTTTTAAGCGGTTAGGTTCTCACCTGGGTACAGTATTTACAATAGGGCGAAATCTCCACAGGCGTACTAGGGTTTGTAGCCCAAACATTAGTTTATTCAGCTAGTATATATGGAGTATCTATTTATATACAAGGTAAGTTTGGTGAGATAAAAACATATTTAAAAGAGTGTTTAACTAATAATGAAAGCAATGCTGATGTAGTAGATATTAAACAAAATAAAGAACAACTACAAAACGCTGCTTAATGCCATTTGTGGGCTTCTAATAGCCTTTTGTGTAGCGTCTGGTATATTCTACCACAACAAAGCTAATAGGCTCTCACAGGAGCTTAAAATGGCTAATAACAACATCGAAGCCTATTAGGATGCCTTGAATGGTGCCTAGTAGGCTTCTGGTGTTTTAAGGCTAGATATGAAAAAGCTTAAAAATTATAACGATAAGCTTGTGTAGTAGTTGGATTCTGTACGTAAAACAGAAAAGCTAAAAAGCAAAGAAATTTAGGTAGCGGCAACTTAGAAGTAGATTATAAACGTTAATAAGAGTAAGGGGGTAGGGGGTGATATTATAACTATACTTAAAGACTCTGTTTACAAGGATAGCTTACAATATAACAACCTAACTAAAGTATACTATACAATCGGTAAAGATAGTGTTAATATCAAGTTAGATGTATAGAACACTTAGTACCTTTACGTTTATAAGCATAGAGAATATAAAAACAAAAAGAACTTCTTTAAGAGATTGATAACATTTGACTGGAAAAAGAAAGATGTATACAAATACAAAATACGTAATACAAACGACATACTTAAAGAAGACAGTATAAGAATAATAGAAGCAATATGAAAACATTCTCAGCTCGTACATTGATAGATGACATACTTCTTATTGTACGAAATAATAACATAAGTGAGAGTGAGGACATGTCTAGGGATTAGATCTTATCTTGGATAATGTAGTATAAAGCTTATTTGTCTAAGAAAGAAAATGACAAAGATTCTGAGACTGGTGATGACGAAGATCCATATGATAGTTAGCTATCAACTATTGGGCCACTTGAACTTATAGACGATCCAAATTCTGTGTCAGAGGACTGTTGCTGCTGTCGTTGTGGTAAACTAAAGAGAACAAAAAATAAGCTGTATACAATGGAGGATAGTAGCGACGACATAGTTAACGTTACTGATGCTAGTGGTTGTGTTATACAGATTATGAGTAAATCTAGAAAGCATTATCATAATTTTAGAAGATATACATATAACGAACCTATGTGTTGGTTTGATGACTAGTACATATACGTTGATGGTAATGGTTCAGAAAACTTTAAATACATATACGTTACAGGAATATTTGACCCGACACAAACAGCTGGTAGTGAAGATGATATAATGATACCTGGATGGATGATACCAGATATTAAAAAAGCTATCATGATTAACGAATTAGCGTTTATGCTTAAGAGGCCTAGTGATGATAGTAACAATTCAACATTAGCAAGCGTTAAACCAAATGGTCCTCAAGATAAGGAAGAATAAGAAAAGCTACACAATAGCTGATATATATAGAGACTACATTAAAAAGAACGATGTAGAGCTTAATTACGCGCGATATAAGCGCATTATAGACGAATTTAATAAAGTTGTCAAGGAAGAGATTTTAGAGCGCTCTCAGCCCTTTAAAATGCCTTATGGTTTAGGCACTATATGCATAGTAAAATATAAACCTAAGAGCTACTCTAGTTAGTCATTGTCTACAGATTATAAATCAACAAAAGAAGTAGGCAAAAGGGTTTATCATTTAAACGAGCATTCTAATGGATATAAATATAGATTATATTGGTCAAAAATACCTAGGATGTTTTCTGATAGATATAAATACTAGCTATGTATGGTTAGGGAAAACAAAAGACACCTTGCTCAACTTATATTTAATAAACAAGATTATATAAATATAGATGATATACAAGTATACAAAATGTGAGTCAGTTATAGCTAAAATTATGGCTGACTCAAACATGCAAGAAAAGAACATACGTATTACAGATATGCGAGAATGGATCTTTGAAGCTGTTGAGAAGATTGGTGCTCCTGTATAGTATGTATAGAAAGAGTCTGGTGAAGATTGCGTTCCAATATTTGAAATACACGAACATCAAGTTCCGATACCAGAAGACTTAGAGTCATTGACAACTGTAGCCTATTCAAACAATGGGACAAATTGGGTATAGGCACTAAAAGATGAAAGTTCATTTAAGTCTAAAGCTAATACAAAGCATATACATCACTATCACCCAGAACAACCGGCTGGAGTAATGCTACCTACACATAGATCATAGCTTTTAGGAATCAATGGTAGTACTGCGTTAATGGATGCTATTAGAGACCATAAGATAGATATTCCTACATACTGGATCAAACCAGGTTGGATAGTCTTTAATAAAGACAAAGGTTTTGTTAAATTGTCATACAAGGCAATAGCTACAGACGAAAGGGGTTACCCACTTATTCCAGACTTAGCTTCATATTAGGAAGCTATATACTGGTATGTAATGATGAAGTTAAGTTTTCCAAAATTCCTTAGAGGATCACTTGGTGGAAAAGCTAGATATAATTAGAACACATACTTCTACATATAGTAGCAGTGGAATTTCTATAGAAACCAGGCTTACGCTGAAGCGATGATGCCAAACGAAAGTGAAATGCTTACTATTAAGAATGAGTGGACTAAGCTTATACCAGAGTGGGATGATGACGAGAACTTCTTCAATAACACCGGAAAGAAATAGTTAAACTTTAACGATTATTGTTATGGATACTAATACTGAACCACAAATTAATAGTTTCGCAGGAGGATTAAATAGTGATGATGATCTCTCTGTTGTTGCAACAAACTAGTATATTGACGCTAGAAATATAAAAATATCGTCATATAGAGGTGGAGAAGGCAGAGATAATAGACATGGATCACTAATGCCAGTCTAGGGCGTAAAGCTAGCTGGATCATTTGCTGGTGATGGTAATAAAGTTGTTGCTACTGGTTCAATAAGAGATTACGGAGTAGTTGTTTGCATTGATAAAAATGAAAATAGACTTAAGATCTATAGTTTTAAAAATGCAATAGGCGGAACAGTGCACGACTAGGATTTCAACAACATATAGAATAGCAAGCTTGTTGTAGACGCTCCATTATTGCCATTAGATAAAGGGGAAGAGTATCCTGATTCATTCGACATTCAGCTTAATTATGAGAGTGAAAACAACATTAAACTATACTTGGCTGATTCCAAACATCCGATAATGGTTTTTAATATAAACAGGAATAACAGCTTGATATACAATGATCTTGATAAATGCTTATCTTATCCAGAATCGGTTTGTAAACCACCGGTATTTGAAGAGTATGTACCAGGAAAGATAGAATTTGGTGTTGTAAGTTATTGTTATTAGTTATACAATAGATACGGAATACATACAGGAGCATCTATACAGTGCTAGCAAATACCAATCGGCAATTATGATTTCGATAACAAATATGTAAAGTGCGGAGGTAAATAGGGTGCACAATCAAATTGCGGAGTAAAAATATCTATACAAATTCCTAGAAATTATTGGCACCTTGATTATATCAAGATATTTAGGGTACAATATACGCAAAACGGATAGATGCCAATAGTATCTGTAATATATGATGCTAAAGTAAACTTTAATGAACAGGATTCTACAGAGCTGATTATAAATGATGTTGGTAATGATCCAATAGAACAGATTAGTGTTGAAGAACTAAATTCATTGCAGGGTGTTAGAATAATACCTAACTCATTAGCATCTAAAGATGGTTTTCTGTTTGCCGCAAACACAAAGACAATACAGACTACTATTAAAGATTTCGATAAATGGGATGCGAGAACATTTAGGTTCAATTACGAAAATACTAGTACAGTAACAGATATTAATGGTAATAACTCATTTACAATAGACGCACACGGTAAAGACATAGAAGACGACTCTGTTGCCGTTCCTCCATTTGATCATGATTGTTATGATGGTACTTATAATAACATAAACAAAGAAGCTTCATTGTATTCTGCTAATTTTGTGTTCGATTCAAAATATCAATGGGTCGGAGGATCTGGTAAAAATATAGAATGGAGATTTATTATTTCTTCTTAGGTAGAAGATTCTTGCATAAAAGAAAATAATACAAGAAAGATAGGAACATTGTACAATTATTCCCAAAAAGGAAATATATAGCAAAATAATGTTTTCTACATTGACAAAGATTTTAAACCATCTATAATAGAGAAAGCAGAATTTGATCCAGGAATAAATAAAAACACATGGTTAATAAAATCGCTTAGACGAAATGAGATTTATCGTTACGGAATTGTTTTGTATGATAAATATTGTCAAGCTTCTCCAGTTAAATGGATCGCTGATATAAGAACCCCAAGTGTTACGGAAAAAGGCTTTGAGCTAATGTCATCCAATACCATTGTTAATGGTAAGCGCTATGAACTAGTTATCAGAAATCTTGGAATATAGTTTATGGTAAAAAGTTTACCAGAAGGCTGTACTGGTTATTAGATAGTTAGATGCGCTAGGCACGAATCTGATATAGCTACAATATCACAAGGAGTTCTTAGCTCACCTGTGTCTAATGCTTATAGTAGACAGTATAAATCAAATAGTAGCGATTACTGGGTAACAAAGTATCATATGTTCTGCCCAACAGGATTCTTGACAACAAATAAGTTTATAGAGGGATACTACGTACACGATTAGCTTAGGTGGGATGGAAAGGATGTCGAATCACAATGTATGACAAATATAGACAATGACAAATTATTACAGTTTGTTTCAAAGGAAGTTTGTTATCAGTCAGAATCATTTAAGCAATTTGTAAAAGATAAAAAATATTATTTGCAAAAATAGTCTTTTTTGTTCGGAGCTAGAGGTGATCATAAGTTTCGTGACGATTAGTATGATTCTTTTATAAACGGTAGTCCGAATCCAGATTACGGATCATTATATGGTAAAAATAATAGATAGAATTTTCAATTCGTAATACCATGCATATCTAACTGCGCTGTAGAATTATTTACTGGACGAAATGATGACGGTGATGCAAGAGGAGACTTCTATGTTAATGATATAGATGTTATAGGTACTTCAAAAAATAGTACAATATGCTATTTAGATGCGCCGTATAATCCCAACTATTTCTACGAAGTTAATCCTTAGGCACATAAAAACAAAGGGATAAATATAACAAAACCCTTTATTGTCGTTACCGCTTCAGTTGGTGGGCTTGGAAATGATAGGCCGTATTCGTATGCATTAATAAAAGATTGCATTTTAAATTTTGATAGAATGTATAAGGATGACGACTAGTCTGCTAGTGAAAGAAAGGAGAAATCTGGTAAATTTATAATACAAAAAGCTTTTGCTTATATAAAATTATATGAATAGAGTACTCCGCCATACGAATTTATTGCTAATCCTGCTTCTTTTGACAATTGGTTTGATAATTTTGGTACCCTTTAGAACAAAAATTATATATAGGATTTTTAGTTAGTTGACCAAATAAAATGGGATTAGGCATTCAAAAGAAATTTCAATAAAGATAATGAAGAATAGATGTCGTCAAAAGCTTATCCTAATTATGCTGTTTCTGCTGGTGGAGCGCTATTTGCAAATATGATTACTGGCGGAATTTGTAACGATACAAATGGTAATATATTTGGAGCGTTTGGTAATTATGGTGGCGCATTTTATGGTGATAATACTGGTGATTATGGTAAGAAGAACGCATGTTTTGGAACAGGCGGAAAATGTTTACTGTTGAGCTGCTGGTATAAAGAAAAGGGTACTGCTGGTGCGATTTCTTATTATTATCCAGAGAATGGCAATTATTACGATAGCCTAAAATAGGAGGATCCTTAGACAGAACCCGGAGAAATTGGTTTTGTACCTACGATAGTTAGGCCAACTCTGCTTGGAACATACCTAACTAATCTTAGATAGCAAATAACTCCTTATGGTGGATATTCGTTTACAAATAGACTTACGAATATATATTACGGAGATGGTAATTACTTCGAATCTAAAAATAAATGGAATACAGTATTTGATGGAGATTGCCATGTAGAGACATTTGAGTATACATCTATGCATAAAGTGTACGGAGCATATAAGGGAGACAAGAATTTGAGTTTCCCTAATACTCATATGATAACATACTCTATACCAACTGAGTCAAATATATGGTGTAAATTCCAACATGGATGGACATTTAGTTCTAACGCAAGAGATAATTACGCATCTTTTATACAGGCTGAACCATGCGAGATAACAGAAGCTTATGTACAAAAGGAGCCAGAATACGTTTACAATTCCGTATATAGCGTATAGAATACAAGTATACCACTTGCTGCGTACGATGATCTTAATCCACAAGATTATAATAAAACAATAGATACAAGAGTATATTATTCTGATTTAAAACAGAATGACGAAATTATAGATAATTGGTGTAAATTTAGAAGTTCTAACTTTATAGATGTTGATTAGGAGTATGGTCCTATAACCGATGTATGCACATTTAAGAATGTTCTCACATTTTTCCAGGAGCAATCATTTGGCGTACTAAGCGTTAATGATCGTAGTGTTGCTACAGATAATTCTGGACAAAATATAATACTTGGAACTGGAGGTGTACTTGATAGATATGACTACTATAGTAATACTTACGGAATGCATAAACAGCAATTCTGTGCAGTATGTACTACAGGCGGTATGTATTGGTTTGATAGTCATAATAATGTAATTTGTTTATTTGATGGACAGAGTGTAACATAGCTTTCAAAACAAGGTAAAGTATAGAATATTTTAAACAAGTATAAAAAAGATGACAACTTTAAAGTATTCTATAATAATAGATATAACGAAGTTGTGTTTAATGTTTTGAACGATGATATGCAAATAGTGTACAATGAGATGCTTGGTAAGTTTACATCAGTATTAACAATACCATTCGATGGAGCTATATAGTTCTTTAATGGAGAATATCTTGTAAAGAAAAACAATACTGTATGCGTATATTAGTATGACTACCTTGATGGATTACCTAAATCAACAACTCAGCAGCTGCTTTCAAGTTATGTTAAATATGTCGTTGCACAGTAGCCACTTATTACGAAGGTATTTGATAATCAAGAGATTGTTACATACGAAAATCTATAGTTGCAGGATACAATACGCGACGATAATGATTACTTCTCAAAGAATCATAAATACGTATGGTAGACTGAATCTTAGAAAATAGAATCCAACCTAGAAGAGTAGATAACACTTAGAGAAAATAATCATAGATTTGCCATACCTAGGGCTGATGGATTATTTGGCAATAGAGCTAGAGGCAAGGTTATGATTTGCAGTATAGAAGATATTAAACCAAATCCAGCTATGGCAATACAATATATAATAACAAAATATAGATAGTCATGGAGCTAAAATAGAGAAAGAAGATAAATAATATGCCGAAATTCAATAACGGCATAGACCTATCAAGTAGTGTAAAGGGTATTGGTGGCGATATAACTGGAATGAATACATATAAGCAATAGCTAACGTCTTTGCCGACAATTAAAGAAATAAATGGAATGAAAACTCCTAGCACAAGTTTAGGAGGAGGCGCACTTAGCAACGTTAATGCCGGTACTGTAACAGGAGCCGTTAATGGAACTCTTGGAATAATAAGCGGATTCAATTAGCAGTAGGCAGCAGTAAAAGATTAGAGTGAATTATTCGGTATGTCCGGATAGAGAACGGACTAGGCATTTGGAGTAAACTACTAGGCTTAGAATGATATTAATAAGAGATAGGCTATGGCTGATATATCTGCTTCTAACACAACTAATACATTGGCTATGACTGGCTCTGGAGCTGCTGCAGGAGCTGCAATAGGTACAGCTATAGTACCAGGTGTAGGCTCGCTTATCGGAGGTGCTGCAGGAGCTATAGTAGGATTGTTTGGAGGTTTGTTTGGAGGCAAGAAAGCTAGGGAAAGACAGCGTAGAAAGATATTTAATGCATAGTAGAATGCAAACTTAATTAATTAGGTTAATCAATCATCAGCTGCAACAGAAGGTCTTACATAGCAATATTATTTAAATAATGGTAACACGTATGATGATGTATTATACGCCAACCGAGGAAAAGATTTAATAAAACCAAGATATGTTAAAAGGAAATAAAGTATGGACACCTAATGGGTATTAGAGTGGTCCTGTAAATAGTTTAGTTGGCAAAGGGGAGTCCATTATAGATTATACTAATGGCACAGGAACTCTTGTAACCAAAGGAAAGGTTGGAGTTGATAATTAGCCTAGCTCTGTTAGCGTAAATGATAATAATGTTATAGCTGGTAATGATGTAGACTGGAGTAATGGTATGAAGTTTTCTGACCAAGTAGCCCCATTAACTGCAAAACTTTAGATGTATAACAATATTGAGAAAAGAGCTGGAAAGAAATCTGAACTTAGCTCTTTATCAAAATAGACGATGGAACTTTAGAAGAATCAACTTGATCGCGCTAAAGCTCCTATTTTGTAGGCTATGAAAAATATTACAGATAGACAAGAAAGATAGCATTAGATCGAAGATTACACTGCCTAGATTAAACATAATTGTGGAAAAGATAGGTTTGATAATGGTAAAAGCTTATGGGATAAAACAAAACAGACAATTTCTAGTTGGTCTAAATCAGGTAAAGGAAAAGTATCTAATTCTATGCTTGACTTAGGATATGCATTTCCTGCACTGCTTGAAACATAGATGCTTAATCATTGGCGTAGAGAAAACCCTGTAATGCCAAATATATACGCAGCTAATAGATATGCACCGATAGCCTTACAGACAATGGCTGGTAATAGAGTATCAGCTAATCCTATTCTTGAAAAATTATATGCACAAGATAGACAGACTGCTTATTAGCTTGCTAATTCTGGAGGTTATACAGGTGGTCAGAGATAGGCTAATAGAGTAGCTTTGGCTTTAGGTAATTAGAGAAATGTTGCAGACGCACTCATGAATGTGCAGGAAAAGAATGCTGCATACAGAAATGCTTATGCTGAGATGGCTGCTAGACTCGGTGATAGCGATGCGCAGAGATTACAACAGTCTAACCAATATGGATGGGAGGCTTATAATAGAGCACACGGTGCTAAGACTAAGGGTATCGAAACACACTTTGCTAATCTCGGTCTTATTGGTCAGAAATGGTTATCACAGCGCATTAAAAACAAGTAGTATGGAGACATACTTGATATGTATCAGTAGGACATAGATAATAAGAATGCAGCATTAAAAGCAATATACGGTATAGGAGCAGATGGCTCAAAAGGCGCAGCAGCAAGTGGATCTGCAAACAAAGTAGGCAGTGCATCTGGATCAGCTTCTATCAATTATAGAAACATAGCTCCAGGTTGGACGCCTAGTTAGTATTCTCCGTTTATTGGATCTCCAAACATCACCCGTCAGAATACAAAATACGACCCAATACTTAATACCGGGAAACAGGTTGTCTATAGTCAGACTCCGTATTCAATTCCATTTCAGTCTACTGGTAACACGATTATGCATCATAATGATTTTGTACCAGACGATGGTAGATAGCTCACAGACGAACAAAGAGCTAGGTTTAATAGTATAGTTTTGCATCCAGGAGAATAGAGATATCTAAGATCTTATAAATACGGAATGCAAGATGTTATACAAAACCCGTTGTGGTTTTTATATGGATCAAGACCAGATGATAGGCTACCTGGATTTTATATGAATAAAAGGAATAGAACCAATCTTTATACAGGTATTTAATTATGATAGGAATGTATGACGAACCAGTAGCGGTACCTATAATAGACCTACTGGATAGTAGCATGATGTCATAGTACATCAGTGCTGCAAGAGAGCAATACAATTAGGCTGTACAGGACCAAAAAGATTTCGCTAAGGAATTCGGGGATCTGTATAGTCCTAGTGCTAATTTGAATAAAGCTTACTATGATTAGACAAAAGGTAGGATCAATGCTGGTCTTAATTACTTATATTAGAATGGCATAGATCCACTTAGATCTGCAGAAGGTAGAGCTTATATAGCTAAGATTATTAGAGAGACCCCTTATGATAAGATCTCTAAATGGAAAGCTGACGCTGACAATATGAAGACATTTTAGAAAGCAGCCGCTTCTATGGTTGCTGAAGGAAAACTTACATAGGATTAGCTTGGTTGGCAAATGTAGAAGTATGGGTTAGATTATGATAAGTTTGACCCATATACTCAAAGTTGGAATACATTAGCTCCAACGAAGATGGATACGTTAGAAGATCTTACGAAAATTCCATATAGTGTACTTAAGCCTAGTAATCTTACATAGAAACAAGTTGAGGCTATGGGTTATAAGTATGACCCAAAGAATGATTACACCGGTATTACAGATTAGATGATTATGGATACGGCTGGTAAAGCAATACCATCTGTTATGTCTACGGCTGCAGGCGAATATTATTATGATAAAGCTAAATAGCAGTTACAGTAGGCTGGTGTAACTAATCCTACCGACGATTAGGTCAAATAGCAATTACAGGGTACCGTAGCACAACTTTGGGAAGGAAAGAAGAATATAGCATGGGATTCTAACAAATATTCTTTGCTTGATTATTAGAATGACGTAAGGCGTGCAAACAATCCTAGTATATAGGATTCATCAAGTTCATCTAGATCTGGTAGAGGTGGTAAATCGAAGAATCTTTGGACAATATTTGACGTAGCGTATAATAAGCCTGGTTAGTCTGCTGGACTTGGTACTACAGACGATTACTAGAAAGAGGGCGTTGCTTTTTCCGACCCAGGAGTACAGGTAAGACGAGTTAAGAATGATGGTGAGTATTAGACAGTCGTAACATTTAAAATTGGTGACGCTCACCCTGTAAAACGAGGCGGATTTAAGTCTAATGGAACCACAACTCCACCTTGGAAGAAAGCTATGAAAGGTAAACAGGTTAATGCTACGGTAATGGGCGGTCTTACATATAATGCAAAGACTGGAAAGTACTACGTAAGATGCAAACTTGATAATACTAGCGAATAGACAGACGAAATATTGCGTAAGTGGAGTGGTGTTACAGAATTCTGGCTCCCTGTTAACGAAACACATAAGGGTTCTCCGTCAAATACGGAAAACTAGCAATCACCAAATGATTAATAATTAAATTATGGCAAATTACAATTTACTTAAGTCCCCAGCAGAGGACTATTTTAGAGGATAGGCTAAAAGATTTGGTATAACACTACCAAATCATCGCCAATCCGTTCCTAATAAAAGGACTTAGGCTAATGTACCAAGTTATATATCAAGGCAATCAGGTTCTAGATTAGAGTCTGATATAATGCCGCACGGAGATTGGTATAAGCCTAGTCAAAGATCTATTCAGAGATAGAAAGATACTATAGCCGAATATGACTGGAATAAACATATTGACAGCTTGTACAAGAAACAATATCAGTCAAACAGACAAAAGATCGATGCCCAAGATGACTCAGAAGGCATGCTTTCTGACGCAGATAAAGAGAAGCAAACATAGCTTGAGGAAGATAAGTTATTTGAAGACTTTAAAAAGACTGACATCTACAAAAATTCTGTTGGCTCTGACATTGGCGGTATAAACGAACTTGGAAAAGATAGTTTTCAATTTACATTGTGGAAGATTGGCTAGAGAATTGGTTTGTTTTCAAATCAGTCTAGCGATCTTGGAATTGAAAGCACAAAGGGTAAGATAGCTTTAGCTTAGACAGACTAGGCAAAAGCTGATGCATGGTCCAAAAGAGAGCGACTTAAGAGAGATCTTAAATCAAAAGAAGACCAATGGAATTACCTTAAAGCCAATCCTAAAGCTTAGGTTAAAGGAGACTCGTGGAAAGATACATATTTGCTTGGTAAAGAAATCTTATCAACATATGATTAGCTACAAGACAAAGATTTAAATGAGCTCGCTGATGCATACAAGGCTACATGGATGAAAGATCATACATCTATGTGGGAAGGGTTTCAGGCTGCCATGACTAAAGCGTTTGCTGCTACAAATGATATGTTTGACTGTACAGGTAGGTCTAAAGAGTAGATGGCTAGAGATTGGCTTGATAATTATAACAAATAGCTGTCGAATAGATTTGAAAAGGCTCATTAGGGAATGAGTTTGGATCAAAAGGAGATTGAAGCTAATCAATTTAAAGCTAAGCGTTAGCAAGACCTTAAAGATTACAAAAAAACTCTTGATGATTAGATGCGTAGAGCATCTAAGTGGAAGAAGTTCTGGAACGTTAGTAAGCATGCTGAGAACCTGGCTAACATACATGCTAACGATGATCTTTTGACACCAGATTATTGGTTGTGGAATTTGCCTCAACAGATGGGATCTTCTTGGTCTTCTGACACAGGTAATATTGGCAATCTTATTACAACTGCTGGTACTGTTGGCTCTTTTGCTTTAGGTGCAGCCGGACATCCAGAAGCTGGTTTCGCATTGTACAATGCAGCTAATGCTGCAGCACTTCCATTTAATCTACAAGGTGCAGAAGATGAAAACTACGCTGAAATTGCTCAACGTTGGACATAGAACTATCAGTAGAATCTTAACAAATATGAATCACAGGAAGCCTTCGGTAAAGCACAAGGTATTTCTGCATCGTATAAAGATTTACAAAAGCAGTCTGTAAAATTTGCAATGCAGAATGGTATGTCTAAGAAAGATGCTGAGGATAGATATAATCTTAATACATAGCAAGGTAAAGAAAAGGTTCTCGGCGATTACCTAATGGGTGTTACAAAGAGTAATGACCCACGTTTATCTAAAGCTAAGCTCGGCACAACAAAGGGTCTTGAATAGCAATTTATGGTAGATAACGCTAGAACGATGGGTACAGAAATTGTACAAAATGTCATATCGTATATATAGCCCGGTAATAGCCTTTCGAATCTATATAGACAAGCCGTATATAAACTTCCGACAACTAAACTTGGTGCTAAACTTGCTACAAGTAAAGCCGGTAGATTGGTAATAGGAACAGACTATGCTCTTGCTGGTTTAAACGGAGCTGTTGAAAGCAAATTTGCACAGGCTGGACAGTATATTAATTCTCTTACAAGTACAGCTGGTAAAACTGGAGCTAAGATAGGCTCTACAACAATGGATGTACTTGGAGGTGGAGTTTTTGGACACTATGTTGGCGCTGGTGTTGGCACCGCAGTAGGAGAGGCAGCAAGAGGCATTAGTGGACTTGCTAAAGAGGTAATGCCACAAGCTCTTAAAGATGCCGGTGTTATGGCCGGTGAAGCCATTTCGAAAAAGGTTGAAGCTTTAGCCACGATGGTTGGTGCTAAAACACTAAAGAGAAAACTGTTAAAGGCAGCAGTTAAAAACCCTAATACAATAACGGCTTTAAAGATGCTCAAGAAATATGGAATAAACACTGTTAGAAGTGGATTAATAGATAGGGCATCTTAGGGTAATGAAGAAATTGTACAGCAGTTGAACGCCAATGCTGCTGAAGAGTTTGCTAAGACATATGGATACGGATCAGCTGACTTACTTAGTCTTGCATTCCAGGATATGGCTTATAGTAAATATGTATCAGACTTCTATAAGGGCATGTTTGGTCTTGGTGAATCTGAGCTTTACAACGATATGGAGATGTTGTCAAACTGGCGAGGTGGTTTCGCTATGGGTGGCATGCATCCTATGGTAGCTATGAATATCTATCATGCTGTTAACGACATTAAGAACACAGTGCAAGTAAAAGACGCTATAATGCATAGTGCTCTTCTCGATAGAGAACAAGGGAAGATGAATAGAGCTAGTAACGCTGTTATTTCAGACTAGATTTCTAAGGGAAGATATAATTAGTTGACTACAGAAATATAGTAGCTTAGAGAGGCTGATTTGAAGCGAGAGAGGCCACGTTTTGGTGAATAGTATTGGAATGACTTGCAGTCTAATGTTGAACGTATTTCTACTCTCGTAAACAACAAGCAGATTGAACAGCAATATCGTCTTAAAGGTATCAATAAAGGTACAGAGCAATACAATGTAGCTATAGCTGATAGAGCTAATATTGAGCAATAGTTAACTGCTAATAGAAAAGCTTAGTAGGAAGCAGAAGTTAGACTTCAGTAGATTTACGGACAGTAGGGTTACCAAAATCAAGTAGAACAGGCTGTAAATAGACAGGAATAGTCAAGAGACCCTATGTTGACTGCCATAAATGCAGCTACAGCAAAGACTAAGGCTATCGAGTCTTATGTTAACAGGAAGGTAGAGGAATATAAGAAGTCTCTTGATACAGCAGCTTTACCTCAAGAAGAAGTAGAAAAATCTGTAGCAAAATATAAAGAGTCTATTAAAGATGAGGCTAACGAATACGGTGAAAGATTTGTAGAAAACTCTCAGAAAGAAGAACATGCTAGACATATAAATAACTTCCAGAGAAATTCTGAGGCTCATAATAGAATGAAAGCTTTACTTACACTTAAGGCTAAGATGAATTCTATTGATGATATATTTAAGTTTGCTCATGATAAGCTTGGATTAAAGACGGTTAGACCAGATGCTAAGTTGTTGTCTGCTAATATAGATAAACAAATTGCTCGCGCAAAGCAAAGTTTGGCTAAAGCTTATAAGAATTTCGATGAGAAATCTACAGATGAATAGACTTTACAATTCTTAAATAACTTTAGTGAATCTGTTGGTTTTAATGATAATGAGATCCAGGAGCTTGAATAGGCTAGAGCTATGTACACAGCTAACGAATCATTGCTTAACTCTACGTTATCTATCCATACAGAAGGTGTTACGCGTGACAACAATGGAAATCTTGAGTATAATCCAGACGAACTTAGGTATCAAAGAAAGTAGGCAGAATTAAAGTAGAAACTTGGTGATAAATATAAGCCAGAAGAGCATACTAGAGCTGCTGCTAAAGATGGTTCTAAGAGTAAGCTTAATAAACGTATTACTAAGATAATAGATGCAAATAAGCAAAACGAAAATATCGACTGGATGTTGTCTGATATATACGCTGGTGATGCCGTTACTAAGCTTACGGAAGACTATCAGAACGATATGTTAAAAGCCGCCGAAGAAGATGTAAAGGATATTAACGAATAGGCTAAGCAAGCTGTAGATCCTACGGAAACATAGTAGAATCGTACAGCTACTACAGAAGAGCTTTAGAAGCATGCTGAAGAATATAAGCGTCGTAGAGATAAGGCTAGAGAGCATTATAGGAAGAAGCGTAAAGCTAGAAGAAATAAAGCAAGAGTATCATTCTTACTTGGATTTGATGAACTTGCAATGTAGTCATTTGATGGCCTTATGGAAAACGCAAAGGTTGGTTTCTATAAGTTCGAATAGCTTTACAATGATATAAAAACTATTCTTCAAGAAGAGACTGGCTAGGATGGTGGCTCTTCGGTATTAGCTTTAGCAAAGGCTATGTATATTCGTCATTACCTTACATCTACACGTAAAGAAAAGGAGAATATGAACACTCCTATGGACGTGCAATCTTATGGAGCGCAAGTTGCTACGCATACTTCACAGGATGTTGCATTTGATGGATATAAAAAGGCTCTTGAGAAGCAACAGAAAAGAACACTACTTAATAGTTTTCATGCATCTATAGCTTATGATGACAATAATAACTTGAACGTATTTGTTAATCCATAGGAAATAGACAGGCTTAAGTCTGAGGTTAATTATGAAGAAATATCAAGCAATATTATAAATCAAGACAAAGATGACATTATCGCATACCTTTTTAATAATAGTGAAAGATTCAGCAACACAGATTTCACTGATATTGTAAACGAAATATTTAAGTAGACAAATAAGGACGAACTATTACAAGGGTTAGTTTATTATTTAGCATCAATAGATGGGTCTAGATTTAGATCGTAGTCTTTATATGACTCAGATGTTATAAGATCACTTGTTCAAGAGATAATGCTCGGAGTTAACGCGGATGATTCTGTATCTAATTTTGAAGGAATGGATGGAATTGGTACAGTTATGGAATACATTTCTTCAATTCGTGATAGAATGTTAAATAGCGGAGAGTATAAAGTACTTGATACAGACATACCGGTATACGGATTTGATGCAGAAGGAAACGGAATTTAGTCGTAGGCAGATATAGTATTAGTTAGCAACGATGGACAGATAATGCTTATTGATGTAAAAAGCTCGTACTCTTCTTAGATGGAATAGAAAATGAAGTCTGGCACGCTAGCTTACCATAGCGATAAAACTATGATGCAAAAAGAGCAAGAGCATATGCGCGATATCAATATCGCTTTATATGATTTGTTTGGAGCTAATGTTTTAGGAACATATGTATTTCCATTTGTTATAGACAGAAAAAATAACTTTATTCAAGCTGATAAAATATTCCAGATAGAAGCATTGGACTTCAATAAACCAGTAACGCCTTATTACAATAAATCTAATGAAGATATATCTAATGAAACTGTTAGACCTTTACAGGATCAAGTAAATGATCTTATATCAGATTTACAAAGTATATATGATAGCATTACTGAAGCTGGTGGCGAACATAAAACTGTACCATCTTATGATATATTTAAAGAAGGCTCAAATAAGGACGAATTATTGCTTCAGATAAGAGATCTTAACTCAGCTATAGAATCTATACAGAGCTTAAAAGAAGATGCTCAGATGCGCTTAAATTAGCTCCTATAGCCTAAATAGCACGAGAATACTGTACCTGAATTCTATCCAGAAGATGCATTTGATCACGTTATTGTAGATGAGCAGTATTAGGCAGGCTTAGATACTGTACACGAGATTTGCAAAAAGCTTGATACGCTGTTAAGCTCTATTACAAACCTTAATATTACAACAGCCGACGAACGAGCTCAAGTTAATGAACTTATCTATTCTATATATGACGCCTAGACGGCACTTGACCAATTCTATGGCAGTGATCAGTTTAAAGTTGGTGATACTCTTCCGGAGCAAAAACTTATAACAGCTGCCATTAATAAGCTTGTCAGCAATAGGATGATGTATGGAGATGCAGCAAATAAGGCTTTGCAAATGTGGTAGACTCAATTTACGTCTAATATTGGTAATCCTAGCTTTACTTATTTCAACAAGATCAAGTCATTTCTTGCTACATTTGATGGCGAATTTATGAATAGTCTTGTTGGTAATAAGAGCTTACAGAGATTCTGGAGTACAGTTATAAATAATTAGCTTAAATTCCTGGCTGATAATGCAAAGAACGTACAGAAGACTAATACGGCTCTTGATAATGCGCTTACTGATACTATTTATGATGCAGAAGACTTCATTAGAGAATATAACCAGAGATTCCCTGTAGATCCAAATATTGATGATATACTTGATACAAACAGTGCGTAGAGTATCAATATGATTGACGATCAATGGAGAGAGCTGTATAGTGATACTACTAAACATTTCCCTGCATTTAGAGCTAAACTTGACCCACATTACTTCTCTATAGCGCTTGATCCACATTTAATTTACCCAGACGCTTCTGGTAAATCTGGTAACGCTGAGCTTGTATGGAGAAATAATGAAGTACAGCTTAAACTTACAGATTCTAAAGGTAGAACAATCTTTATGACATTCGACCAGGGCAATGACGCTGGCCCAAGAGGTGTTGATCCAATATACTTTGCTAGAAAGAAGGCTGCAGACGCTGTATTTGTATAGAAGGTTAAGTATATGCTTGACTTTATGAAAACACACCCAGGATACCATATAAGCATGAAATTAAGCCGTTCTAAGGGCTCAATTAAGAATGGTGGAGAATTATAGCCTGTAAGTAAATTCTTGTTCGCAGGAACGCTTAATTAGCATGATTTATACAACATTACATGTGACGCTGGTAACAGAATAGGTTTCCTTAAAGCTACGCAAAACGTAAACACTGGAGATGTAACAAAGATGGTGTATGGTGGTCCAGAATTATCAGCTTTAATCAGTGGATTTGATCTTGAATATGTAAAACGTACAGCTATAACACAATCTGGTAATATAGTATACTTCTACGATACTGGTCAGACTGAGAAGGCAGTAGATAACAGATGTATTGGTACGCCGTTAATATAGCCTAAGTTTACATCTGGTCAAGGTGGTTAGGCAAATAAGATTGCAGACCTTATATGGTATAAATGTTATCAAGGTTTAAATGAATATCAAGGGTATTCTATAGATGATCTGCTTAAGTAGGTTCTTTATATTAAGGCTGACAATAAAGTATTAAATGAGAAATATAACTCAATAGAAGGCCTTGTTACATTAGATCCAGCTAACAAGAGGGTTATTATAGGTAATGTTATTTACCCTACATAGAACCCTAGTGTAGACTATGCTAATATCTATAATGCGTTGTGTAATATGTATATGACAAAAGACGCTGCATTTGTTCAGTAGAATATGCAACAGTATATATAGTCATCACATAATAGTGTATTAGCTAAGCTTAACGCACAATATACATCAGACCCTAATCTTGATAAAGTGGAACTCCCAAATGGCCTCACGTTTACAAGAGAAGACTTTACTCACGACGGTAAGGGTACAACTGGTCTTGGTTATATGTTGCGCAACGGTTATTTGATGTCGTACGCATCTAAGTTAGAGCCACCTACAGTATATGTAGACAATGTGGAGCTTGTACAAGATAATCCGGACGAAAGTGCTCAGCAAGTATCTAAAACAGTTGCTAAACAAGATATTCAATAGCAGCAAAAGTAGGCCGAAGACACATTTATGTCTTTGTTCTATGAACAAGATTTAAGTGAGTTTGATGGACAGAAAGAAAAACCTTCGTTTGCTAATGCCGTTGATGAATGGGTTAGAAAAACAACTGGTATTACTCCACAATGGGTAGAAAGCGAGAGATTGTCTGACGCAGCTTACAAAAAGAATAGTGCAGTACTTGCTAAATGTACAGACGCTGTTATTCAAATGTCTAATTCTGTTCCTTACACTATTGGATTCCATGAAGGATTCCATAGAGCATTAGAGCTACTTGTAGAGCCATCTATTAGAGAACAGATGTATTCAGCATATAGAAAAGCTCATCCAGAAGCTGCTACAGAAAGAGATGTAGCTGAGGGATTGGCTGATTTGTTCGTCGATTATATGCTCGGTACAAAAGACGCTAACACCATAAAGAAACAAGGATGGATTAAGAGAAATATAAAGAAAGTAGCTAACAGATTAAGTATCTTATGGCACTATAGAAACAATGCTAAAACGATTCTTACTCTATTCAATGATATTAAGTCTGGAAAATATGCAGATAAATAGGTAAGTAAAGAACAGTAGAATAGATTTAAAAAGCTGTTTGGTGAAGACTTGCACTATGAAATAAATGGACGCAAATTCGATCATATAGGCTCTGCTGCTGAGAAAGAACATATGGCTAGAGCCCTTGGATATATTATAGTAAAGTCTGCCAAAGATGCTACTGATATATATAATGCCGTTAATGACGATTCGTTTTTGCCTATTAAATATATTAATAAAAGTGTTATCGATAGCCTTACTGGAGAAGGAAATGAAAATCCTACATTTGCTCAACGTGCATTTAGAGAGGTGTTCTATACTGAAATAAACACAAATGATCAGCGTAGGGTTAATTACCCTAACTTTATAGCTATAGCGCCAGAGATTAAGAAATATCTTACAGAGATAATGGATGCTTATGACGGAAAATATCAGCATGATGACGATTCTGAGACAAGCGACCAGGAAGAGAATGATTACGGAAAGTCTATCGAAAGATATGATAAATCTGCATTCGAATTCAATAAGCTTGATTCTGTAAGTAAACCGGTGAAGATGTTCTTTGCTACAATACCTTACTACAAGTTTAATGATAATGGTAAACTTACACTTGATACATCTAAGAACATATATGGTATTCCTACATTTACGCCTATTAAGTAGGTATTTAATGTAATTGTTAGCAAATTACATGATGTTAAAACACCTTTAGACTTATTAAATAGACTGCAAGAGCTGTCTACGTAGAACCCTATGTATATGGCGATCTATTAGAAGTATAATGATCTATACAATTCTATCTATACATTCAACGACGATAATTAGCTTGAAAAGATAGACTTCGATAAAGAAGCGTTTATGATACAAATCTTTACAGCTATCAAGGGTCACGAGCATAACTTTATTATTGGCAGGTCTATTCGCAATAAGAATGGAGGTGTAGAAGTTAAAATATCTGATGCAAACTTCGATAGAGACGCTAGAATGTATCCTAAGCTTTGGAATTCATTCTTATCTTCTGGTCAATCTGGCTTATTGTAGAGATCGGTTGGGTAGAATGGATAGCTACTTCTTTCTACAAAGTATAACACAAAGAATACTTAGGTAGATATGCCTACAACTGTAGCAAAAAATGCATTTAGATTTATATCTCAGTTCTTCTCTGATTTACAGTCGTAGATACTAAATGATTCTGCTAGCGAATTTAAGATAAACGGAAGAATTAGAAGCGCAGCATCTAATAGCGATATCGAAGTACTTAAGGATGATATATGTAAAGAATTTAATATGCTTGGTATAAACTTTACCAAAGAGATGCTTGATCATATGTTATCAACAAAGTATAATGGCGTTGGTAGGGAGGCTCTTAAGAAGTGGATTGTTTCTACAGGCGTATCTAATATTAGTAGCTTTATTGATGCTGTTGGCAAGGTTGTACAAACTAATGGTTATACAACATAGAAGGCTATAGACGAGGTGTTTAAGACTGGTTTTGTTAGCGAATTAGGTAACTGGGCTGGAGCTTATATGAAGATTACTACAGATAAGATGTCTAATGGCATGGATGGTACTAAGCTGTATAACGAGTCACAGAATAATAGTATTAGCAATACTACAGAGAATCTTAATAGCCATGATAAGAATAATATGATAGTAAGGACTATTTTATAGTCTAGCTATAACATTATGAATAATAATGGTGTAAATATGGGTTCTATTGTAGCAAAACAATTATAGAACGGAGAAGATTTCAATATTAGTATTTATACTCCTATTGGCTTTAAGTCTGATAACCGCGGTGACAATGGCTCTAAATATAGTAATCTTGCTGAAGCTGAAGATTATATCAATAAGTTCGCAATGCTTTAGAATGGATACTGTATATTCCCAACACTTGCTGATAAGGGTACATATATGGTTCTTGGTGGCATAAATATTCCAGGAATGGAATTCGGATAGTCAGATAATGGTGCTTATACTGTATCTGGTGCTCCTAAGATGGTATTCTTAGATAGTGCGCACTATTATTTACAGCCTAATCAATCTGTATTAAACTAGTTTATCGACTATGCTTATACAGAGCGTGAAGCTATACTTGATTGCAGAGAACAACTTGGCTTACCTGTAGACAATCCTAAAGGTTTACCTGTACTTAATGATGAAGATAAGATAATGAATTATCACATCGGCAAGAAAGGAAAATAGCCTGGTGGCATTCAGTTTAAATCACTTACAACACTTAGAGTGTATGAAGATGGACAGATTAAACGTTACGAAATAAGCAAGATGTCTCCTGATGAATAGCTTAAAACTCTTAATGAGCAATTCTTCGACAAATCTAGAGAGGAGCAAGAACAGATAATGTCATTAACTCTTCAAGAGCAGTATGAGAACGAAGTAGATAAAGCTGTTAGTCTTGGTATTGTCTCGAAGGATGAAAAGCTTGGTTATCTTGGGCTTAATAACATTAACCTTAATCAGAGCCAAATAGACGCCGTAGAACGCACTTTGTATGCTCAGATGTATAAAGATCTCACAGAGAAAGGAATAACGCCTAATACGCAAAATTTGCAGCGTACAGCACATAGTATGGCTATTACTGCTATCTTGCAAGACGCAACGAATAGAGCTATTATTTCATCTGAGGAAAGTTTGAGATTGTACATCGGTAATCCTGGATTCTTTAAGAATGTAGAAGATATTCAGAAACGTATCGGTGGTCTTGTATCTACTGGTGATGACAACGTTACATCTTTACCAAATTATGACGGATCAGATGGAGAGCTTTATAGGTGTGCAGAAATCTCTGATTATGAGGTAGCTTCAAATGCTGATATTATGAGCGAACTTCAAGAGAAGATGCGTGATGGTGAGCTTAGGGAAATTTATGGAAACCGTTACGGATTTAAAGGTGTTGACGATTTAGATATTGCTGCAGTAAGAGCTAGGCTTGTAGATGACTTTGGTGAAGATGCTGTTAAGAAAATAGAAACAAGAGCTAATAACTTCTATGAAGCCTATACTGGCGGCATAAATGTAGCTGATGGCGCGTCTTATATTACCGCTGATATGTGCAAGAGAATGCTTAGAGCCAGAGGAGCGTTGACAAACGATGTGGCTAAGGCTATTAACATTCTCGAAAGCTCTAATAAATACTCTTGGATGGATCAGAAAGACGCATATAAACTCATTTATGACAAAGTAAATCTTGTTACTACTAAGTATACTGCATATGGATTTAGAGACCATACAACAAATGGAAAGAAAGTTTCTAACTTATCTGTACCATACTATAATAAGTTTGCATTGTTCCCTATATTTGATTGTATAGCTACAGGTAAACTTAAGAATGTGTATGACAAGATGAAGGAAAATAAGGTTGATAATCTTCTTATGACGTCTGCCGTAAAGGTTGGCTTACAAGGTCATTCTGAGTTCGATGGCGAGACTATTAGCAAGCCGTTGAATGTTTACACACAGAGACTTTCTGCACTCCGTAGACAGCTTAATACAGATCCAGAGGAAGGTGATGTTGTAGCAGCTGGTACACAGATGATTAAGGTTTGTTTATCTAGTTTGCGACTTGATAGAACGTATGGCGACATGACTGGCGAACAGCTTAGAGATAAGCTTATGGGTTCTATTAATAAACTTTCTAAACTTGGCGTAGATAAATTTAAAGACAGATTCTATTCTAATGGCATTATAGATCAAAAGAAGCTTAGCGAGTACCTTATAGAGCAACTTGGCACAAGAAATGCTAATAAGAACCTTATAGACGCTCTTACATATAATCCACAGACTGGCTCAATGAATGCACCTATTGCATCTACTGCTGATGCTAGCTGGATGGAGTCTATGCTTATATCTGCGGCTAATAAGGATATTATTGACATCATGACTCCTGGTAGCTCGTTTATTTAGAGATCGGTATTTGCTATCGAAGGAAAGAATGGAGAAGGCAGTATACAAGGATAGGAGGTCTATAATGGTAAAAGATTATAGATGATAAACGAAGAGGGCTCTATGGATGCTGTAATATCTATTGATTACTTCTAGGATATACTTCCAAAGAACTTGTCTTACAACGAAGCTAGACAATGGCTTTTAGATCATAATATAATTGGAGAAAAGGCTACGTCTAATACTATCGGCTATCGTATTCCTACACAGGCTCAGTCATCTATACATGCTTTACGTTTTGTAGATGTTGTACCTGCTGTTAAATCTACAGTAATACTTCCAACAGAGTTTACCAAGATAACTGGTTCCGATTTCGATATAGACCATCTTTATTTAGCACGTTACAATGTTAACAAAGATGGTAAATATGAATTTGACCCAGAAAGTGCAGAAGGATTATAGAATAGTATTATAGAAAGTATTCTTACAGTACTTAAGGACAAAAAATCACTTAACATCTTGTATAAGTCTATTGATAATGATACAGAACTTGTAACAAGTATAGCTGACGAAATTCCAGAACAGGGTAATACAAAGAGTGTAGCATACAACTTTGGTACATTACACGAATAGGTTACTCGTAAGAACGACTACATTACAGGTAAGACTGGTATTGGTCCATTTGCACTGAATGTAACAAACCATATTCTTACAACATTGTATGGTGTTAAATTTAAAGAGTCTAGCTTTACGAATATAACAGGCATCACTGGTTTTGATTAGATTCTAGACGAAGATAACAATTAGATTTCATCTTGGTTGTCAGCGTTTATTAATGCACATGTAGATATTGTGAAAGATCCATATATTTCTAAGCTTAATGTAAATGGGTTTACGTATAATATGATCAACTTACTTGCTAGAAACGGTAAAGGAAAACAAGGACTTTATTTCTTGTGCTAGCCTATAATTAGAGAAATGGCTAAAGCCGACATAGATGCTAAGTCTCAGTTTACTAGAGATCCTAAGATATTTAGATCAGCGTTTGAAATGAGAGACAAGAGGCTTGCTGAAATATTTCCTAGTGTTACCGGTAAAGCAATAGACGATTAGTATATTAAAGACGCTACGGAACCAAATAAATCTAAAGGCGAACCAGCTAGACGAGCAGAGATAGTAAACTCTGTACTCAATAATATGGATATGCTTTAGAAGATAGCCAAGAATCCGGATTTAGTCTATGCTTAGACCGAAGATGGAGAAAGAGCTAGAGCTTTCTAGGTTAATTGCTACATAGCATGGAAGTGCCTTGAAAAGTATTCTAATGCATTAAACAGTTTGGTACAGTACACTAAGATTGATACTCGTAAACAAGGTAAGAATTTCCTTGAAATGCAAGCTTATCTTAGAGGCTATGAGAATCTTACAAACCCAGAAACTGATTAGCTGTTTGATATGGATTCTATCAACAATCTTATACATGGTACTTGGATTGAGCAGAAAACAAGAGATGCTATTCAAGAGCCTATGAGAGTTATGGCAGGACAATCATTCTAGGGTACACCTTAGTTTATGGAGCAGCTTATCAATTTGTCCGATGACTTTAAGTACAAGACAAACGACAGGGAGTCCGATTTACTTAGAAATGCTAAGACCATGAAGAAAATATCGTAGGCTGCTAGTAGTTAGATTAAGGCTAGATATGCTGTTAGATTAGCTAAATCTTTAAGTATTGATGTTAAAGGTTTGTTCGATGGTAATGCTACAATATTTGATAGACTTAACTCTATATAGGCTTGTATACAGAGAGATGCGTATGGTTTAGGTAGATTAAAGGATAATTACCTGTTATCACATCTTGCTCCATATATTTAGGATTAGGATGTTTTCGTAAATGGAAAGCTTACTAATAAGCCTAAGTTTATAAGCGTTATTAATAGTATGGATGAAAGCAAAATGTCTGCTGATATGTTTATAGAGTCTTGGGAAGAACTTCTCAATGACCCATAGGCTAATGTAAGAAGATTTGCAAATGATCTTATATTGTATGCCATACTTACGTCTGGTGATACAAAGGGCTTTAACAAAATAGCTAAATACATCCCTATGAGTTGGCTTGAAGCTAGACATGATGAGAGTACCGTACCATTCTCTGATTATATTAGAGAACAACTTGAAGCTCCGGAAATTGATCACGATCTTATAGCTTAGAACAACTATATGGATAGTGATTTAGTAAGCAGAGCTACATTTAAAGATTATTATTACGCTTTTAATGCTTAGTACTCTCCTGCTGTAATAATTAGCAAGGATTCTCACGAACATGACGCTTTGTATATATCAGTACGAAATGATGGAGCGGTATATAGCGATCCAACGTCGTACACATTGTATAAAAAGGTTGGAGAGGCTATGATTAATGGATCCAAACGTGCCGTATATGCGTTATTACCTAAGAGGGGCTGGTCCGATAGAGACGGTCTTAATATCTACGAAGCTGGTGATATTAACCTAAATATAAATGGAATTCCTATGAGCCAAGAAGTTATTGAAAACCAACTTAGTAAACTCATGGCTTATCTTAGTCAAATGAAGCCAAATATTACTGACGAGCAGCGCAATAACTGGATGTCTTGGTTCAATTAGATGTACTATAATGCTAATTCAGAATATCCTACAATATCTCAAGCCGTAGAACAACAAAGTACACAAAGTGTTAGTAATATTAACCTTGATGGTAAAAGCCCTTCTGGATAGACTGTGTATATAAGCAAATAGTTATTCTATAAAGATTAGCCTCAACAACACCCAAATGTATAGTACGTATTCACAGATAATGCTTAGGCTTATGCTAAGGCGCAAGGTTTATCTATGCAGGGTTTCGCTAATTAGAACCCAGTATTAAATGTAAGTTCTGGCGCCACTGGTACAAATCAAGCTTGCATTAGAACTGGTAGTGATGGAAAGATCACACCTAATGCGTTTGGCCTTGTAGTAAAGGTTAATCAGCAAGATGCTTCTGGTAAATGGTTGTCAAAAGATGGCTGCTTCTAGGATAATCAGGGTGATATAATGGCATTTAAATCATGGGTTAATCATATGCTTGCAAGAATAGACAATAGTAAACCAATTGTATTCCCATCAGCTATAGCTCTTGGTAAAGCAGCGTTACCTAGAGAGGCTGCTGAATGGCTTGTCTTACAATTACTTTCTAGATTTAACATAAAATCAACAGTTTAGGAAAACACAAGAGCTGGTTATACAGGATACGGATTATCTATAGAGGGTGTTGTAGATGATAATTACGCTAATACACTAATTAAAGAAGAACAGCAGAAGTAGGCTTTAGCATAGATTAATCTTACTAAAGAAGATATAGAAGAAGCTGAAAGAATTAGAAAACACTGCGAAGGAGATAAATAATGAAAGATATATGTCCAAATTTACATAACAAACAAGTAGCCTAGGAATATGGTGAACTTGAGGACTTATTTGGTCCAGATACTGCTCATTTACTCTGGAGCAGAAATAATGGATATAATATAGATAAGGCGCCAAATGGTGCCGACTCTATATTATTTGGAGAGCTGTTACATGTTGCAAACGGCGACAGAACACAAGCCCTTATACTTAAAGCAAAAGTATATTCGAATAATTTTTTTGATTGGTTTGGCGACTGGACTTCTGAAGATAAAGAAAATGTATCAAAAGTAGTTGATAGCAATGGAGAGCCATAGGTAACATATCATACAGTAAGCCATGACCACGATTCTAATTTTAAGAAGTTTGACACAAATATAGAAGGCATTAAGACCGCTATATACCATACTGACTCATACTAGATGTCAGCTACATATAATCCTGTGTCGAAAGAAAAAGAAGAGGGAAATAGGCTTGGATATTATTATAATGAAGATAATTTGCCATTCACAAAGGTTGATTATTTAAATATTAAAAACCCAAAAATAATTGACGCATATGGCAGAACGTGGAAATATGTCGAGAAAGATACAGATACAAACAGGATTATCAAAATTTACAAATCTGCAGTAGATAAAATAAAGTCTGCTACATTACAATAGCTAATGAAAAATTTTCCTGATGATATGTTCGTTCCAGCAGAAGATGAAATATTATCCGAAAAAAACAATATAATAAATTTGTTGAATTAGGCAATATCTAATAATTCTGTATTACACACAGAAGATACAAGCCTTTTAGGATCTGTATTTTTTGAAAGTTTAGGTATAAATTTTCCAAGAGATTCAGAATATTTATCCACTAGAGACGTAGAACACAAGTATCTTGGAACAGGCGATTTTGATGGTGTAATAATAAATAATGTTATTGATTACGGGTCTCAAGATGAGACATATTCTCCTGGTACTGTATATGAATGCATAGATAATTCATAGGTAAAATCTGTATTTAATAATGGACAATTTGCAAATCCAGATGATATGTATGCATCTCCTCAAGGAGAATTAAATATGGGCGCATCTTCTAGATTATCTAACATACCTTCTAAAGGCGATATATCAACGTTGTAGCAGTATTTAAAATCTCACAGAAATGGCGTCTCTAGCACATCTTTAAAGCTTGTAATGGCTGCAGTAAATAGATACTTCAATGACAAATAGACTGGAATTACATACGAAATAGTAGATAATCTTCCAGGCGGAGAAGCAGCTCATTATGATAGAATTGGCAAGGTTATTCGCATAAACAAGAACGCTAACTTTAGAAACGAAAGTAAGTCACAGACGCCTGAAGTATAGACAATTGTTCACGAAATGCTCCATGCTGTTACCGAGCATGCAATTCACAACGATTCTAGAATAAGAAAATCATTTACAGATCTATACTAGAAAACAAAGAAAGCTCTTGGGAAAGATGCGTAGGACTACGGTCTGAGCGATGTGTATGAATTTGTAGCAGAATTGAGTAATGCGCAATTTGTAGAAAAATTAAAGTCTATACAATATAATCGCAAACAAACATTATTCGAAAAGATTAAATAGGCTATAAAGAAAATATATTCTTAGATATTTACAAGTTATAAAGACTTTATTGGTTCAGATAATGTGTACGAAGCCGCTGTTAGTGATTTGTTTACAGTTATGTCTCACAACGAATAGAAAGAAGACAATGTAACCGATAAAGAATCCAAAGATAGATTAGCTTCAATACAAGCCTCTGAAGATAAGGTTAATCAGATACATCATAGAATAACTGAGCTTTTCCAGGGATTGTACAAGGATTATAAAAAATAGCTTAATAAAGGTGCTAATAGACAGCGTAGAGAAGACTAGGTATGGTCTACAATATAGGAACTTAAGTCACAAGAAAAGAAAGAATCTTCAAGAATAGCCATACAATCTGCTTTAAAGACCATTGGTGTATTTGCGCGCGATCCTATTGACAATACTATTTTGCAGGCTCGTAGAGATACTATCTTAGGCTTCTTATAGGAATGTTAGAAGAATAATTTCGATAGTCTTACAGCTGAATAGATACACGATATGAAGTCTAATATTATAGACTTCTACAACGATCTTGTAAAAACATTGTCTGACAACTAGATGGATCTCGATACTAGAGACCAAGCTGATGTTGATACACTTAATGCTACAGTAAGATAGATTAATCAATTATGGAAAGATGCTGCACAAATTGTAGCAGATAAAATAGTTGACGAAAATGTAGATAAGTATATTAACGAGTCCGAAGAAGAGAAGAATAAAATAAAGACTGTAGCTAAAGACTGGCTCCATAAGAACGATATGTATGGAGATGAGTCTAAACTTACATTATTCTTTAATTATTCTAGATAGAACAGTCCAATTATTCGCCAAGCATTCTAGATGATACAAGACGCAGATCAATAGACTAGAAAAGAATCTCTTCCTATTATGTAGTAGATAGCAAAAGCTTTTGATAAAGCTAATTCTATCATAGATGACCTTACTCCAGGAAACTGGTAGACAATGTTAATGGAGAGATATACAGATGGTCCTAAGAAAGGAGAGTTCACAGGCTTATTTAGATCTGCTGTTAATAGAGGTTAGTTTAAGCAAGACTAGGAAAATTTCAAAGAGAAGCTTAATAAAGAATGGCAAGATAAATACGGTTACTTCTACTATAAGGATCCTATCACCGGTGAAACTTTAAGAAGTGATACAGAATCATCTGTGGAAGAAGAGCAATGGGTCGGAGACCAAGAACCAAACTATGTAACATATCAAAGAAAGTACGAAGAATGGTTATGTGATCACGCACACAGAAGATACTCTAAGACATACTTTATGGAACGTCTTAGTAAACCTTACGATCCAAAGACTAGGACTGGTCACGGCTTGTCTCCAAGAACACTTTCTAGATAGCAATATATACAAGATCAACTTAACTATTTATTATAGAAATGTTCAGATAAGTAGACTGGTTTATCTTACCCAGAAAAGCTTAATCCGCATGATTATCAGAAACTGCAGATGTGGAAGGATGCATTACAAGACCTAGGTAATCCGTTTGATCAAGAAGGTAATCTTAAGGAAGGCGATGAGTTACAAACTGCTCTTGAGATACAGTCTTGGAATAACTGGCTAGCTAAACAAACAGACTATTCTACAGATTTTGATGAGTTTGATAAAGAATACCAGAATATAGTAGATTAGATTAAAGCTGGAGAAAAGACTACGCAGGATCTATATAAGTTTATTGATGCTAATTCAGAATATGGTATAAATCCAGAATATCTCGAATATATCTTTGGTAAAAATAAGTCTGCTAAAGAAAGTCTGTAGAGAATGTTCTAGAACTCAATGAAGAGGCTCATTAAAACAAAGAATGGCTTCGTTAAAGATTTTAGTAATGTAATCTTCTCTGAACAGTCTGATGGTACAGTAAAAATACCAGATATGTGGTTCTATTCAAGATCCGCTGATATTAAAAACAATGAAGAGAATAATGCTACTGGTATAGACCCAGAAGAATTTAAAGACGCTTTTGATATTAGAGAGGTTCCTTATACAGACCCATCTGGAATGCAATTAGCTAAAGATGGCGTAACAAAATTTGATCCACGCAACAATCCAAATGGCGTAGAACCTATGTCTTGGTTTGAGTACATACTTAAACAGTATACAGATGCGGCTCTTGATGGAAGAATGCCTAGATATGTATCTCTTGATGGTAAAATAGCAATAGATTTCTCTACACTTGGTAGTAATAGATAGTCAGTAGAGAGATGGATAGCAGAGAATATTCTTATGTATACAAAGACATGGGAAGGTAAGGATGGTTCCATGAAGTCTAAGCAAGTACCTCTTACGATATTCTCTCAGATAATTCCAAAGAGGGCTACATTTGGCAATAATTAGCCTACATCTAGGTATATACCTAAAGGTCGTTTTACAACAAAGAAAGGATCATCTACATCTTCTATATACGACGATAAGTTCTATGATGGTGACAGAAGTGGATTGTAGCCAGACTTTGATAAATATGGAGACAAGGACTTTGTTAAGTTTATATAGAAGGGTGATGCTAGAGCTTAGTATTATAATCTTCTTGTACAAACTATGGAATAGCAATGGGATAAGCTTGGACTAGATCCATCATATAATAGATTTAAGCTTCCGTAGATGGAAGGAACGTCTAGCATGAAGAGATATAGAGCATTGGATAGTCCTAAAAAGTTCATTAAGAACAAACTTCAAAATGCAACTGGAGCCACGTCTGATGATACAAATATGCGAGACGAAGGCGATTTCGTACAGCGTAATGGTAAATGGGTTCTCAAAACTGCTCCAACACGTTTTATAAACGAAATGGAAGATCCTTCTATGATTAGTTCAGATTTAGCTTACACTGTTGGTATGTTTGTAAATATGGCTAACAACTTTGTAAACAAATCTAAAGTACAAGCTAAACTTGAGACATTGGGTTACAACTTGTCTGACGAAACAAGAGATTCCGAACATCAAGGAACTGGCACTAGATAGCAAGAGCGATATGCTAAGATGTTAAAACAATTGTTTTATGAATCTAGAGAAACGAACGATAATCCTGGAGAAAAGCCTTCAAAGGAAGCAATTGCAGCAGCAAAGCTCGTAAATAAGACAAGAGGTGTTTCTGCCTACCTCATGCTTGCCGCAAACGTTCCATCAATGTTTGTAGGTGTATGGGACTCTTTTACACAGATGCCAGCATAGGCTGCTAGAAACGACCAATTCGGTTTTAGGGATCTTATGAAAGCGTACTTTTATACAGGATTTAATCTTATGAAGGCTTTAGCCAATATTGGTAATCCTATAGCAAATTGTAAAGCTGTAGCTATGATGTAGAAAGATGGTCTTGTTAGAACGAATGATGAGACATTTAAAGATACCTATCGTAACAGAGTCACAAAGGCTTTAAAGCAGTCCGCTACAGGTGGATACACAATGGGCGATTATATGATGAACATGCTAGCTCAAAGAGCGACATATAATGCCAAGAAATATTATCCAGGTAACACTATTGTTAAAGAGGGTTTTTATACGAAGGCTGAGTTTGATAGACTGATGATTAATAGTGGTCTTGCATAGAAAGAGATTAATAGAGATTGGAAAGATAACCATGGAGAATCTATGTGGAACGCATACTATTTTGATCACGGTATAGCAAAGATTAAGCCGGCATATGACGGCATTTAGGTTTAGGACAGTAAACTATCTGCTACTATATAGCAAACTATGGCATTACTTAATGGTAACTCGCCAAAGAATGATCAATCAGCTGTTAGTAATAATGTCTTACATAAGTTCTTTTTCTTGATGCGTAATTTCTTTATACGTAGAGCAGAACACTGGTTTGCAGGATATACTCCAGATAACGTTGTAAGAGAGATTGAATAGGTAAAAGAAACTGTATAGAGAGGTGGTACTACAACTATTAAAACTAAAACTATTCGCAAACCTCTAACTAACGAGCAGAAAGCACAGAGATGCATGTATGACTATAGTACCGGTGAAGCTAATCCGGCTGTACTCGTAAATCTTATGAGAGGAGCACATACTCAACTTAAATGGTTTAATCAATAGATGTTTAATCGTCAAGCCAGACTTGCTGATCCGGTTAAATTTAATAAGAATGAAGTTAAGTCTCTTAGAGAGTTTTTGACATGGGGGCTTTGTCTTGCGTTGCTTTCTGTAGGGTGGATGGCATTCCATAGATACGTATAGGAAGAGACAAAAGACCTAAAACCTAAGACATATGAAGATTCTTTACCTACAATAAAGAACTTTATAGACTAGAAGGTTTATCTTAGACTTATAGACCAATGTATGTTTAGAACTATTGACTCACAATTCTAGCTGTATAATGTTTACTAGTTCGTAGATATGGTTAAATCTGCAACAACCGTAACATCTGCTGTAGAAAAATTCACAGAAATACCTACAGCTTTAGCTGATGCTGCTGGATTAACAGGAAATAACCCGACTGACATTATTTCGTCTGACTCTAAGTATAAATATTTCCCACGTTGGCAAAGATCACTAATGACAGCCTCTGGAGTTCTTAATAATATACAAACATGGGGATCTAGTAGAGGTAATGATAAAGTAGGTAGATGGTACTTTGATAATACTGTAACAGGAACAGTGTTTAAGATGGGTGGATACACATGGAAAAATGGAGAACAGAATAGTGGAAATGGATTAGTTCCACCACCACCGGCTCCTGCTCCAGTTGCGCCACCACCTCCACCACCTCCACCACCAGCGCCTTAAAAATAAACGCGTACTAAGACATTTCACATAAACTAATCCAAACAAAATAGGGGAGCAATACCGATAAGGTACTGTTCCCCTTTGTTGTTATATAAGGTTTTCTAAAAAGAGTGGAGCCTCGTCTGCTAACGGCATAGCGTAATCCGTTTCTACAGACAAGGTGCTATTACATAGCAATAATCTTCCTATATCTGAAGTAAGACCCCAAAACTGCAAAATTCGAGCCCTTTCTTCTAGTGTTGGAGAGATTACTCCATCCTTCATCTTATATGTTGATGACGTCATACTAAGCTTATACACCATGTATGGCATATTATTGCACCGTTTAGTATAAACGCCTTTTAAACTAGGTGATTTAACAAAACGTCGTGCTCTATCTATAGACAAAGCATTCCGTACATCGTCATTAACGACGAAGTAGATACTACGATAATCCCCTGGATTGTCAGGGTCATATGTGTAGATATCTACAAACCCTGATTTTTCAGAGAAGTCATCTAGCTTAATATCGTTCATAATCAAAGGCATTACTACCTTTGCAAATTTACTCATAGGTTTAAAGTTTCACTACCGTCTCCAGTATAGTAATCATAGCTATGGTCCCAGTTGCCTGTTCCCAAATGCCATAGATAAATTCTCATGAAATCATATATTGTTACACCTCTAGAAGTAACTTGTGGTGTAGCCAATTTAAATACCCTTATTTCATTGCTACCCGTTGTGTCGATAGCTATGATATAAGATTCAAATCTCCATTCGTTGATTTCATCACTACTTAATTCCAATTCGTTATTTAGATACCAATATACTGCTTCTTGGTAAAAACACAATTGCCTACAGTAATCAAATTCTTTCATACTGTCTTCAAAGTGCCATAACTTAGCTGTAGTTTTGATATCCATAATTGTACATGTCTTTGTGTCAAAGTTAAATGTACAACTATCAAGTAATGATTTACATGCAATAGGAGTAAGTGCTCCATGATTCAATTCGTCTTCGACCAAATAATCCCAGTTTATCTGGAACTCATGATATACGTGTATACTGCCATGCTCACCAGCTCTTCGTATTAGTTGTCTTGCTAACTTATGTTCTCCAACATTATGCTGAATCTTCATAAGCTGATCTAAGTCGTACTGAGATATAAGTATTTTCTTAGACTTAATAGCTTCGATATAATCCTTATACTCTACGCTTATTTTAAGCGCTTCTGAGAGGATTTTATCTTCACTCTTGCCAACTATACTATAAGACTTGCGATAAGCCTCTGAGAGCTGTTTATTTAGCTCTATTTCAACGGTATTTATTAAGTTTTCACAGAACTTTTGTGCTTGCGCACTTTTAGGCTTGTCGCCATCGAACAGAACGTAATCATTCCAGAATTGATCTGGCTGAAGCAGGAACTCATGTATCATAGTTCCTTTACGTAACTGTGGCAAATCTAAGCCTTTCTCTTTACCGTCCAGCATATTACGAAAATAGGCCGGTCCTTTGTTTAAGAACCAGCCTATCGCACTATTGCTAATGCGTGTATTATCTTCGTAGTATGGAATGTCGTATTCAGGTATTTTGTACTCTGGTGTCTTCATTAGCATCCTGAACAACAATCACAACAAATGTCTTCAGAGAACTTAGTCTTCTTAACGTTCTTGTGATTGCTCTCTTTACAAGAACGAGCATGAGGTTTTATGGTACCTTTTGAAGAAAGGTTCATATCCTCAAATAGCTCTTCGAATGTCGTAGTAGGATAGTCATTTGCCTCTTTTACAAAAGATGCAATGTTATCAAAACTACATACTTCGAAATTGTCCTTGATAAAGTCTGTTAAAGATTTAACTTCCTTCTTGTCGTTAAGCTTGTCATTCAATACCTCCATTATAAGAGATGGAGACATCTCATCAAACTCACGCCAATAGCGGATACGAGAACAACGATCTATCAAGTACTCTGATATTTCATCATCATCGTTACATGTAAACAAAATCATATGCTTACCCTTGGTATCTGAGCCATCCAATACCTGTAACAATACAGAATCGTCATAATCCGCAAGAACTTTATCAAGTTCGTCGAACAGGAAACAAACGCTTGTGTCACCAAGCTTTTCTACAAGATTTCTAAGGATATACGGACGTATGTTTTTGTCTATATTTATAATTGGGAGACCGCTCTTATTGGCAATTACCTTAGCCATTACAGTCTTTCCAGAACCCTTTAATCCTGCAAGCATCACACCAGTAAATCCGCTTTCAGACAAGTTATAGCTATTGATAACCTTATCTATAAAGCGTTCGTCACGCTGTGTACAATATACCTTAGAAGGTAAAGATAAGCCGCTAGACTCTTCGAGTGAAATTGCGTCAGTATAACGGTCTACGCTAATATTGTAAACCATTCCTGGAGTTAAATCACACTCAAGACCTTCTGTGTTAAACTTAAAGCTTATGCTCTTACCTACTTTCAAAAATTTCTTTTCCATATTTACTGATATTATAATACTCAAATATTGGTTTTCATCTTTTCTATCATCTCGTCTACCTGACTTTGGTTACGTACGAGATAACATTTCATTTTACTTCGATGCCGCTTAAGATAACGCTTAAACAGTTTCCATCTAAGAGGGAATGAATCTCCCATAAAACCTTTACATTCTACTACAAACCCATTTCCTATGAAGTCAGGTAGATATGTTAAAGCCCTTATTTTTTCACCCAAATACTCGAATTTGTCCAGTAATACGAAATGCTTTGGCTCATATTTAACTGGTATCCCAGCTTTCATAAAAGCTTCATAAGTATAGCATTCGAGCTTACTCTTAAAAGAGAGACCATACTTATCGACTTTTGTCGCATTCCGTACTCTGCCTTTGGATTTCTTTTTAGATTTCTTGTCTATCATAATAAAAATTCTTTCCCCTTATCTTGGATACAGAAGTTCTATTAAAATAGACAATTTCGCCATCAGTTACTTTTTGTTCACCTCCATGATGGACACATACGCATATACATCCATCATCACTATAACTATCCCAGATAGTCATCTGCAATTTGTTTGGAAGATAAATACGCATAAACCCACCTTTGTCAAGATGAATTTTCTTAGTCAGCTTTTTTGTAAGCCATTTATGCAATAGAGGAGACATTACTGCACCTCCCAGCACACCTAATAGGCATCCTATTACTACATCAATCATATTTCTGTAACGTTTTTGTTAACCAGTCTTTCATGGTGCTAAATCCGTTGTCACGAACAGCATCTGATAGATCTTTGGCTTTAAATTTTTTATTAATGAAAAAAGCATCTATTTTGTATTGTTTGCTATATTGTCTAGCCTTAAGCATACCTGTTTGATCTCTATCATACAGTATAACTATATGTTTCCATTTGGAACGTAGAGACCTGAGTATATCTTCAGGTATAAATACTGTCTCACTAGCAGCAGCTATTGCATTAAAACCCATCTCGTAGCAACACATGACATCTTTCAATGACTTTGTTATTATGAGTAGGTCGCCTCCTTCCTTAGGCAATTCGGATAATCCCTGTACGTGCCGATTCGTCAGATTGGTACGCCATTTAGTAAACTTGGAAGCAAGTGGACGATAAATCTTAAACTTATCATACACTTTATATGCATACATAGGACTATTCTCTTTGTAGATACTTCGGACGATACTATTACAAAGAAAGTATTTAATGCTGAACACATTGAACTTTTTTAATGTATCAATATGTATTCCGAACTGTTTCCAGTACTGTTTGTCTACATTGGTAAACGGCTGTCGAACTATTCCGATATCGGTATCTCCTTTCGGCTTATCGTACGTATTTGTCCTTACGATTGTATTAGGATTTATTCTGCGTACGATTCTCAATAATTCTCGTTCAAGTTCTTCTCTGGTCGTTATACCTTTGTATTCTTTTAGGAACTTCAAAGAGTTTCCACACTCTCCGGTTCCAAGGTCTTTCCATAATAGTCCTCCTGTTTTGGAATGAAATATTCCAAATGAAGGATTCTTATCTCCAGACCTTAAAGGACTATTCATAAGTTTTCCAACTTTAAATTGTCCTAAACAATACGTATAGATGTCTAAATCATTTACTTTGTCCAAGATGTCTCTCAAGGACATAGTAATTGCTGTTCTAGTACTATACATAACTTATAAGTTAGTGGAAAGTATCGGATTCGAACCGATAAGCAGGGTAGTGTTTCTTTTAAGCTTGCACACATTCCAATCTATCAATGCCCTTGTTTTACCATTAGACTAACTTCCCTAAAAATGAGCAGTTTTATGACATGCTCAGGTCTACGTTGACGGACGTATAGCAGTTTACGGAGATGCTAAGCTCGGACTTTAGGTTATTCAAACCCGCACTTACGTAGCGTACACGCGTATGAAATCTGATGCCAGATGAACTGAGCATCATAGATAATGTCGGCCTTCACAGGCGAACAGAGTTATTGCTTTCACAAGCTTTAACTCTTCTTATCATTAAGAGTAATAGTGGCTCTGTTGGGATTCGAACCCAACTGGACTGTTTGTCTATATAACAAAATAATGATCAAAACGTCGATTTGGATAGTTTTCGCATATGTCCATGCCTGTGTCTCACGACACCCTGCGAGCCTTATTGGAGGCATTTCACCTCCATAGGGTAACTGAATTACCTAGCTCCACCAACACCCTTTCATGGCAGTATTACCTCCCTGGGGTGTATCCACTTGTCGTATAGTTTGACACTCCTGCTATGTAGACGGTATAAGAACCATCTACCGGATTTCATACAATCAAGTAGTATTTCTATTTCTTCAGGCGTAAATCCCTTAAAACGGAAGATCTGATGCACCTGATGCATCCGCAGTCTCCGGAGTAACGGTTGGCGGTACGTTAAGCGGATCGTTGTTCTCATTGTCGGCAACAACTGGTCGCTCCATAAGATCGTTCTTAAAGAGCTTAATCTGCGAATCTGTATTAGACATGTCTTCAACGAAGATTCCGAGCTTACTTACTTGAGTATAGCCCTTCTTGTCATAGATAACCTTCAAACGGAGCTTTTTCTTAGTAGCAATCATAGGATCAAGCATCTGCTTTGTCCAGTCAATCATCTCCTTGAATGTAGAAAGCTCTGCATCTGGTCTCTGTGGGTAGAAACAATCAAGAATCTGGCAAACTCGTCCAAACTGAGCATTATCACGCTTCTGCAAGTCTTCGTCTGTCTTAATATACATTCCCTTTGTATTCTTCCACTCTGTCATAGTAGCTGTCTGACCATTCTCATTCTCAAATACAATCTCGAGGAAATCGAGACCCTGAGGAGACTTGTTACAGTTTACCTCTTTAAGAGTAATGTTCTGGTTGATGCCTACTGGCATATAACTACTATTACTAAATTCTTCGTTGTTAATTGCGGCTGTCTTTGTACTAAACATAATCTCTATTATTTTAATATACGTAATGCTAACATATCAAGTTTGTTCTCAGCATAGTATGCTGTTGATCGAATAAACCGATATATCAATTTACTTAAATATTCTATCCCAATGTGTTGTAAGTGTCCCATCTTCATTACCTTCTGCAATAACGATATCCTTTCCAGCTATGTGTCTTGCACGGGCTTCCATGATGGTATCAGATGTACCACCTTTAAAGGATATATGCGTTTCATTTCCTTTGCGATATACATAACCTACCGCATCAGCTAATCCACACACGATTTTACTCAGTTTACCAACCAAGTCTAGTTCTTTTGCAGAAACTTCAACACCGTCCTTTTCGGTTACGGTGTCTTTAACGTGACCTACAAGAATAAATTCGTCACACAAATCTCGGAACATATCAACTACCTTCTTTACTGCATCTCTAAGATACTTATAGCCCGCACCGTTAGGTAAGGTTGTTACGTCTGTGCCGTCCCATTTCTTACCCATTGGGGTTTGGCGATATAATGTACAAGCGTAGCTCATACAAATATCCTCAAGTCGTGTAGCATTGTCAATAGTGATATGCTTATAGAAATTATGACCTACTTCTTTATTCTTGGCACGAATGGCACTTGCTGCTTCTCCTAAATCATTGATCGTACGACACTGGATGGCCATCGCATCAACGAAGACAGAGCCTCCCTCAAGGTCTATGATAAGGTTATTATCCAGCTGTGCAAGACAAGATGTCTTACCAGCCTTTGGAAGACCATAGAGTATAAGATATCTAGGATTTTCAGAAACTGCAGGAATTTTACTAGTAGGTAATGTTAAACTCATGATACAATGATACTAAAAGTTTTAATTAAAGCTTAATGTTAATACTAATGATTGTCTTCTTAATCTCTGGACTAAGTGAAGAGATGAAGTTGTAATCACTAAAATCAGAGTAACTATAAATGTCGGTACCAATCTGAATCTCATCATTGTAGAAAATGATAGGGAGGCCATTCTCAAGACGGTAAATCTTACCGAGCTTAATACCCTTCATAATACTCTTCTTCTTGCCATAGTTAGCAAGAATATCACAAGCCTTTGCAAACAAAGTGTCGCCCTTCAGAGGCTTGTAGATATAAGTATGATCCAACTCGTTGAACATGGCATCAATCAGATTATCGTCCTCCTTCTTTGTGTTAAACAAATAAGAGTTGTTCTTCTTTACAGTAGAAAGAATAATATCATCGAGAATCTGAGAATAAATGTTACCATTGTTAGTGTTCTTAATGTTGTTGTCAGTAAACTTAATATCGTATGTTGTCATAATTCAGCCTAAATTTTAATTGCTTAACTTTCTATCAAGTTGTTATATGCTAAGTCATTCTGGAATTCAAGTATGCAGGGCTTTCCCGCGTCTCGATTCTTCAAGATGTGTAGATACACCTTGTTCTGAGTAGGTAAATGGCTCGGGCCGTATTCTTGTATTCCAAGAATTTCTGGCCTATGAATAACTATAACATAATCGCTAGCTTGAAATAAAGCATCAGCAGATGAAATGTCGCTTCTCATAGGATAATGCGACAAAGGATTGTTTATTCTTTCTGGTGATTCAATATTTCTATTCATCTGTGCTAGTTGTAACACTGATGTCATAGGATACTTTTTGGCACTTATGAAAACCCTTTCGAGTTCTTGTATGGTTTCTATAACGCTGCCTATCGGCTTCGTTAATAGAGCATGGTCATACATTATCACAAAGTGCTTATCGGTACCCTTTATATATGTATTATAGAAATACTTAATAATGTCTTCTGCTTCCTTGGGAGTTGTAGGATTATCTACAAACCATATAGGATACTCCTTTAGTTGATTAGATACTGAGATGACTTTTCTGAAGGTATCGTCATCTAGGTCCGTTTCCGAACTATACAAAGTCGAAGTCGTTTTCCTAAGCTTACTAGAAAGCGTTCTTCCAACTTGCCTAAATCCAACCATCTCTAACGAGAAAATCAGAATCACTATTTCTTCACCAGGATTCAAATCAACAATATCAGTTGAGATCTCATTAGCAAATGAGCTCTTACCACTTCCTGAAATACCAGCTATGGTGTAAATGGTATTAGGTTCAATACCTCCCATACACTGCTTATTAAACTTAGCCCATCTAGTCTTTAGAGATGTTATAGAGTGATCTCTACGACCAGATATGTAGTTTATCGCCTCTTGGGCTACAACTGACATTGGTCTTATAAGATTAGATAAGTTCTGTTCCATAAGTCGATTCCTCAATTTTAGAGTTGTCTTGCATTTCTTCCTCAGATTCTTCCCATTGATGGTCTACGAGCCATCTCCACATCGTCTTCATGTAACTTAGTTTACCCTCGTTAGTCTTTTTCTTCATTTCGAAGTCGAGACACTGAATAAGATGCTGAGCCATAGCTTCGCTTTGACCTACGTAAACATTAAATAAATGTCTACACTTGTTAACGTTGGCTCTCAGATAGTTTTTGGTACCATCTGGTCGTAGAACGTATATTGGGTACATTTCATAGAATAGATCGAAATAGTCCTTTTTTGGGCGGACTACATCCTTAAGCGTATCTGTTGCATGATATGTAATTGACTTACCTCTCTCGATCGAGGTAATAAGTCCCTGAGAAATTAAGTTTGATATTTCTTCGTCGCTAACTAGGCTGACAATTTTGCGGACGTCTTGATTATAAGTTTTTTGATTCTTATCCAATACCAAACTTAGGAATATTAATTGATTTGAATTTAGTCCTGGAATATCCAGGAGTTTTGTGTTTAGTTCAATAATCATCTTATATACGTTGATAAACGATTAATCATCGAATATTGTCAACTGGCGGTTAACAAACTCACTAGCTATCTTTTTTGCTTTGCTAATGTAGTACTGGTAATCCAGATGACGTTTTTCTATTGGTGTGGCATCTATCTTGTTAAGAAGTCGGACTCCATATTCTGTTATTTTTGTTTCAGAACGACTTTCGTACATTTTGTCCTTAATTCTTATAAGATAGTAGCCACTGCTTGACGCGTAGTATCTATTAATACGTTGAATGATGTTTCCACCATACTCAACTTTTGATTCCTTGTTTACGCTTTGTGACATCAAGAAATCACGGATATCTCTATCCTTCTTAATAAACTTGTCTATCGGTTCATTGTTTAAAAAATAGTTTATCACAGCTTTGGAGATAACAACTGGTGTCATGCTGTTGTTAAGACCAATTTCTGTGATAAACCTGCCTTTCTTTTCTATCAGTCTCGGATCTCCAGATTGAGAATATCCTTTGCGAACACCAAAGTAATTGTTCACGTCGTACTGATAAAACGACTCGTAATCATCGGATTCGAATGTTAACTGGGTTAATTGCTCAACTTCCTTAATTGCATCGGCTATTGCGAAGCGGGCGGATTTGTCGGCAATGTAGACGACACCATCTGTATTGACTTGTACAATCTTACAATTCAATTCTAGAAGCCTATCCACTAACATAAGTAGTATAAGTTGCCCATTTATACGTATCTTATATACGTTAAGTGGATCATAAGCCCAGCTACTTTCTTGTTGCATCTTTCCTGTAAGAGCATTAAGAGCCTGTTTAAATGCCTTAGACTTTAATAACTCTCCATTACGTTTGGCAGCCAAGCGCTCCTTGTATAGAGCACTGTACACATTCCAAAAATCTTCTCCTAAGTGAACCGGAAGCCAATGGTTTATAATGGCTAGCGAAGGATACATAGACGTAACGTCGGAGTGTCCTATAAACTGTTCAGCTGTAGGTTTGTAGACTCTAGGTTCGTTGATGGTGTGTATACCACCTTCGCCTATAGAGTAGCAAATGTTTGAGAGAACAAACTTCTTCTCATAGTTTTCTTGTTTCTTATCAGACTTACTTGCGTTGCAAGTAGCATTCTTTACATCCAATAAGACTTCTTTCAACTTTGGGTTAGAATATTGTATAAATGGGAGTATGATGTCACCTAGACGAATGTTTCCGACTTTTCTGGTACGGGTTTTTAATTCGTCTTTTGTAGTTTTGGCAATATCTAGAGTTTTTCGCAAGAGCACTTCTTCTCCAAATCGTACGCCACTCATCGACAGTGCATCAAACCCCCATTCTTTTTCCACTTCAAGACGTAGTTCTACATCTTCTTTTACTTTGTTAAGCAAAGTCTCAGTAGCTTCTACGTCGTTCACATTATACTCTATCATAGCGTCAATATCACATTCCTGGATCTGCAGATCAAAGCTTCCTTCATACTCTTGTACATTTGGCATATGTAAGAGTATTTCTATTTCTTTTAAGCTTTTCTGCTGTTTGGCACTATAGAGCATCAACATAAGATCAAACGAATAGAAGTAGTTTGAATACTTATATACTTTAATCTTATCAATATTTCCTGTTTTTTCCGAACTTATTATTTCTTTACTAAGATAGTAGAGAGAATTACAAATTCTCGAGTATCCTAGTCGCTTCATTCTACTGCAGAAATGTATAATATAACTTATGATTATGTCATCATAATGCTTATTGTTGTAGCCACACATTATGTGATCAGTTCTGTTGGTGTAGAAGAAGTCAACTAGTTCTTCTAGTTGATTTTTACGACAGGATATCTCGAATTTATATAGTTTATGACTCTCTGAATCTTTACAAGTACAATGAAAACAGTTTGGAAAAACTTCTATGTCATATAGAACTACTGGTCTTTCCTTTACTATCATAGTCCCTAGTGAGGGTTTGCACCTCGCAGTCATATCCTTTCGGAGCACACTAGGGTGACCAGTGGTGTCCTGGTCGATTTTGAAGAAGTTACGCCTTAAGCTGCCATTCGCATCTTATTTGCGTTTGGCAACAGGATTCGTCCTGTCTTCTTGCGATGGTCTTTAAGGTTTGTACAAACAAGATTACTGCGTTTTGCCTTTACCTTATTTGCCTCCTTATAAGCCGCTTTCATGACTTTGCTACTTTTTGGAAGATAGTTTACTCCTCCATACTTGATAGTTTCGCCATTGTCTTTTATCTGAGCAATTTCCTGCTCAGAGAACTTGTCGTCTGAATGCTGGAATCGTCCTACAAGTTGTAATTTGTCATATTTAGCGACAACTAAGTCTCTAATATGTTCTTCTGCAGCATTCTTTTCTGCTTCCCAAACTGGGAACTGCTGCGCGTAGAACAAGTCGTCTTTCTTAACCGGGCATGGGTGATTTCGCTCCCATTTCTGCAACTTGTGTTGAACATACCCTTCCATAAGCTCGGTATGGTTAAGCTTCGTAACCTTTCTGCGAGATTCAATTTTGACTAAATCACGCTTGAGCAGTATAAACCAAGGTTTCTTCCGGGAAAGACCATGGATATTGTGTTCTTTACAGAACTTAGAAGTAGTCCCATGAGACTTATTAAAGTCTTTAAGCCACTTCTCTTTGATGTCACGATATTTTTTAACATAATCGTCCAAATATTGATTATTCTTGGTATTCATAACGTTGCCTCCTATGATTAAGCTGCTTGTTTAGCTGATTTTTGTCTGATTTCTTTAACCTGTGTAGGCTTTTTGTTTACGGCTTTAGCCTCAACTTTGAGCCCACGACGAAGCTTACGTCCTTCGGCTTTAGAGCCGTGACGGAAATTGTAAGTGTTCTTCTCAAGAGTCTCCTTAGCCTTCTTCTTAGCCTTACGGAGATTGTAGAAGTTAACACTGGCATTCTTTGAGCACTCGATAGTATGAGGATCACCTCCCTTCTTGTGCTTGTTGTGATTGCCTGACATATCTATGCCAGCCTCCTCGAATGGAGACTTACTATCAGAACAATACTGATAGAATGTAGCATTACCTACAAGATCACGCAGTTTTGCTACTACACTTGCTGGCACATCCTTAAAGAATGCTGTAGAGTTAGTAATGCATGCAGACTTAATACCGCAATCCTTTACCAACTTCTCGAGCTCCTTCTTCTTTTTCAGAATAGAATCACATACAACTGTAATATTGTATACAGTGGCGTTGTCCCACTGTTTCTTTGTGATGTCTATCACCTTCTTGGTGTCGGCATCGTTGAGATGCATACGCTTGCACCGACGGGCAACTGATGCAATATGACGAGCCATAGCGACATTACGACGCTCTTCCTGCTTCTTCAAACGATCCTCCAGAGTAATTTTAACAGGCTCTGAAGCCTTTTCCTTCTTGGAGTCGATCAGTTTATCCATGATGCTCTTTTTGCGCGCATTACGGACCTCTGCGCGAGCCTTAGAGGCAGCATATTTAGCCTCTTCGTGAGCCTTCTTTTCAGCCTTTTTCTTAGCCTTAGCATCGTCTTTCGCTGCAGCGATTTCTATATTTTTTACAGCAGCCTTAGACTCTTCCTTCTTAGCTGCCTCAGCCTTAACTGGTGTAGTTCCTATCTTAGCCTGAACCTTCTTGAGGTTCTTCTTGTTATTCTTCTTTGACATAATTTTGATAATTTAATGTGTTAATAATGTTATTTTTAAGGCAAGGGATTCCTTATTGTGGTTCGTGTAAGCCTCGATCTTACTCCTTTCGGCGACCCTTATATTTGTCTCGAACCTATAGCATTAAGCTGCTAGATCCATTTCGAACTTATCAGCAATAGTATCCTTAATCTCAATAGAAGTCTCATTGTTAAACTTCTCGAGATTAGCGTCGAACTTATTTGCTAGTAGCTGCTGATCATGGATAAGCTGAGCAATCTTAGCTGATGAGAATACCTCACGCTTAGGCATAGCTTTCAATCCCTTTTTTGCCTTAGTTGATGGATCAAGTGTCTTGATCATCTTAAGTTGTGCTATTGCCTCCTTTGCCTCACATGCTGCGAAAATACTATAGTTATTTGTCTTCTTAAAATCCTCGTAAGAGAATGTAGTTGTACCTGTATTAAGAGCTACCAAAATACCCTTAATCATAATACGCTTCTCACTAAGCTGTACAATCTGGTTATACAAGCTCTTGAGATCTAAGCCGGAACCCTGCTTTGCTGCAATTGCCTTCTTAGACATGAGGTTCTCTGCTCGAATAATTCGCCAATACTTGTTGATAGTAATATCAATGTTTTTACGAATTGTAATGATGTTTGCTGAGTTCAATTTAATTGATTTCTTATTCATATAGTTTGATTAAAATTAAACAATTTACTTGAATCAGCCATTTACCTAGTTCCTATATTACATATAACTGTAATAAAGAATAAAAGACATCCATTGGCAATCCTACCCCGCAGGGCGGATTACCTATTCTCCGCAGAGAACGTTTAAGGATGTCTTTTAATATAAACTAATAATATCGTCTTTGTATTTCGTTATAAACAATAACGGCAATACCATGCATGAATGTGTACTCTTCTGCTCGCAGTTCATACACCATTCCCGCAGGAATGTTTCTGTTTATGGCATTACTCGTTTAGCGTTTACAATTCCGTACTCCAACTCAATCATTGGTTTACCGATGCAGTCTTTAACCTGCAAAACTTCTTTACGTCCGTTGATATTGATAACAATTTTCTCAGGATACTCTTGCTGAGCGTTAAGCCTTGGCCCTGACACCCGGGACCCCGCAGGGTCCGCTCCTACGCCATCAGCAATGCTGGAATTCTGACATACTTTTGTCGCAACATCATACAGTCGTTCTACGACCCAGTTAAAGTTTTTGTCTTTAACTCCTTTCATCACAATTTCTTGTGATAGTCCTTCCATAATGGCTTTTTGGTTAAGCCCTGTGGAAAGACTCACTAGTGCATCCCATACCTTGAGAGCGAAACTCTCAAATGGTAAGGTTTGCTCGCAGCCGATTATCTTGTTCCAGAAATGAAACTTAGTTGAACCCAGAGTAATACTACCATCATCGTTAATGGTATAGATTTTGTACTTCTCTGTATGGTCCAACTTTTCATAAACGGCTGCTTTAATCTTCGGTTCGGAGAGCATTACAGCAATAAGCTTAACACTCTTCTCAGTTAAAACAGCCTCCATGAATCCTACGCGATCTTATCAGCTGGTTTTGACTCTGCCTTCTGGCGCTCGTAGTCAGCAATGATCTTCTCATTTGCCGAGATGGCAGATACGCACTGTGCTTTAGCCTTCTGCAACTGCTCGATCATGGCGTCAAGACGAGCTATCTCACCACGGTTGAGGTCGTTAAGAATACCACCCAAATCCTTAGGATCTGAGAACACAGCCTTAGAATTCTTGTCCTTGAGAGCGTTCTGGACAGCCTCTTCAGTGGTCTCACCAAACTTGGTGCTGTTCTCACCGAGAGGAATATCGATCTGGTTGTCGGTGCCCTCATTGAGACGGCAAACGACGTCACCGATTGCGTTCTGTTTTGTTGCCATGGACTCAATCGTAATATAGCCGATCGAGAAGCGACGAGGCGAACGATTGAGCACAAGGTTTACATTGGAGCTCTGCTTAGCCTGCTCCAAAACCTTGTCATGGTCTGGGTTGAACATACGGGTCTGAGGAGTAAATACGTCCTGACCAAACATTTTCGCACCGAGCATGCTCAGTGGGGTACGATTTGACTTAATAGTTGTTTCCACGATGTTTACATTAATTTCTGACATAATCATATCCTTTTTGATATCGTTATTGATTAACTAACGATATGATTGAAAAATATGGTGTATTTTGGCTACACCTTTGCCGTTGTTTATTGAATAAAGCAACGCTGATACGAAGATACTCGGTTACTACTTTGCTTACTTAGTTTCCTAAAGGAAGTTCTACTATTGTAGACGCTTTATCTAGACTTAGCTACACTCTTCCTATTGCAACAATAGGGCAATAGGCTTGCAGCGGGAATTACATACATATGATGCAATTAACATTTACTGGATTATCCAGGCCCATCGTCTAAAGCTTTGAATGCTTCCTTTGCATAATCAAATGCTGAACTGTTTTCTGCTATTTTGTTCACGTTTTTTCTAACTTAACTATTCTAATCTTCGTTGGTGAAATTTTGCAGAGCAACTAACACTCATAGAATCTTAGAACTTCTTATAACCCACGAAAATATGTAGAATCTCGGTCGTATTTCCCTTACTATACTTACAAGATATTCCTACACGATTGTTATTAAAGCAGATGATCTCTACTGCTAACTTAAAAGCGACTGTCAGCTAGGTCTCCTTACTGCGGTACTCGGCTTATGGCATGTACCCAGTGGTTGGTTATCGGAATGTCTCAGGACCAAACCCATCACAGACTTTACGGCTTTTTGTATCTTTGCTGATATTTGCAATTTTTCTGTACCGGTATTACTACCTCCTATTTATAGTGCACGAATATTGGGAATTCAACCCATACATTTCATCTTGTCACCCACTTATAAACGTAATATACATGTATAGAGACAGTATACACATATAATATACACAGTCGTTTTACAACATAGAATATAAGCTGCCCATCAATTTCCTGTATTGCTTCAAACCTTTATGTTTACATATACTGTTGCGCAGTATATTTTAGCATGGTTGGCATATCGGTTGGCACTCGATTTCTTCACCTCAAGCCCTTACTTACAACGTAAGATTCACTCTATGAAGGGACATCAATTTTTGTTAAACATGTTATCTTTTAAACTTTCTAGGTTTTCATAGCTTATATCTCTTGCATACAACATACGCATACATAATATACCAGCTTACTACTCTGTAGAGACTATATAATATTGTATATCATAGTGCAAATAAACTATTAGTCTAGATTGTTTTGGATGAAAGTGGAGGTCAAATGATCCTGGCTGGATATATCTCGAATCAACTTTCTACCTGCTTTGCTATTTCTTATTCTAGGATAGCTCTCCATCAATTTTCTTTGACTGTAACGGAGTCATCGATCATAGTCTCATGAACGATTTAATTTTCATGGAAATTGGCTGTAAGTTCGGATTGCCTAACATCCTAATAATACAACTGGAATAGATTTTCACCGCGATCTTCACCCGCGTACGATACTCCCGTAGAGCTTCGATTAAGGGGCTGCCCAACCCTTGCGCTTGTTTTACTTTTATATACCGCATAAACAAGAAAAGCCTGGCGGTCTACCATGAGCTCAGACGTCTTACACCTCATCCCTGGCACCCCTTCAACGGAGTTGTGACGAATCGAACGTCAAGGACTATATGCCAACGTATTCACCATACGTCCCGTGAGTATTATCCTCACGATATTGCGTCTTAGATAATTTTTTCGGCCTTTATACTAGCTTTGGACACTAGAAACACTACCTACGGCTTAATAATACTTCTATATTGTTTGGGATATCCTCGGTTCTTCCAGCACCATGCACCATACCATGTATGCAATTCTGTTCACCTACTGGGGACCAATATAGTTCGTCTCGTGTAACGTTTGTATATGTTTAGTATTATCACATATAATTACGATACGGTTCATTATGCCCTTCTTGGGACTTATGCGTTTTTAATTACACTACATCTTTTTAAGGTGTATTCAGCCTCATCCAGCTTGTCTCCAGACGGTTCTCACAAGTCCAGCTGTGCAATTATAGGAGTTGATACAACGCTTCTCCTACTTATATCAAACTGTTTCAATGTTTGATACATTTCATCCTACCTTTTGAGTGATCTCGCTCTGCAAGACAGAGTTAACATATTCTCGGATCCAGTTAATGTTCGTACACAGGCTAATGCGACCTGCTATATGTACTTACCTAATTATAGTGTGTAGGGTTCTTATGTTTACTTACGCACATTAGAGGCGATTTGGATATAATCACGGAGCTCTCCCTTACGAATGGTAGAGTCATAATTAGTGGAGTCGACCTTTTCTCCAGGTTCCATAATATACAGAAGTGGTACATACGACGTATCTGTCTTCTTAATTACGGTGCGTTTAACAATTGTCTTTGCAGGCAACTGTTTATGATTACAAGCTACAGGCTTTTCTACCCTAACGGTATCATGCACTGTATCAGGATTAGCACGTTTCACCTGACCAAACAAATGGTCCATTGGTTGCTGTACAGTAGATGCTGCTACTGTCTGCACTGTCGTTGGAAGTGGCACATTCTTAAGATCGGCAATATTCATGCCGATAGTAAGAAATGCTGCCCCTAACAACGTGATCACTAATTTTTTCATACTTTGATAGTTAAATTATTTGCGTTCACTTTGCCATTGGATGTCAAAGGCTCTTTTAATGCGACCAACTAGTTGTGAACTAGTTCTCTTAATTGGCCGTATTATTTTTTTACCTGAGCCTTGGCTTTACCTTTGGCTTCCTTTTTCTTATCCTCGGCTGCCTTCTTATCAGCTGCTTCCTTAGCAGCCTTGGCAACAGCCTCTTCCTCAGCCTTGATCTCCTCATCGGTCTTGAATTCCAAGTCGATGATATTCTCCTTGGCATAACCTACGAGTGGATCAGAAGGATTACGGAACAGATTAGAGATGATACCTGCATACTGTGTGGCGTTATCCAGCATAGAATCAGGCTTAACCTTAGCCATCATCTCAGGAGATACTTCACGATAGTACGCACGCTTAATGGCGATAACAGTCTTCTTTGCGAAGTTGTTACCATCCAAAAATCCCTGCTTCAAGCCCTCAACGAAGCTACCAGGCGCTGCAAGAACTGCTGCAGTAGCCTTATCGGCAAATGCGATGTTCTTGTTAGCTACATCAATATGCCCCTTGACACGATCCTTTTCTGGCAGCTTGTTCTCTGCCTCGAGCAAAGTCTTAACCTTTGAGCGAACATCATCTGCACCAATGATTACGAGGCACTTTACAACGTCTGCAATCTGATCATCGGTATACTTGCATACGCCGGTGTTCTTGTCAGTAGAATGGTCGCGAAGCTCACAGAATGCAGATACAGGAGATCCTGACGTAGCGGTAACGTTGAAGAAGTGAGCGCCAATTCCATAAGTAAGCGTTCCGACACGACCTGTAAGCTCAACAATCTTGCGAAACGTATCATGGAAGTTCGTGTTCTTGATGCGCTCAAGATCATTCTTTGCAGAAGCAAGAGCCTTCTCAGCGTTAGCCTTATACTCCTTATCCTTAGTCTCCTTGAGTGTCTTCTCAGCAGACTCGATAGCACGCTTAGCCTGAATAGAGCGATATGCATTATAGAAGTTCACACACTGCATGATGCTATCCATCAGCTTAGAATCACGATTCATAGCCAAGAAGCCAGACAAAGCTTCCTTGAGCTCTTCTTCGTCCTTGATCTTTGTAGGATCAAAAACTTTACCTGCTGTTGCAGCACGAGCCTTAGCATCCTTGTCAAGACTCTTTGCAGTCTCCTCAGATACTGTTACAGCTTTGGCGGTAACCTCAACTGCTTCAGCATCGTCTTTTGAAGGCAAGAGCTTTGTATCATCAAAGCTTACGCCGATCTCCTTCAAGGCTTCAGTAAGCTCTGTGAGCGCAGACTTGCGGATTACAACAGCGAAATCGCTGGTACCATACTTGACCTCGTTACATACGCATACAGCGATACCGAGGGCATTAATGTGGTTGAGTTTGTCGATAGTTCCTTGTGGGAAACCAGTGTGCTCAGCAGCCTTCTCATCCAAGAAGAAGCGATCGTGAGCCATCTTTAACAAATCTACCTGGTGGTTACGATCCATGCTTGACCCACCTGTTGTTGTGAGCATAGCTGCAGCATCAACAGCTGCATTTGCATTGTTATCACCATTGTTATTATTCTGAGCAACTTTTACATTGCCCTTTCCATTCTTTTTTGCCATTTTGATAATGTTTTTAAATGTTATTTACTAAAATTAATTAATACTTTTCTGGGCAACTAACTTAAATTCAACTTGTGTCGAATATAAAGTTCGTTTTTAACCAATCTCGTGGAGGCTTAGTGAGCACATTAATATGCTCGTCTTCACCTAAGTTAAGCACAGTAACAGTATCTACTACAATTGTATCCTTACCTGCTGGTTTTGTCTCAGCACATGTACCAGCGCCCTCTGAGGGTTCCAAAGCCTGAAATGAGCACGTCGGTGCCAGCATGGGATTTGCAGAAGATTTAACTGTACTGGCTTCACTTTTATGGTCAACAAAGGCATAGTTGACCATACTCTTACCGGTAAAACCGAGCAAGAGACTTACGAGAATGATCCAGAACAACTTGTTGCTCTTATTGTATCTTGCGAAACCAAGAGCTACAAAAATCGAGAGAATCAATAATAAAAGTGAAGTCATTTTTGTTAAACTTTTAAGTTATTTTTAATTTTCCTACGAGTGCGACTTAACGCAGCTTTTATAGTGCCTGTAGGAATTTTCAGCACTTTGCTAATTTCATCAACCGTAAGATCTTCTACGTAAAATAAATTAAAAATCTTCTGTGTCTTCTTTGGGAGTTTTTCAAATTCCTTTAGAAGAGATTCATACTCAAGAAGATTGACAAGATCTTCTTCTTCTGAAGAATTAGTTAATTCGACAGGTAGTCGGCCTGAGTCTTCTCCTAATTCCATGGATTTCTCCTTTACTTTTCGTAGATAATCTATAGCTGTTCGATTAGCTATAATTCTCAGCCATCCGCCAAAAGACGAATAATCTGTGAATGTCGAGAGTTTTTGGTGAACCTTAAGAAATACAACATTTGTAAGATCTTTAGCTTCATCCATGTCATTCACGTAACAAAAGAGCACGTTGTCAACGAACTCTTTGTAACGGTTAAACAATTTATTAAACGCTAGCTCATTTCCCTTTTGAGCTTCTTTTATGGTCTCAATCTCAGATTGAGTGATACGCTGATACTCCATATTGTGGGGTAGGGGAGATCTCTCTCACCCTACTCCTGATAAAACGGAAGATCATATACCATCTTTTGACGGTATAACGACCAAACGTTGTTGACGAAATTGTTGAAAAGGATTATTTTCAAATCCTTTCCTCCTGTTTTCATTTCTACCTTTTCAAGTAGTCCTGAACCGATACGCATACGAGTTGTAAGTGTTTTGAACTTCATAGAATTGGTTAAGACTATTGTTTTCATAATCCAATCACCAACTCTACGCAAATGTTCATTACAACAGTATTCGTATATACAATCTTCGTCTAGGCTATCTCCAGCACAGAATACGTGCGCTCCATCAGTAAAACCTTTTTTAAGGTTATTATGGAACCAGTTAATCACATCTTCTATATTCTCACTTTTATAGCCTAACAGACTAGCTCTGTAAATTAGCATTTTAGGGAAATACTCCATTTTTTATTTTTGTTTAATTAAATGTTTTCTTAATAAATCTAGAAAAATCTTCAAAATACTCATCTAGAAAACTAGCTTTTTCTGACAATGCGTTATCAAATAAAGCCATACTGCCACATTTACATGATATGTTATAATAGTTTTCTAGGTACTTATAGTTCTCTTGAAACCATACTACCCAGCTATTAACCCATATCCAAAATGCTCGTTCTCCAGAGTTAAATACTTTGTTGATGCCATCCAAATTTATAGAGTCTGCAAAATTAAAATTTTGAGACCCCTCATGTATTCCAAGAGCTTTTCTTAATGATGCATTCTTTTCATCTGTTCGAGGTGTCCCTCTTCCAGTGTTATAGATTGCTACATTTTCTTGGTATACACGGTCTATCCATCGCGTTTTTACGGCATACTTAATTCTTTCGTGTGGCTCCTTACCTATATTAGATAATCTGCCAAACTCTGTACACCATTTAAATGCGAGGTTGACGACATAAGGACACCTGTCCTTTATCATCGCTTTATATCCCTTTGTCATAACTAATAGAAAGGAAATGGGGAATCGAACCCCAAATCCTTTTCTCCACTTAGGTAGGAAACACCTAGACTAAACTTACGCTACGTTAGTATAGTCTACAATGTTATTTACATTGCCGTTTAATTTATAGTATAGTGCTTAATGTATTTATCTCCTCTGTCTGTCAAAACCAAACACGCCCGTGTAGGCAGTTTTACAACATGCCTAGGTTGCCACGTTTTCGCGAACGAAAATGTGTCCTATCACATAGTGAACACATAAATCATAGACAGTTTTACAACATGTCCAGGTTGTTGTTCAGATTGAACACCCCTGCGGGAGGCGTGGACGTGAGGGGAGTCGAACCCCTGTCCAAACAGATTATTTCATACACACTGTACATTCTTTGTAAATGCTCCGATGATCAGTCAGAACATTCGATTTAAGCCGCTTTAGGTGCGCTCTAAGACATTTTTGCGACACTCGTGGTTAATTACTCCACTTGGTGACATACTCTGCCTCAGAGCGCTTAAAGCATGGCTAAAAATATATAGGAATCCTCATGATACGAAGATACTTAGAGGGCTATATTCAGCATTTTTGATATATTTTGCAGGGTTCTAGTAAATACTTTTTCATTCTTTACCTGAGTCTCCCCGATACAATGATACGCACAAAACATATTGTTTGATCTACTGTCCCAATTTATTGTGTGGGTTCACATCTCTTCTTCTCATCGTGATACGAAGATACTTGATGAGAATGTTAATTCATTCTAAGATTCCTTCACCGTCGTTCTACAAAGCCCATTGGTACCTGAGAATCTATGTACGTGATACGAAGATACTTGTACTAGAAGAAGAATTAGAAACGATCAAACTGGTACTTGCCATAATACCAGCAGTTAGGGTACTTGTTGCGCAACTCGCCGTCGTGCTTTTCGTACTCATCGTTCAGATCGTTCATCTGCTTACGCTGATCCTCGTCGATCTTCTGCGAAAGTTCACGGAACTGATTTGGAGTAATCTTCTGATCGTCAGGAACGGCGGTACCATCCTCCTGTTTGCCCAGAAGACGAGCCAACAATTCTGTACGCTTCTTCAGAATGTCGAGAGTGATCTTTGCCTTCGCACGGTCCTTACGGACATTGAGAAGTTCCTTGATTCTAAGGAAGTCAGCACACTTGACGATTTCTTTGACCTGGGAGATCTTGCGCTTCTCCTCGTCCTGGCGGATTTCTTCTGCCGCCTTGTCTGCGATGTCTGTGACGAGGTTACCCTTCATCAACTTCTCTACTACGTTGTCTGCTGACACATTCTGCTGCTCTTTAGCAGCGCCTTTTGTTTCTGCTTTTGCCATTTTGATAATGTTTTAAATGTTTGTAAATAAAATTAATTAACATATTGTTACTTCTCCCACACTCCAGGATGGATTCTTAACGAATACTGCGCCATTGTTATTAATGGTGATATCGCATGGAGCGTCGTGAGAGCAGTTAGCCAAATGAATGAGTGCGAATCTGGCGTCTTTAGCCTGATCCTCGCTAGGGTACTTGGATTCGAATACCAATGTTTTTGTATTCTTACCCTTTGCTTTACCCTTGATCGTATACACTGGGATCTTCCACATAGTCTAAAGGATTTAGCTTGTTTTTAAACTTGTCACGTTTATATGCCTTTGCTTTGGCTTCTGCGTGACGCTGATGATACACTTTCTTAGTATTACGTTGTGTTCTGCACATAATTACATGTTATCTTGAACTGTTTTAAATACACAAATAACATCGGTAGAAATACCGTAAGAATCACGCATTCTCTTACTTACACCACCAGACATAACCCTGATAGCATTTGTAAGAGATTCATTGTCAGACTCATTAGTTATAGCCTCTGACAATGCAAGCAATAGCTTCATCTTGGAGCAGAAAAACTTGCCAAATCTTCTTTTCACGTAGATGCACGCAGATTCCACAACAGAAAGTTCTGTAGCGTTCTTGGCTTCTACATGGCCGATAATAATGGAATTAACTTCCGTTTCATCCATTGTAGACGCATGCACATCTTTAACGTCGGGCTTAACTGTGTTCAACTGTGAAGCTATTGCCATAACTTCTGATGCATTTAAATTAGCACCGTCATAAGAGATAATAATGTACCGCTTCATAGCTAATCCTCCTTTGTTGTTATGTTTGTACTGGAGGACTGCACGATCTGCACATGCTTACCGTCGATAATGGTGTCAACCATTTCCACGTTGGGGATATCAGGAGGAGTGGCCGCACTGTATTGATCCTGTTTATCAGGAAGATTCAGATACACATGCTTGTTCATCTCGAACTCGTTCGATATACTCATCTTAGTCAATGGTTTCCCAGATTTTTCTAAGACTGATACCACATCACGCATAACCTTTTCAGGTATACTGAAGAATACTGAGTCCTGATGTCTCCATTGACCTTCCGATCTCTGAAACTCTATAACGTCAGAACAGCCGGTAAATGTAGGATTATCAATATCCTGCATCATTTTTGATACCATGAGTGAGTCATCGTGTTTGATCTCACTCTTCGTCTGCTTCACATAGTCACATGATGACACTGTGGTAGCTACAATAAGCATGATTAAGCACATGCTAAGCTTTTCGAATAATCTCTTCATTTTGATAATTTATTAGAGATTCAACAAATGTTAACTATCCGGGTTTTAAAGATTCACGGAATCATCTTTTGTGGACCAGCTAGGGTTTGAACCTAGGACCTCCAGATTGATTTATTTATTACCAATTGTAATAATCAGATATTGCTTTTTTCATAGTGGCGGTAGTGGGAGTTGAACCCACTATTTCCATCTTATAAGGATGGCGCTCATACCACATATTAGCATTACCGCTATATAAACAATCTGTTGCTCTAACCGCTGAGCTACAAGTCCAAATATGGGCAATTTTCACTGGTTATATTTAAACCATTCCATTGTCTCCTACTATCTAACGTTCTTTTTCTTTCTAACCCAAATGATTAATTTTAAGGTAATTACGCTATTTAATAGAGTTGTAGGGAGTTGTTTGGTACCCATTTGTGATTTTATACAGACTTGAACTGTTATGTAGGCCTCTAACCTAATAAATCTCGGGGACGGTATAACCCGCCCCCTTGAAATGCAACTTAGTTAAATTTTTCTGTCCAGTAAGATATAAAATATATGAGACTGGAGAACAAAATTACTATCAACATAATAACTATTATTGCTAGCGAAAAAGCGCTGACATTAATTGTGCTATCTATGTTGGATAGTATATCAAACAACGGGAACGCTGAAATAATTATTAACACTATTGCTACGAATAGTTCTGCATATTCTCTTTTCATAGATATAATGCTATTTGTGATACCTCATCATAGTCGTCTTCATTGACAAACCATGAATCGTTATCTACCATTAAATAACTCTTTCTTGATCCCAAATCTACGTCTTCTAATGATAATACACACATATCATCAGGATTTGCAGATTCGTAGTTCTTTAAAACTACATTTGAATTGCTACAGTGCGATTTAAGCCTACGCAATGAAGCATGATGACGTCTAACTTCTAATTCTTCGTCAGACATTTGTCCATTTTTTCTACGTTTTGCCATAATTAAGGACTAATAAAAATTATTCCGTCTTCAATGCATGATGGTGACTCTTCGTTTAAATTCTTTAAATCGTTTACTCTTGGACAAGAGAAAGGATTGTTAAAGATACACCCATTGCAGTTGTATCGACGTTTAGCCCTAACAACAATGCCATTTATTTTGTAGATTCTGCCAGGACTAAGATTTTTACTCATAGTTCACTAATTAATTGTAACTTGTACATTGGTTGCTTGACTGGAACCATTTCGTACCCTTTACGAATTTCGTCAACTTTTCGAAGTACTCTAGATACTTTTCCAAGTTGATATGTTCTATGTATGGTTTCACCCTTGGTGTAAGCTAGTACAAAACATACAAATCTTGATTGATTAGTATACAGCCTATCATATACAGGTGATATGCTATGATAGAATGCACCAACACCTTTCATTGCGTCGATTTTATCCATATCATCTTCACTAATCATAATCTTTGTTGTTTTTCCTTCTTTTTTCAGGCGTTCTGACCTATCTACATAGTTTTTTCCAGTTGCTATATCTCTGACAGCTACGAACTTACCGCCAGCGTAAGATGTTACAACCATTAAACCACCTACCATTGTACCACTAGGCAATACTCGGCGTACTACGTCTCCTTTACTAAACTTCATTTGTGTACAAATTTAATTTTGTATCGAACAATTGATGTAATTACACCATTTCTTAACCTAATGCCAAGTGTAGGCTCAATAGAGAATTGCTTACACATGCCAATATAATCTACAACACTCTTTGAGATTGGAATAACCTCTGAGAATCCTGCTGATTTATCAACATATACAGCCATATACTTAACGGTTTTACCGTTAGAACTCGGTTTCTGTACTATTTGCTTAATACATTCAACCTTACACGTCATAGTATCAATTACAGCTTTTTGCTGTGCCTGACACTTTGCGGTAACAAATAAAAGCATAGTTATTATAACTACCGCTATAACCCAACCAGCCCCATGATTGTCTGGTTTTTCACAAAGATTTATTGCCATCCTAATGAATCGTTATGAATTTAACACTTGTCTTACCAGCTCCCGGAACATTTGAATGTTTATTGTTAATATAACTATTCAAAGTGTTTTCCAAAGATTTGGCATTGACTTTACTTAACCCTGAAGAGAGGATCATTGTAGATCCTCCCTCCTTGGCAACTACCTTGTAGTTAAGATATTCAGCATCAGGTTTCCCTTTTGCTGACTGTGGCTTAACCACCTGGTTATGCGTCTGCTTGTGTTTCTTCTGGTTCATTGTCTGTACAAATGAATGGTTTGCAATCCGACCCAATGTTCTTGACAATCTCAGGCTCGCTAAGTTTTTCCTCTGCAATCTCACCAATAGCTTGTGCTATCTGTGTAAGATGATTCAGATTGGCGACACTGTTAAATTTGCCGTCAACTTCAACTGTTACGTTGATAGACTGTTCATCTGTTTCCTCATTCTTTGTGACATTAATAGATGCCAAGATGGGAACAAGCTTCTTGAACTTGGTCTCAATATAAGATGGAGAATCAAGTTTGACATTTGTAGGTCTCAGTGTACGAGACACTGTTACAACTGTTTTACATCCATCAGCATATACAACTGATTCAATTTTTGGGTATTTTCCACTCACTAATGCTTCTAAAATGTTCATAATTTTGATAATTTAAAACATTATTTACTTGTATAGGACTACTTCTCACCTATACTTGAGTTTTGTGTTCCATCTGTAATTCGGTTTCCCTTTGGAGGCTTTGGACTCCCTACGGCTACATTAAACACTTAGGGTTGATGCAACTCAACCCTTATGTTTTTTAATTAATTTAAAATAGCACCAATGTAAGTTATGAAGACAATACTTACACCAGTCTTTTTGTTCATGAAAATTTAAATCGCACATGTAATAATCTGTAAAACTAGATTTATTTTTTACAATTCTAAATATATTCTTACAAATTGTAATCAATTGTCCTGGTTTATACTTATGAGTACCAGATGTCGGTTGTAATTTCATACTTTATTACCATGATTTTCTGCTTTTAAACATAATACAATGAGTATGATGCCAACTACTATTGCCCAAATGCCATAGAATAACATTTGTAGTATTATACTTGCATTAAATAATAGATATCCTGATATTGCTATCACTGCAACTACTCCTACTACGAATAGTATTATACCGCATCCTAGCATTGGATTTGGACCAGGTATACCCGTAACATCAATACCTTCTTTCATCATACTACTTTGCAATTAGTTCGTCTACTTTAGACTTTGCTTCTAAATAGTCAACACCATAATCTGTCTCAAGGTCTGTATCCATTAGATCAAGATTACGTGTACCGTCGAGAGAGTCAAGCAATGTTTCGACACATGTATAGTATCGTTCATACGCTTCTATTCTTTTCTCTGCTTTTTTGTTCTTACCTGTATGGTAATTTGACATAAAGCAGGCACCAATAATTCCACCAATAACTACTCCAACAAGGAGTAAGTTTAATTGGTCCATAAAAGAATGTTTCTTATCTTCCATATTTATATAGAGTTTGATTAATAATCAATAGAATGGCATATCTATTCTCACGAACCAATATGCCTGCATGGAAATAAACCTTTTGTGTAACTAAAAAATGATGCAATAAAAGATGTGTAGTGGTTACTGGACTCGAACCGTCGCTATGTGTGTGTGCTTTACTAGCCAAGTACAATACCCATATAATGCGCTTGTACATAGTATACCCTCTTACTTCAGTAAGCGTATAATAACCACTATCTGTCTCTCCAGATTGTCATAGAGATTAGGTCTACATTTGACAGTTTGCACCTTTTGCAAATAGGCTGTAGTTACCACATCTCGGTTTTACATGTAAATCCATTTAAAGGTTTACGCGGCTTTGTACTCAGGCTACCGCAATTGCCGTCTACACTCTGTATTCAGCTATCCTAAGCTACTGCTTTGCAAGTACAATAGTTGGAATCGCATTTACTGGCTTGTGACAGTCTTTGGCTACATTACTGTCTACGATTTATCACGTTAGCGTAGACGCTCCGTCATCCTAGTTTATATACCGCATGAGATAACGGTTTAATACAACTATCTTCACAGACCATGGTATTTAGGGGTCTAGAAAAATGCTTATGAATAATGAATATCAGACTACACTATGATGCAATGTGTAGTTTCGTCTAGGTCTCATCAGTGATTATGTTATCCTCTCCCTAGCTGAGTTTAAATAAAAATGTACCACTATCTTCACAGACCATGGTACACGAAACAATCTACTATTTACCACTCTTGGCAAAAACCTCTCAGATTTGTGCAATCAATTGTATATGGAGTCTTAATGTCTATTGTCTTAAATAAACATATCACTATCTTCACAGACAATGATATGTATCATGCCAATGTTGCCACGCTTGGCAATCGTTCACCTATTCTAAATGAGCATATTATCAATTATATATGGAATCTTTCTTAAAGAACACTAATAAACAACTATCGGATTGTCCGACACGCAGTCCTTTCTACGTATTAAGTTATACAATATGTCGCTCATTATTACCATTTGCGTCTTTATTTGTCTTTCCAAATGTCAATGCTTGTTTATACTCCTAATGGCCATATTCTCTCCAAGAATTGCTTATTATTGAAGTATTTATTATATGTGCCAAACGATACGTCATGCATATTATGTTTGTACATTGCGTCTGAAAATTCAAACTCAAGGAGATCAGCTCGCGATAAGATATCACGTTCATTATCAATTTCATTGATTACATCAACAATTGAGCAATTAACCATGTTACGCTGCATAGCGAATAACATAATGGCTATAAAACAAAATCTGTCCATATTGATTATATTTAACGCGTACTATATCAATTTCGCTCTATTCTTCCCAAACACAAAACTCCCCGAAGGGAGCTATGTGTTAATACGCTGGATTTGTAGCTGGTGCACCTGGAGCCTGTGGAGCTGGAGGAACTTGAGCTGCTGCCATACCAGGCTGTTGTGGAGCTGGCTGCTGAGCTTGTTGCTGCTGTGCAGTTGGCTGCTGACCACCTCCCATGAGCGATGTTGGGTCGAATGCAGGTTGCTGTGCAGTTGTTCCCTCCACAGGATTGCGGAAGAAGCGTTGTTCCATGCGAGCACCCTGTGCATTCTTGCTGTATGGCTCAATGTAGTGAGTTACACCATTTGCATCAATGAAGTCAATCTGTACAAAGACTGAGATACTGCTGCGGATTACCTTCTGATTGTTACCATCCAATGTTGGACTACCATCAATCTGATTAGCATAGCATGGTCCTTTAGCAAACTCATACTCTTCAAAGCATCCGCCAGGAAATTCGAGCAACTGACCCCAAGTATCTGGGTCTTGTGTAAATTCTGGTCCAGCTTTGAAGTTTGCAAGATTGACGTCAAATCCTCCCTGATGATTAGGGTCGGCTGATGGTGTAGCATACTTCTGAAGAACAGCGAATATCTCAGGACTGAGATCATCATCAAACAAGATGACATTCTGCTTCTTGCCCAAGAGAGACTTCTTGTTCTTCATACCAATTACCAAGAATTTACTGATTTTACCGTCTCTGTTCGCTTTCTTGGCTTGACCGATAGAGAGACTGATTGTTTTGAATGCGCCAATCTGTGCGCCTGGAATAATCTGATTCATAATTCTGCAGTTTTTGATGATTACGCTATATATTAATGAGGCATAAACAAAAGAAGATGAGGAAAAGGAGCAATAGTGGGTCGAATGAGATAGTCTCACTCATCTATACCCATTGTCCTCAATTCTCAACTTAATTTGTTTAATCTCGTCTTTTAGGAGAATTTGTTTATTAGTTGCCAAGCAAGAATGTGAAGTTGGGGAGATTGTGCACGTCTCCCCTAACTCCTATTTCTCAAACATTTCTTTGAACTCCTCCTCGTGATCTTCGTAGCCTACTTCATCCTTGCTGACAATGAAGCCATCGTCTGTCACAATGACATCTGTCGTGCCATCGTCGTCCAACTCAGCCATTGTCATACACACTTTTCTCCCATCTGGATCAAGTACGATAAGGATTAATGACTCACAATCATTTACAGTTGCTTTTGCAATTCTAATCTTATTCATTTTCATATGCATTAATTATTTAGTTGTTAATATTGATTATCGTTAGTAAGGAGCAGATGTTTATTAGTTGCTAAGGGAGAATGTAAATACCCCAAGTAAGACGTGTACAATAATGTTGCGTATAAGGCCATTTGCTGCCCCCTCTAACGCGTTCAAATGTATTGCGTGTACAATTATCCCACGCGTACAGAGATCATGCCTTAGAGAGCAGATTAGGCACAAAGCCCGCTATTTAGCGAGCAATGTGTCCAATCTAGCTGAAACATAGAGATAAGATGCCATCTGATCTGACCCATCCATGTCATACACGTTATTGTTAGACATAATAGAATCAGCAAGCTGTCCTTTGAGAATAGCAAGTTTGTAGACAGCACGAGATTGTGATTTGTGTCCATGCCAACCAGCTGACATGCCAAGAGTGAATGACACAATACATACTAATGTTGATAAAATGATAGCCTTTTTCATATTGATTATGTTTTAATTATTAATATCATCTGTATGAAGTACTTATTTATTAGCTGCTAAGAGGCTAAGAGCCAGGCATTAAGCCTGACCATTAGTCTCTGGGATGATAACTTGCTCTTGGAAGAAGTGAACTGTGCAGTCCTTATTGGCTGCGATCCAAGGTGTCATAACTGCCATCATATCCTCTATAGTTGCATACTGTGGACTAGCTACCCAATAGTTCTTTCCCTGTCGTACAGAGCATCTGTAAACTGTCTTTGTCTTCATAATTGTAAATGTTTAAATGTTATTATTATCGCCATTAATGAGAATGTGTTTGTTAGTTGCTTAGTTAAATGGGAGCAAGGCTTATTCAGCCCTGCAATCCCATATCCCGTATGCTCCCCAACCAAATAACACACTCCACATTATGCAAAGGAGTATACGATCACCCATTGTGAGGAACATTGTTGGTGAATATGATACAATGATGCATGCATCAAAAACAATAGTAAATGCAATGATAACCACTGCAACAATAGCGCAAAGAGTTCTGTTCATATTGATTATGGTTTAAATGTTAATATCGCTTGAAAGGCGTAGATGATTTATTAGGTGCTCAGAGTCTTTGACGGGGGTATCCCGGATCGCGTACTAGGGCGGGGGAGCACTATTGCACTGTTTCGCGTTCTTGTACACACATTACAGTTTAAAAAATAAAAAAAAATAAAAAAGCCGAGGTTATAAGCCCCGGCTAATAATACGAAATGTTCTATATACATCATTCATGAATTCTCTATTAAACATTAAGTATAGAGTTATTCCATACACTTTATCTGTTACGCATGGAAGATGTTTATTTTGCTCTGTTGGAATCTTTTCCATTTTATTCAAGATATAACTTTCTTAAACTTATCTATAAAGTCTGTTACTTCTCTCATGTATATATGGTTATCACGCTCGTATATTATAGCGTCAATCCACTTACCAGTAGAGTCTTTAAACTTTCCTACTCCTACATAATTGTAGATATTTCCTGATTTATGCAAGAAGTTACAATCTTTATCGTACAAATTGCTATATTTACTAATCTTTCCCATTATTTTTACTATCTTTAAGTATTATCCAACATGTTGTAGTAGCTACTATTGGAAGTATTAAAAACATGAATATTATATCAAATGGATTCATCTTTATCTGGTTCGTAAAATCCTAATCTTCTACCGTTTTTCTCGGCCTTTTGTATTATTTCTGCCGCTCTTAAATATTCTTTATCTTTTGCTATTTCGCTCAGCATGGGCTACGTATTTTGTGCACTCTTCCTCTACAATTTCACCATCGTCGTTATGTGTTAAGTGAGTATATTTTACTTTTGATCTGTTGAATTTAAACATTCTAAACGCTTTGTCTCGCTCATATTTATCGTCATATCTATGGATGTATTTCATCATTTGTGTAGCATTTACAGATCCTGCCACCCCTAGATTGCATAAGTTCTTAATAAAGCTCATAGCTCCATCTTCGCCAAATTTATGCTTTAGCATACTATATTCCTTAAGGCTCTTCTAGAACCATTGATTATCAAGATCGTATATTGGTTCCTATTCTACAATGTATGCTATATTTACTGGCACTCCATGTATAAAGAAATATTTACACTATTCTGTACACGGTTTATTCTAGTATTGTAGAGATAAGAAGTCGGCATAATATAGTACAGCACTCATCTCAAACTAGTTCATCGTTTATTTGCTGTTTTGTTTACACATTCAGTAAAGTATCCAATTAAGTATGCGAATACTTCATTTGTATCGTCAGATAGCTTTATATGGCATGCCTCAAGTATATCTACAGCTGCATGAAATGACTCATGAGCAAAGGTATTTATATCGTCACTAGACTCCTTTATCTTGTTTATTACTATGATTTCACATTCTTCATTAGTTAGTTTATCATATGCGCCTCTAACAGTATAGGCTGTATAATCTGACCATTCACCATCAACTATAGATGACTCGTCTTCTCTAAAGCCAAATCTTTTATCTACTATAGACTTATCTGGGTTAATTATAACGAATAAACTAAATCCGTATACTGTTTTATATTCGTCTATTATACACTTTTTCTTCTTATCCATACTATTCTTATTAGTCTTACAATTATTATTAAGCTTATATAGCTTCTACTATAGTTGTATAGTCTTACATACTGTAATAGCTGTACTACTAAAGTAGATCTCCTAAAGAGAATATATAAGAGAAAGGGTTCTAGCTGACTAACCCCCTACTATCCCCCTAACGTAAAAAAGCTTAAAAAGTTGCATATTTACAGAGAAAATGCTATTTTTACAAAATTTATGCCATATTTGCAACCTTTTTGAAAATTATTTCGTTATGGCAGCGTAAAACAATAAAAGCAATTGGATATGACAAAGATTTTAAAGGTTATTAAGCCTTTCTTCGTAATGGAGAATGGTGATACATTTGAGTACAACGCTGATACAGATCAGTACGAAAGTGTATATAACGAAGAGCATAATAGCTCAAACGAAGACAATTCAACGGTTGTTTCTTCTTACAATTCTGTTTATAGAATCTCAAAGGAATATGCCAAGATGCTTCTCGATAATGGATATGTCGAGGAAGTTGACGAAAAGAAGAGATTCGTAAACATCTTTGACGAAATTGATAATAAGCTCTCAGAATACAACAATGAGCTTTACACTCTCGAGACAAAAGCTGACGAGAATACTCCTCAGTGTTTGCTTGTTGAGAAGGAGACAGTATTGAGAAACATGATTAAATTACTTGAGTACCTTAAAGGATTGAAGAAGTAATATGGATGATAAGATGATAGATCAGACTCAGTTGGCTGAGGACTTGAGCTCAAAGATAAAGTATGAGTTCAGACAGATGTTCTTGGTAAAACCGCTTGAGCCTGTTAAAGTTAAGAAGAAGATCTCCGAACCTGTGGCTAAGGATACTAAGCCTAAGAAGGATAAGGATGGGATCGAGGCAGTTGATTATGATGAAGTAAAGACAGAGATAAAGGAAGTTGATTCAGATTTCTCTAGAGCTGTTGTACTTAAGTTGCCATATGAATATACACATCCATATGTTGATGAAAAGATACAGCAGATGCCTATCAAGGTTGGCGATATTGTAATATACAGATCATCTAGAGGAGCAATGTATTTCGATTTGCTTAAGGACTCTCAACTCGTATCACTTTACGATATTGTAGCAACTGAAACAGTAGAAAAGTAATGAATATAGATAAAGTTTGTAGATAGATTGGACGTACATTGAACGATGACCCAGAGCTAGTAAAACAAATAGTTATGCATTAGTTCTAGTTTGTAGTTGATGTTATGAAAGATCAAGATGATACTAGAGACGTATTAATAAACAAACTATTTAGATTCAAGCTTAAGAATAGATTTAAAGATAATAAAAATAAACCATTAAGCCCATATGAAAAAGATAATAAACATTGAGCGTAAGCCTATTATTGTTGATACAGATACAGCTGAGGTTTAGGCTATTAATAGATCTGCAAGAGCAATTGATGACATCTACATCATCCCAGAGGACGCTCATATTAAGTGGACATCAAAGCTCTCTCCAGATAAGGTTATTGAGGCAGATGTAAAGAAGAATGATATTCTTGTTACATTCTACGATAGAGATCTTGGCACAGACTTCGTAATAGTTCAGTCTGAAGATTGGTTGAAAGCTCTTAACAATGCTAAAGAAGCTGACCAGAAGAGAAAAGAAGAGTGGGCAGCTAAGCAGAAAGAGAACAAGCCTATAACTCTTGATTGTGGAGACGCTTGTTGTGAATCATGTTAATATTTAAGTTATGAAGAAAGCTATTAAAAAGACAGTTAAGGTAAAGAGACCTAAGTATACGATAGATATGCGAGATGTTGAGGATGTAACAATAGATTTCATTTGCCAGAAAGTTGAAAATGGAATGGAACTTACTGGTTCTGATTTTGCTACATTCACATCAATTATTGCAGATTCTTTGCTTGAAAAACTCATGCCAGAGGAAGGTACAGCTGTTGTAAGAGACAATGGTGTATACAGAATGTGTACAGCTGTAAGAGTTGAGAATAAGGTTAAGAAGCCTTGGTACAAACGCTTATGGAATTGGATTACTCGTACTAAGTAATCACCTTTAGAGTCTATTAGTCAAACGGTAAAGACGACCCGATACAAAGGGAATAGTTAGCAGGTTCGACTCCTGCATAGACTCCAACACATTCATTTTTTAAGATTTAAGATTTGATAATATGAGTGGCGTCCGCCTGATGCGTACACTATAAATAAAAGGTTCCGCGGTAACCGACACGGGCACCAATACTGGTTATAAGTCCAGCTAAAACTTAAGAGTCAAAGAAAACGGGCGGGATACAGAAAGAATGCGAAATCATTTAGTTGGCAACGAACGCTGAGAGGTTGTCGCCATTTCTGAAATCTCTATAAACTGGGACATCCGGGTGAAAGAAAAGCTTTCTGCCCTAGCAGCCCTTTGAGCTGCAGGATCCAAATGGCGCCAATACTGGTTCTGCGTAACTCCAGCTAAAGGTTACGTGCTTATATCGAATGAGGCGCAGGTGGCAATACCTCATTAGGTATTTTTATAAAAATGAATTTATTTTAATAGGTCGCATGAGTTTTGCGAAATAGTTTTGTGTATTTCTATAAAAAATACACAACATCGCGAAGTGGAGCAGTTGGTAGCTCGCAAGGCTCATAATCTTGAGGTCACTCGTTCGAATCGAGTCTTCGCAACAACAGAATGAGGGTGTTGTAGCAATGGTAGCTGATAAGTTTAAAGACTTAGAGATAGTGGTTCGATTCCACTGCATCCTTATATATTGCCCTATGATTTGTAATGGTAGCAAGGGAGGCTCTAACCCTCCAAGTCTGGGTTCGAATCCTAGTGGGGCGACAATATAAAAATATAATATTTAAATACTATGGAGTTGAAATTTAAGAGACTTGAGGATAATGCTATCCTCCCTATTCGTGGCACAAAAGGTGCTGCAGGAATTGATTTGACTTGTACTAAGATTGAAACAGCTCTTAATGAAGCAAATCAGCTGATGTTGGTTTACCATACAGGATTGGCAGTTGAAATTCCTGCCGGATATGTTGGTTTACTTATACCACGCTCTAGTATTTGGAAGAAGTCATTATGGCTTACTGACAATGTCGGTGTTATTGACAGTGACTTTAGAGGCGAGATCGTAGCAATTATGAAAGCTACAACTGATACTATTCCTGCTGTTTATAAGCAGGGTGAGCGCTTCTGTCAGTTAGTCATCGTTCCTATACCAGAGTATACAATCACAGAAGTTTCTGAGCTTTCTCCAACAGAGAGAAATGATGGCGGATTTGGTTCTACTGGCACAGGACATGAAAACGAATCTAGCGCAGCTGCGGGAACTCAGTCACAGCTTAAGGAACAGGTTGAGTCCGAACCAGAGCCAGCGGCGGCACAAGAAGGTGCTGAGGTAAGCGAAGGATAGGCCTAATTCGCTTACATAAAGGGGATTACCGAAAGGTAGTTCCCTTTTACTGTTTAAACACATTAATGCATTAATTATGATTTAGGAAAAAGATTTTTTATATAGAGTTCCAGTAAAAACAGCGCCTATAACAACTCCTAGAGGACAGATTAGAAACCCAGAGATATTGGTTGATCTTGAAGGTGGGGAATTTATGCATGGAAATATATTGGATGCAAACTCTACAAATAAACTCGTTAATCAGTCTGTAAAAGAAGCTGTTGACAATAAGATTATCGAAAGCGGATACATAACAAAGGATTTGCTTGAAGCTGAAACAACAAGAGCTACAGAATAGGAGAATAGTTTAAAAACTCTCATAGGTGCCGAAACAAGTGCTCGTACAAAGGGCTATGAAGACTTGAGTTCTAAGATT
>ENA-UERK01000039-UERK01000039.1-human-gut-metagenome-genome-assembly--contig:-NODE-39-length-102507-cov-20.641287_pt1 | contig 102507 bp, 81 predicted proteins | sample MGYA00242957_ERZ507957 | MGnify/ENA primary metagenome ERZ507957 (study PRJEB26167, sample SAMN06115538) | human gut metagenome | host: Homo sapiens | place: China:Heilongjiang | collected 2015-11-06...
CCGACAGGATCACAGGAAACAATGCCATTACGGCCATCAAAACAAGTCTTCGCATATCTGTATAGAATTATTGTATCTTATTTTTCGAAAGATAGACAAAATATCCCATTTTGAAATCTTTTATGTTTTTTTACTCAACATTACCGATTCTTTATTGAAAAGAGAAAAGTCAATGTCAATGCAGGCAGTTATATCCGCTATGAATCTTTTTTCGTATCTTTGCAAAAAGAGACGCATGAAACACATAATACATAGTGAAACAAAAACATTAATACACAATAACTCATAAAATGAAAAAGTTTGCAATTTTTGCCGCATCAATGTTAGGATGCGCGATGATGTCAGCACAGCCGGCACCGGGAAGTTTCGAACAGACATGGACAAGAGGCCCGGAATGGCTCCGCGACGGAGTCATCTATCAGGTCTATCCGTCTTCCTACAAGGATTCTGACGGAAACGGAATCGGAGATATCCGGGGAGTCATCTCAGAACTCAACTACATTGAGAGTCTGGGAGTAAGGGCTATCTGGTTCAATCCCCTCTTCGTCTCAGGATGGATTGACGGCGGCTACGATGTCATTGACTTTTACCGCGTCGATCCGCGCTTCGGCACGAACAACGACATGGTCGAACTTATAGAAAAGGCCCACGCAAAGGGAATCAAAGTGATGCTGGATCTGGTTGCAGGCCACACTTCGGACAAGCATCCCTGGTTCATCCAGAGTTCACAGGACACGAATCTCCAGTATTCCGACTATTATATATGGTCTGACCGCCTGCCGGATGCGAAGGCTGAGAGAGATCTGGAGACAATGCTGAAGGATCCAAACTATATGCAGAACACCATCGGCAAATGGATGAAGAGCGAGTACCCGAGGAACAAGTTCTATATGAAGAACTTCTATGCCTGCCAGCCTTCCCTCAACTATGGTTATGCGAATCCTGACCCGTCCCGTCCATGGGAGCAGGGCGTGGATGCACCGGGCCCTAAGGCAGTACGCCAGGAGTTGAAGGACATCATCGCTTTCTGGTACGGAAAAGGTGTCGACGGATTCCGTGTGGATATGGCAAACAGTCTTGTGAAGAATGACAAGGACAAGAAGGAAATCATGAACCTGTGGAGAGAAATCCGCGAATGGTCTGACAAGAATTATCCTGACCATGTGCTGATGGCAGAGTGGGGCTCTCCAAAATACTGTCTGGCAGCGGGTTATAACATTGACATGGATCTCAACGGCACGAAGGCACACAACCGCCGCATGTATTTCGACAGAAAGCATCAGGCTGACGGCGGAAGTTATTTCTCTCTGAACGGCGGACAGCCTTCAGTCAAGGACCTCTATGGCAATGCATGGCCGGAGGACAAAATCGACAGCAAGACAACCGCCGCAGAGATGCTTAAAGAGTACTATGACTATTTTACAGACTGCCTGGAGAGTACCGAGACAATGGGATATTTCGCGACAATCACCGGCAACCACGACCACCTGAGAATCAACATGGGAGCCCGCAACACCCCTGACCAGCTGAAAGTCATGCTCACATGGGTATTGACAATGCCGATGCCGATTCTCTATTATGGTGATGAAATCGGTATGCGTTCTCTCGCGGACCTGCCCAATGTGGAGGGTGCAAACCATAACGGCAAGGAGCGTTCAGGTGCCAGGACTCCGATGCAGTGGACCTCCGGCGAGACGGCAGGATTCAGCACATGCTCTCCTGACAAACTCTACCTCCCAGTCTGCACAGAGTGGTCACCTGCAACATCTTACCCGCAATATCTCGACTGGAAAAAGAATTTCGAGGCAGGCAAAGTGAAGCCTATCGCAAAGGGTGAAATCACAGTCGAGTCCCAAGACAAGGACCCTGAATCCATCCTCAACTGGACACGCGAGCTCATAGCATTGAGAAAGAGCAGCGAAGCGCTCTGGGCCGACAGCAAGTTCATTCCTGTTTTCAATGAAAGCCAGCCTTACCCTATGGTTTATCTAAGAAGCAACGGCAAGGAGACCTTCCTCATAGCATTGAACCCGACAGGAACCCGCAAGAGCCTGACACTCAATGACGAGGTAAGTTCCTACAGGTCAATGACAGAGGGAGTGAAAGGTATCGTCAATCCTGTCGCATCTCTCGGAAAGGGCAGCTACAAACGCACCGGAAAGGGCGACGTCCTGACCCTCGACGCCACATCAGGAATAATCATAAGACTATAATTCATATCAATAAGACAACAGCCGGCAAAGTCATGTAACATTGACTTTGCCGGCTGTTGTCTTGTCGTAACTCAGCGGCGATTATTTCCAGCCGCCTCCCAGGGACTTGTAGAGTCCGACTATCGCAAGATTCTCTCTCGTCCTGGCCTCGCTGAACTCGATCTGTGACGACAGATATTTACGCTGGGCATCCAGGACGTCGATATAATTGATGACGCCATTGATATACTGGCTGTTGGCCAGAGTGATATACTTCATCGACGACTCCTCCATTTCAGCTTTCACACGCGAATTGGCACGTGCAGACTGGAAGACGATAGTCGCATCATATACCTCCCTGAAGGCCTGGAGCACATCTTTTTCATATTGCAGCCTTGCCTGCTCGTAGGCTGAGACAGCCGCCTTCATATTGGCCCTACGCTTTCCGAATTCAAAGATAGGTGACGCCAGAGTCGCTCCGGCAAACCAAAACGGAGACTTCAGAAAGTTCTTGAACTCATCATTTTCCAAACCCGCTCCGAGATTTATCACGAATGACGGAAATCTTTCCGCGATGGATATTCCCACCCGCGCTTCTGCCGCTTTCAATGAATGTTCCGATTTCATAAGGTCCGGTCTGCGTTTGAGAATCTCAGAAAGGACTCCCGACGGAACATTCGTAACAGTATAAATATCTGAGGATGAGATACTACGTTCAATATCTTTAGGATATGAACCTGTCAAAAAACACAGTTCGCTTTCCTTCAGGGCTATCTGTTTCTGCAAATCCGGAACCATTGCCTGAGCAGAAGCCAATTCCACAAGTGCCTGCTGATAAGGGATTTCCGAGGTAAGTCCTCCTTCAGCCCTGAGTTTGGCCTGCTTTACGGACTCCTGTCGGGTCTCCAGAGTATTCGACACGATTTCCAGTTTCCTGTCCAGACCGAGGAGTTCGTAATAAGCCGATGCCACACTGGCTATCAGACTCATCTTTACCGCTTTCTGTGTATCCTCGGCCGCCAGGTACTGAGCCATCTTTTCCCGGCTCGCCCACTTCAGACGACCCCAGAAATCCACCTCCCATGCAAGAGAGGCTTTGACTGCAAATTCCAGATTATCCGGATTCGTTTTGGTTCCGCCGTAATTGCTGTGGTCATCCTGACCGTAAGCCTTCGCGGAAACCGCAGGCAGCTGGGAGGCCTTCTGCATTCTATACTTGTAATGCATTTCATTGAGACGCTCAGCTGCTATCAGAATATCCTTGTTATAGGTCAATGCAGTTTCTATAAGACTCTGAAGTTCAGGAGTTTGAAACACCTCTCTCCAGCCCAGGTCCGCAAAGCTGCTGTCACTGAACTCCTGCGAGAAAGACTCGGGCATCTCTCCCAGGTCCGGCTTCTGACAGTACTTCGACGTACCGCAGGAACTTAAGGTCAATGCAGATACGGCAACGACTGCCAGCATTGACAAGAATGAACTCTTGCCTTTAAGGTCCGTCTTTATTTTCGGGCTCCATCCTGACATCATTGACCTGAATTTATAAATTACCACAAAGAAGAACGGCACGAATACGATTCCGGCTGTAATTCCGGCAATCATTCCGAAAAAGACTCCAGTTCCGATGTTCTGACGGCTCTCGGAGCCAGGTCCAGTGGCGAATACCAGCGGAAGCATACCGAGGATAAAGGCCAATGATGTCATCACGATAGGCCTGAATCTCAGTTTTGCGGCTGTCACGGCAGCATTGACAACATCCTTTCCGGCCTCGACCTCTTCTTTCGCGAACTCGACGATAAGAATCGCGTTCTTGGCCACGAGTCCGACCAGCATGACAAGTCCGATCTGGAAGTAGATATTGCTTTCCATGCCCAGGACCGCGATGCCGAGATATGCGCCTGCTATCGCAATAGGAAGGGACAATATGACCGCCACAGGGACCAGCCAGCTTTCATACTGGGCCGCAAGGAAGAGGAATACGAAGAGCAGTGCCAATGCCAGGACGAGTCCTGTCTGACCGCTTTCTTTCTTTTCCTGGTAGGACATTCCGCTCCATTCCACGCCGATGTTGTCAGGCAGATGTTTGTCAGCTATTTCCTGAAGTATCGCCAGGGCGTCTCCGGAGCTGACTCCGTTCGCTGTCTCGCCTCTGATAGTGGACGAGTTGTACATGTTGAACTTCTTTATGGTGCCCGGACCTGTAGTATAGTGGGTATTGCCCAAGGCATTGACAGGAATCATGGTGCCTCCGGAACTCTTCATGAAGAAGAGGTTCAGGTTGTCAGTGTGGGCGCGGTATGGCGCATCCGCCTGGATATAAACACGATAGATTCGGTTGTACATATTGAAGTCATTGACATAGATCGCACCGGTGAAGGCTTTGAGCGTAGCGAAGACGTCTGACATTGACAATCCCAGAAGCTGGATTTTGTCGCGGTCGGCGTCGAAGTACAGCTGAGGTATGTCCGCCTGCATTCCGGAGGAGAGACCGGTAAGTTCCTTCCTCTTGGAGGCGTAGTACAACAGGGTGTCCGATGCGTTCTGCAGGTCCTGATATGTCGCGTCACCTCTGGCTTCCAACACCATAGAGAAGCCTCCGGATGTTCCGAGTCCCGGAATTACCGGCGGCGTGCTGATATACACGCGGCTCTCCGGATAACGTGACAGGGAATCCCTGACCATGGCTATCGTCTTGGACATGTCGGTCACCTTGCGCTTGTTCCAAGGCTTGAGAATCACGGTCAATGTACTGCTTGACTGGGATGTTCCCACGCGAGGGCTCGAGCCGGTGACATTGAGGACATAATCCACGTCGTGCTGGCGCAGCAGGAAGTCCATTGCCCTGTCGGTAACGACTCTGGTGCGATCGAGGGTGGCACCCATAGGGAGTTCCAGTTCCACGGTGAAGTAGCCCTGGTCTTCTTTAGGGATGAAACTCTGAGGTACGATGCGGGCCAGGACAAAGATGCCGATTATGGCCACCCCGAAGAATGCGAACATACGTCTGGAGTTGCTGACGGCGAGACGCACCATCTTCGCATAGAACGAGGTACCATTGTCCATCCACAAGTTTATCTTTCTGAAAATGAAGTTCTTAGGCTTCTGTTCTCCGTGCGGCTTGAGGAATTTCGAGCACATTACAGGGCTCAGGGTCAGGGCTACGACTGTCGAGATGATGACAGACACGGCGATGGTCACTGTAAACTGACGGAAAAGCTGGCCGGTAATTCCGGACAGGAAGCTCACCGGCACGAATACGGCGCAGAGCACAAGTGACATGGCCACGAGGGCGCCTCCGATTTCCCGCATCGCTTTCTTGGTCGCCTCATATGGAGACAGATGCTCATTGGTCATTATCCTGTCCACGTTTTCGACCACGACGATGGCATCATCGACCACGATTCCGATGGCGAGGATGAGTCCGAGGAGTGTCATCATATTCAGCGAGAAACCGAAGATGAGCATGACTCCGAATGTTCCTATCAATGATATAGGTACTGCTATGGCAGGGACCAATGTCGCCCTGACGTTCTGCAGCGAGAGGAATACCACCAGTATGACGAGGATGAGGGCCTCGAACAAGGTCCGGTAAACGTGATGGATGGATTCGGAGATGTAAGTGGTCATGTCGAACGGAATGTTGTATGACATTCCTTCAGGGAAACCGGCACTGATTTCTTTCATCTCAGCCCTGACGTTTTCAGCGACCTCCATGGCATTGGCACCGGGGAGCATATAGACATTGACAACGGCCGCATTGCGGGCATTGATTCCGCTCTCGGTGTTGTACGACTGGGCCTCCAGCGATACGCGGGCCACATCCTTCAGGCGGATGATGGAGCCGTCTTCTCCAGTGCGGACCACGATGTTCTCAAACTCTTCCACAGAGGACAGACGACCGGGAGCGGTAATCGGGATGGTTATGTCCACGTCCGTAATAGGCTGCTGGCCAAGGACTCCGGCCGCCGCCTCGCGGTTCTGGTCTTTCAATGCGCTCTGCAAATCCTTCACGGTGATTCCGAGGCTGGCCATCTTGTCAGGCTGCACCCATATCTGCATCGCGTAGTAACGTCCTCCGACATTGGAAACGCCTCCGACACCCGGCACTCGCCTGAGCCTGTCCTGGATGTTCAATGTCGTATAGTTGCTGAGGTAAACCTCGTCGAATTTCGGGTCGTCCGACATGATGGTAATCGTCATCAGTTTGCTGGACGATTCCTTTTCCACGGATATACCGTTCTGCACGACCTCGGCTGGAAGCCTGGACTCCGCCAGCTTCACCCTGTTCTGAACCTCCACCGCAGCGATGTCCGGGTCTGTCGAAATGTCGAAGGTCAATGTTGCCGAGTACCATCCGTTGTTGGAGTTGGTCGACTCCATATAGAGCATACCTGGAGTACCGTTCAATGACTGTTCGATAGGCGTGGCTACCGCCTGGGAGACAGTCTGTGAGTTGGCGCCAGGGTATGATGTAGAGACACTGACTACAGGAGGGACGATTTTAGGATACTGGTCCACCGGGAGCAGTGTCAATCCAATCAGTCCTACCAGTACGATTATAATAGATATGACAGTCGAGAATACCGGCCTGTCAATGAAAAAATCCGATTTCATATATGTTGTTTATTCAGGTTTCGCATGTGCGAAACATCGCTTTTTTTGCCCGCGAGGGCGAGTGTAAGTCCCTATCCACGAGTGGATTGATTCCGGGAAAGGAAAAAAATGTGCGCGTGGTTTTCAGCACTTTCTATTCCTGCTCAATCTGGCTGTAAGGGACTGATTCCACCTTGTTTCCATGAGAGAGTTTGTGCTGGCCTTCCACTACAATGACTTCGTTTGCTTTCAATCCGCGTTCAACCACAGTGACATTTTCCACTTCAGGTCCCGTCTGGATAAAACGCTTCTCTACTGTCGCATCAGGCTTCACCACATAGATGAACGAACCGCTTTTCTCGATGGTAATCGCTTTTGTAGGCACTGCCACGGCATTCTCACGTACATCCAGAAGCACTCTGACATTGGTAAACTGTCCAGGGAGGAGTTCCCTGTCAGGGTTCGGCATCTCGGCGCGGACAGAGAATGTTCCGGATTTCGCGTCGACCAGAGGGTCGGCAAAGTCCACCAGACCCTTGAATTTATACTGGGACTTGTCCGCCATGGTTATAGTCACATACGGATTCCAATGACGGCTGGTATCTTTCTGGCCGAGATTTACGTTTCTTGCCTTGGATTTCTGATAGTCAAGGTCGGTCATCTTGAATTCCACCAATACGGTATCACTCTTCACGACATTGGCAAGGAGAGACTGTGCTCCCGGACCCACCAACGTTCCGATATCCACGTGCCTTTCACTGATGTAACCGCTTATAGGTGAGCGAACTGTGGTGTAGCTCAATGCCAGTTTGGCCTCGGTCAGGTTCGCTTCACTGACATGGACATCAGCCTTGGCACTTTCATACGCCGCAATTGCATTGTCAAGGTCCAGCTGGCTCGCAGCTTTCTGTTCGAAGAGAGGCTTGATTCTGGCAAGGTCCCGCTCCGCCTTGAGCGCTATCGCCTTGTTTTTAGTCACCAGAGCTTCAGCCCTGTCCACCTGAGCCTTATATTGTTTCGGGTCAATGATAAAGAGTATCTGGTCTTTTTTTACGTAAGTTCCCTCTGCGAACATCATTTTTTCGAGATAGCCTTCGACTCTTGCCCTGACTTCCACGAACTGCTGGGCGCGGATCTTTCCCGGAAATTCTCCGTAAACTTCCACGTTACGTGTCCTGACGGTATCCACTCCGACTATAGGAAGAATTTCTTCAGCATGTCTTGGTCTCAAGAAAATGACGAGCACGACTGCAGCAAGAACAGCCACAGTGACGATGCCAAAAATGGTTTTTTTGCTAAGTTTTGCCATAATGTATTAGTTTATTGCTCCTCAGATCAGGATTTCACCTTCTATCAAAGACTGTTCCACAAGTTGCAGAAAAGTTGGACTGGTGGACTGACAGGCGAAATAGTATTGCCGTTACTCAAAGTATTTGTTATTTTTGCGACAGTTGGTTCGTAAATAATTTATACTATGGTAAAACATATCATTTTGTGGACTCTGAAGGACACTTTGTCCGAAGAAGAGAAGATTTCTGTCAAAGCTTCTATTAAAGAAGGCCTTGAATCACTTCAGGGTGTCGTTCCAGGCCTCATTGACATCAAGGTTCAGATTGACGGCAGACTTGCTTCTTCCAATGCCGATCTCATGTTGGACTGCACTCTCGAATCTGAGGAGGCCCTCAAGGGATATGCCGTTCATCCGGCTCATGTTGCCATTGCCAACAGCCGTGTCCGCCCGTTCACTGCCGTCAGGTCCTGCCTTGATTTCACGATTTAGCAAGGTGTCTGTCAGGTCCAGAGCTGTGCTCCAGCCAGGAAAGACACCAGAATGCCAGGTTATTTCTTGAAGGTTACTAGATCACTCCGGCAAAGAACGATGCGAAGAATACCGTCAATATTCCGCTGACGACTATTGACAGGCTGCTCATCGCGCCTTCTATGGCTCCCATTTCCATTGCTTTCGTTGTTCCGATTGCGTGAGATGAGGAGCCGATTGCTATACCCTTTGCTATAGGTTCTTCTATATGCAGCAGTTTCAGGAATTTCTCGGCAAACACATTGCCGATTACGCCTGTTATGATAATAACCACCACTGTCACAGCGACATAGCCTCCAAGTTCTTCTGACACGCCTATACCAATGGCTGTCGTGATGGACTTGGGCAGGAATGTAACGTATGAAGCATGGTCGAAATGCAGGATGAAGGCCAATGCAATTACAGACAGGATGCTGGACAGCACTCCCGAGCATATCCCTGCCAAAACTGCCTTATAGTTTTTCTTCAACAGCTCCACTTGCTGATATAAAGGCACTGCAAGACAGATTGTTGCAGGTGTAAGCAGATATCCGATGAAGTTGGCTCCTTTCATATAGGAGTCGTAACTCACTCCTGTGCAGAGGAGTATCGCAATTACCATTATTATGGATACCAGAAGCGGGTTCATGAGTGACCACTTGGTTTTCTCTTTAAGCCACACACCCAAAAAGTATGAGCCAAGACTTATCAGCACTCCGAAGAATACTGATTCTGTAAATAATTCTTTCATTTGGTTTTACCTCTACGAATTACGGTCTGGGTAACAAGACCTGAAACACCCATCACGACAAATGTGGTGACAAACGTCACTATTACGTATTTCACAAGTGATGAGCTGATTATGTCCCAAGATGTGATCAATCCCACTGCTGCGGGGATGAACATCATTGGCATGACTGCGATAAGAAATGAACTGACCTCTCGGATATCATTGACCTTCAAAAGTTTGCATTCAAGGGCAGCGAACATGAGGGCTATTCCGTAGATGCTTGCGGGTATCGGCAACGGAATGATATAGTGAAGGAATTCGCCCAGGAAGGAGAATCCTATGACTATCAGAAACTGAATAACGAATTTCATAAGTTGGATATATAATTTTCTATTATTGCAGCTGTCTTTTCCATCCCGAGTCGGCAGGTGTCAATGCAGATGTCGTATTCCGGGGCGTATCCCCAGCTGAGTCCGGTATAGAAACTGTGATAAGCGACTCTGCAGTCGTCTGTCGTGTGGACGAAGTCTTCGGCCTCGGCCAGACTAAGGTTTTCCTCTTCTGCTGCATTGACAATTCTGTCGGACAGTTTGCCGTGCAGGAATATGGTCACCAGGTCTTCTCTATCTCTGAAGATAAAGTTTCCGCATCGGCCGATTATTATACAGTCCTCATTTCCAATCATTTTCATGAATGCGCTGCGGAATTTTTCTCTTACGGCTGTCCTCTCGAACGGGAATTCGGAGATAGCTGACATGAGTTCATCGACAGGTCTTTCCTCGAAGAAACTTGTCATTTCATCAAGGATTCCCATTTCTTTTGCCTTTGCCATCAGGCTTTTTCTAGTGTAAAGCGGTATGCCGTAATGCCTGGCCAGTATTTCGCCGACATTAAGTGCACGGCATCCGCATTGTCTGGCAATTGTTATTATCATATCTTTCGTTTTACTATCGGTTTTGCAAGTTGTTGCACCCGAACTGTCTTTTCATAAACGTCAATGCGGTTAAGCAGGGACATGCATCCAGCAGTCTTGCCGGACTGCGCCACGCCACAAACCATAACGCATTGATAATCAGACACCATTCTATCATCAGTGTGGATTTACGGCCATTTTTTAGCCACAAATCCACACTTAATTTTATAACAGCCTGATAACCAATACTTTCCGTATCACTCCCGTGGCACCGTCCCGCCACCACTCCCCAAGGCACCAAATATAGCCACAGTGGCCATAGTGGGCAAGGTCACCAGGCGTCAGCAGACGCCGGGCGGAGAACAGCGAAGCGCCGGCCGCCGAGCGTTGGTGCGCACGGAGCCCCGATCGTCCCCCTCCAGGGGGATTGAGGGGGTTACGAGCATTGGGTATTTGAGGCTCACGCCTCAAATGCCCAATGCCCTATATCTGTTCTATGGAACAGATTCTCGCAATCAATCTTCCCAACAGCCTCAAGTGCCTTGTCATGAGCCTCCTGAAGAGACGGCGCAGAAGCAAGCACCATCAGGACACGACCACCATTGGTAACAAGAGAATGACCTGCCTTGTCGAAAGCCTCATGTCCCTCGCCCTCAAACTTCTTGAGAGACGTACCCATGTGATAAACACGGACAGAAGGATCCTTGAGAACCTCATCGACACCATTGATCTCGAAACCCTTCTTGTACGAACCGGGATAACCCTTGGACGCAAGAACGAAACCGAGAACAGCATCAGAAGACCACTTGGTAAGAGGCATAGGAGTCTTGTTGGCAACAGCCCAGAAAATCTCGAAAATATCTGACTCCAGACGAGGAAGGACAACCTCGGTCTCAGGGTCGCCGAAACGGCAGTTGAACTCGATAACCTTGATTCCGTCAGGAGTCTTCATAAGGCCGCCATAAAGCACACCGCGGAACGGAATACCCTCTGAAACCATGCCGGAAGCGATAGGCTTCATGACATGCTCAAGAGCATAAACCTCATCCTTCTCCGTAATAAACGGAAGCGGGGTATAGGCACCCATACCGCCGGTATTCGGGCCCTCATCATTGTCAAAAGCCCTCTTGTGATCCTGGGCGAGAACCATAGGCTCCACCTCAGAACCATTGACAAAACAAAGGAGAGAAAACTCGGGACCGGTGAGGAACTCCTCCACCACTACCCTGCCGTGACCGAACTTGTCATCCAGAAGCATATCCTTCAATGCAGCGTCAGCTTCCTCGAGAGTTTCAGCTACGACAACACCCTTGCCGGCAGCAAGACCGTCATACTTCAGCACAATAGGAAGCTTTCCGGCATTGACATAAGCGAGAGCCTCATTGTAGTCAGAAAAAGTGCGGTAAGCCGCGGTAGGGACATTGTATTTGGCCATCAGCGACTTGGCGAAATCCTTGCTTGACTCGATACGGGCAGCAGCCTTCGAAGGACCGAAAATCTTCAGCCCGCGGGACTCGAACTCATCCACGATACCGGCAGCCAGAGAGACCTCCGGGCCTACGACAGTAAGGTCAATGCCTTCATTCTCAGCGAATTCAGCAAGTTCATCCACCTGAGTATCCTCGAGCGGAACACACTTGGCCTGACGTGCTATACCGGCATTGCCCGGAGCACAAAAAATCTTCTCCACCCTGGATGAACGGGAAAGAGCATCCACGATGGCATGCTCTCTTCCGCCACCTCCGACAACCAGGACCTTGGCCCTGTGCGGGATATTGCAATCAGTCATAACTACTAATGTTTGAAATGACGCTCACCGGTAAAGAGCATGGTGATACCCTTCTCGTTGGCAAGCTTTACAGAATCTTCGTCACGGATACTTCCGCCAGGCTGAACGATAGCCTTGATACCATACTCTGCAGCAAGAGCCACGCAGTCATTGAATGGGAAGAAGCCATCAGAAGCGAGCACAAGCCCCTCAGTCATAATATCTTTACCCTCTTCCTTCAATGTATTCTGAGCCTGTTTCAGAGCGATTTCAGCAGAACCGATACGGTTCATCTGACCTGCACCGACGCCATAAGTCATACCATTCTTGGCAACCACGATAGCATTGGACTTCACATGCTTGACAATCTTCCATGCGAACTCGAGATCCTCAAGCTGCCCTGCAGTCGGCTTGGCCTCGGTAACACACTGGTCAGCAGAAACCGGTTTGGTATTGATATCCCTGTCCTGAACCAGCATACCGCCATTCATGCTCACATACTGCTTGCGGACAACATTGTCCTTAGTCATATCGACTTTCAGAACACGAAGATTCTTCTTGGTGCAGAGAAGTTCGAGAGCATCAGGAGCGAAAGAAGGTGCCATGACAATCTCAAGGAAAATAGGCTTGAGCATCTGTGCAGTCTCAAGGTCAATCTCCCTGTTAGCAGCCACGATACCGCCGAAGATACTGGTCTTGTCAGCCTCATAAGCCTTCTTCCATGCCTCTGCGATAGTCTTTCCTGTAGCGCTTCCGCAAGGGTTCATGTGCTTAACGCCCACGCAGAACGGCTCATCGAACTCACGGGCAATATTCAGAGTAGCATTGGCATCCTGGATATTATTGTAAGACAACTCTTTGCCATTAAGCTGCTCTGCTGTTGCAAGAGAGAACGGCTCCTTTACAGTACTTGCAAAGAACTTGGCCTCCTGATGAGGATTCTCACCATAGCGAAGTTCCTGCTTCATGTCATACTCGAGGAACAGTTTCTCAGGAAGACCTGCCTGTGCACGCATATATGTAGAAATAGCCATATCATACTCTGCAGTATGAGTATAGGCCTTGGCAGAAAGTTTCAGACGAGTCTCACGGGTAGTATTTCCGTCAGCCTTGATCTCAGAGAGAATGGTCTCATAATCAGCAGGATTGCAGACAACGGTCACGGACTCCCAGTTCTTGGCAGCGCTGCGCAACATTGACGGACCTCCGATATCGATATGCTCGACAGCATCCTCCATTGTCACATCCGGCTTCGCGATGGTCTCGCGGAAAGGATAAAGATTCACGCAGACAAGGTCGATTGTGTCAATGCCATTGTCCTTCAGTTCCTTCATGTGCTCAGGAATGTCACGACGTGCAAGAAGGGCTCCGTGGATTTTCGGATGGAGAGTCTTCACACGACCGTCACAGATTTCCGGAAAACCGGTGACATCACTAACACTTGTAACAGGAACGCCTGACTCTTTCAGGAGTTTCATTGTGCCGCTCGTAGAAAGGATTTCCCATCCAAGAGCAACCAGACCTTTGGCGAATTCTACCACGCCGGTCTTATCACTAACACTGATTAAAGCTTTCATTTCAATACTATATTACAACTATTCGACTAATTCATTTTTCGCAAGTTATCAAGTCATCTAACTTGCCGGGTATCTGCGCAAATGGAGGTTTGTCTCCACTTGGAGACACCGCCACAAAAAGCATGCGGGCCACAATATGACCCGCCACACCAAATTACAGCAGAGCGATATCCACGCCCGGAGTATCGGTCACACGGCCGATGACAGTAGCCTTGTCTCCATGAGATGCGAGAATGTCAATAGCTTTCTGGGCCTCAGTCTCATCCATGGCGAGCACCATTCCGACACCCATGTTATAGATATTGAACATCTCACGATGCTCGATATTGCCATGCTTCTCCAGGAAACGGAAAATAGGAAGAATCTCCCAAGTTCCCTCATCCACATGAATACCCTGGCCCTCCTGAAGGATACGAGGGATGTTCTCATCGAATCCGCCGCCGGTGATGTGGGCAACACCATGGACGTCACAGTTTCTGATGACATCCAGAACCTGTTTCACATAAATTCTGGTAGGGGTCAATGCTACCTCTCCGAGAGGTTTGTCACCCAATTCAGGATAAACCTTGTGAAGATCGAGAGCTGCATCAGAGAAAATCTTGCGGACAAGACTGAAACCATTGGAATGAACACCGGAAGAAGCGATTCCCACGAGGACATCACCCACCTTGACCTTCGTTCCGTCAATGAGTCTGGACTTCTCGACAACTCCCGTGGTATAGCCGGCGATATCATACTCTCCGTCACTATACATACCTGGCATCTCGGCAGTCTCACCTCCGATAAGCGCACATCCAGCCTGACGGCATCCCTCGGCGACACCTGAAACGATAGCCTCGATCTTGGCAGGAATATTCTTTCCTACTGCCACATAATCAAGGAAGAAGAGAGGTTCCGCACCCTGAGCAAGAACATCATTGACACACATTGCGACAGCGTCAATGCCGATAGTGTCATGCTTGTCCATCGCGAATGCGAGTTTGAGTTTGGTTCCGACACCGTCAGTTCCGCTCACGAGGATCGGTTCCTTAATGTTCAGGGCTGAAAGGTCGAACATTCCGCCGAATGCACCAATGTTACCCATCACGCCCAGACGAGATGTCGAAGCCACATGTTTCTTGATACGTCTTACAACATCGTATCCGGCTTCAAGGCTTACGCCCGCTTTTTCATAATCTACTGCCATAGATGTAAATATTTTATGTTTTATATTTTCTAAAATTTGCCGTCTTTGTTAGCCTCATCGAAACTGGCATAAAGGGACGTAGGATAATTTCCGTTGAAGCATGAAAGACAGAGGTCACTCCTCTTTCCGGCCTCGAAGAGGGACTCCTCGGAAAGGAAGGCCAATGTATCCGCTTCTATCGCCTGACGGGCCTCATCCAAAGTCCTTCTGGCACAGAGCAGTTCATCATAAGTGGAGATGTCCACGCCATAGAAGCAAGGGAACTTGATCATAGGGCTGGCAATCCTCACATGAACCTCGGTCGCACCGGCCTCACGGAGCATCCTGACGATTCTTCTGGAAGTGGTACCGCGCACAATCGAGTCATCGATAAGCACGACCCTCTTTCCTGACACAATACTCTTCACAGGGGAAAGCTTCATCTTCACGCCCTTGTCCCTCATCGCCTGTGACGGCTGGATGAACGTCCTTCCTATATACTTGTTCTTGATGAGTCCCATCTCATACGGCAGACCGCTCGCCTCAGCATAACCCATTGCAGCACTGAGACTTGAATCAGGCACACCGACAACGATGTCAGCCTCTATAGGAGACTCCTTGAACAGGAGTTTTCCGGATTCCTTGCGGAAAGTATGGACATTCATATTTTCAATATCACTGTCCGGACGCGAGAAATAAATATATTCCATCGCGCACATGGCGTGACGCTGATACTCGGAATAGCGTCTGCTCCTGACACCGTGATGGTCAATGGTAATAATCTCACCAGGTTCAATGTCCCTGATGAATTCTGCGCCGATGGTGCTGAACGCGCAGGTCTCGCTGCTGACCACATATCCGTCCCCGAGCTTGCCGAGAGACAATGGTCTGAGGCCATATTTGTCACGGCAGGCATAAATCCTGTTCTGAGTCATGATGACAAAGGCGAAAGCGCCTTCAATCATGTTCAATGCCTCCATTATCGGATAGATACGAGGTTTCTTGCGCTCATGCGGATCCTTCTTTATAAGGTGCGCCAGGACTTCACTGTCTGAAGTGGACTGGAAAAGGCTTCCCCTGTCCTCCAGATAGCGCCTGAGCAAATCAGAGTTTACGATGTTTCCATTGTGTGCCAATGCGAAATCCCCTGAATTATGTCTGAACAGGAACGGCTGCACATTCTCGATTCCGCCGCCTCCGCTCGTAGAATAGCGGACATGTCCGATAGCCATATCTCCCTGGAGTTCCGAAAGATTGCTGTTGTTGAACACCTCGGTGACAAGGCCCAGGCCTTTCACACGGCGCAAATGTCCTTCAGCATTGACAGAAACTATTCCGCAGCCTTCCTGGCCCCTGTGCTGGAGGGAATGGAGGCCGTAGTAGGTTACCTCGGCCGCATCCTGCACGCCCCATACGCCGAACACGCCGCACTCCTCATGCAGTCCGCGGAACGGCTCGCCTTCAAGACCCATGCCGCTCATTATCTTATCTCTTATTTCCATATTCAGCCATTTAATTCAGCCTTAAGGCGTTCATATACAGTATTGTAGCCCTGACCTACCTTTCCATTGTCGTGACGGAAACGGTCCTTGTCCAGTTTCATTCCTGTCTCAATGTCCCAGAAACGGGCACTGTCCGGAGTAATGTCATCTGAAAGGATAATCGTTCCGTCAGGTAGTCTTCCGAACTCGATTTTGAAGTCCACAAGAGTGATGCCTATCTTACGGAACACAGGAACGAGGATATCATTGATCTTCCTCGTAAGCCTGTAAATCTCAGCAAGTTCAGCCTTATTGACAAGACCAAGCGCGATGGCATGGCTGTCATTGATGAGGGGCTCTCCCAAATCCTCTGACTTGTAGCACAAGTCTATCACTGGCTCATCAGGAACGACCCCTTCTTCCATTCCGAGGCGGTGCGCCATCGAACCGGCAATCACGTTTCTCACAATGACTTCCATGGCGATGGAGTCCACACGTCTGCAAATCTGCTCGGTGTCCGAGATTCTTTCAATGAAATGAACAGGAACTCCTGAATCGGCCAGCAGTTTGAAAATCATGCTGGAGATAGCATTGCAGTACAGTCCCTTATCCTTGATAAGAGCCTTCTTTATCTTGTAATATGCCGTAATGGCGTCAGTATATTGGATGATGACCTTGTCAGGCTCATCAGTGGCATATACCTTTTTGGAAACGCCGTTATGGATCATTTGAGTCTTTTCCATTACTCGCCTCTGAAATATTTCACTGCATTGTCAAAGAGCGGCTGCTCAAGGTTTGCAGCAATGTTCTTGAACAGGTTGTTCTCATAACGCTCCGAGTGACCCATCTTTCCAAGAATCTGGCCATTCTTGCTGATAATACCCTCGATTGCATAGTACGAACCGTTAGGGTTGTTCGGAGAACGCATTGTAACATCTTCGTCGATAGGCTCGGCATACTGGAATGCAACCTGGCCATTCGCGAAGAGTTCCTTGGCAAGTTCCTCATTGACAACGAATTTACCCTCTCCGTGGCTGACAGGAATACCATAGGTATCACCGACATTCATACCTGCAAGCCAAGGTGAATTGACACTTGCGACGCGGGTGAACGCAATCTGTGAGATATGTCTGTTGATATCGTTTCTGAACAATGTCGGAGAATCCTTGGTCACACAGCCGAGATGTCCGTAAGGAAGAAGTCCCGACTTGACGAGGGCCTGGAATCCGTTACAGATTCCGAGGATGAGACCGCCGCGTGCGATAAGAGCCTCGACAGCAGCCGCAATCTTCTCATTGTTAAGGACATTGGCAATGAACTTGCCGCTTCCGTCCGGTTCGTCGCCGGCAGAGAATCCGCCGCAGAACATGAGAATCTGGCACTCGTCAATGTTGCGCTTCATTTCATCGATGGAGTCGAACACATCCTGCTCGGTAAGATTGCGGAACACGCTCATCTTCACCTTCGCGCCTGCCTTGCGGAATGCCTTTGCTGTATCGTAATCGCAGTTTGTTCCAGGGAACACCGGCAGGTAAGCCACCGGCTCCGCTATATTCTCGCCCTTGTATCTGAGATCCTGCTTCTTGGCCTTGAACGGCTTGACGCCTTCCATGCCCTTAGGCAGGAGACGCTTCATGTCAGGAGTGCTCGTTGCAGGATAAACCTTCTCGTAACGGTCAAATGCGCTCTCGACCAGAGCATCCATCGGGATATTCTTGCCATTGATACGAATATTTCCGTCAACGCCTGAAGTAACCACACCGAGCAACTGTGCATTTTCGAAGTCAATGTCAGATTCGGTTTCGATGATGATTGAACCGTAGCTGTAATTGAAGAGGTCTCCATCTGCGACATTGACATCCACTCCGAATGAATTTCCGAATGACATCTTGCAGAGGCCTTCCGCAACGCCGCCGAAGCCGACAGCCCATGCAGAAACCGCATTACCCTTTTCAATCTGCTCCTCAACGAATGCCCAGTTGCGCTTAAGCTGTTCCACATCAGGCATATAGTTCTTGAGCGGAGTATGTTTTACAAGCCAGAGCTTATTGCCTTCCCATTTCAGTTCAGGAGAAATGACATTTCCGGCATTGACAGTAGTGATACCGAAGGAGATCAATGTCGGAGGGACATTGATGTGCTCGAAGGTTCCGCTCATCGAGTCTTTTCCGCCGATAGACGGCAGTCCGAGCGCGATCTGCATCTTCAGCGAACCGAGGAGCGCACTCATCGGCTTGCCCCAGACCGCAGGCTCGTGGGTCATTCTCTCGAAATACTCCTGGCATGAGAATCTCATCTTCTCGAAATGGCCGCCGGCAGCAACTACTTTGGCGCAGGCCTCAATCATTGAATATGCGGCTCCGTGGTATGGGCTCCACTTGGAAATCACAGGGTTGAAGCCGAATGCCATCATGCTCGCGGTATCGGTATAACCGTCTGTAGGGAGTTTCTGCACTGAAACCTGTGTTTCGGTAAGCTGAAGTTCTCCACCATAAGGCATGAGGACTGTAGAGCGGCCGATAGTAGAATCGAACATCTCTATCAAACCCTTCTGGCTCACCACGTTGGCATCGCTCAAGTTATTCATGAGCTTTTCCTTAAGTGACTCGCCCTCTACTTTCCTTTCGAACGGATTCTTCTCCTCTACAGCAGCGATTCTTGCCTTTGCGTAATGCTTTGCACCTGCGCTGTCAATGAATTTTCTCTGGAGATCCGCTACGACCTTTCCGTTATAGTACATTCTCATGCGCTCAGTGTCAGTAACATCAGCGACATGAGTAACTTCGATGTTCTCGCTGTGGCAATATTCCATGAACTCAGCCTCGTCCTTAGCCTCGACAACGACAGACATTCTCTCCTGAGACTCACTGATGGCAAGTTCAGTAGCATTGAGCCCATTGTATTTTACCGGAACCCTGTCGAGATAAATGTCAAGACCATCGGTAAGCTCCCCGATTGCTACACTCACTCCGCCGGCACCGAAGTCATTGGACTTCTTGATGAGTTTTGTCACTTCAGGGCGACGGAACAATCTCTGGAGTTTTCTCTCCTCAGGGGCATTTCCCTTCTGGACCTCACTTCCGCATGTCTCAAGTGACTCCTCCGTGTGTTCCTTGGATGAACCGGTTGCGCCACCGATACCGTCACGGCCTGTACGACCTCCGAGAAGAAGGACAACATCGCCCGGGGCCGGTGATTCGCGGCGGACCTTGTCAGCCTTCACGGCTCCTACGACAGCACCTACTTCGAGACGTTTTGCTGTATATCCCTCGTCATAGATTTCTCTTACATGAGTTGTGGCGAGACCGATCTGGTTACCATAGCTGGAATATCCGTGAGCGGCTTTCTTGGTAATCACGCGCTGTGGCAACTTGCCCGGAAGTGTCTCGGAAACAGGCTTGTAGATGTCGCCTGCACCTGTAACACGCATTGCCTGGTAAACATAAGAACGTCCGGAAAGAGGGTCACGGATTGCACCGCCAAGACAGGTAGCGGCACCTCCGAACGGCTCGATTTCAGTAGGATGGTTGTGGGTCTCGTTCTTGAACATGAGAAGCCATTTCTCGAGTTTTCCGTCCACGTCCACATCTACATAAATGCTGCATGCATTGTTCTCTTCGCTGACTTCCATATCGTCGAGCAGACCTGCCTTGCGGAGATATCTGCCTCCGATAGTAGCCATATCCATGAGGTTAAGGCCCTTGTTCTCACGGCCGAGCTCTTTTCTCATCTTGAGATAGAGATTCAGAGTTCCGTCAATGTCTTCCTTCATGAAAGACTCCTCTACCCCGATTTCCTCCAGTTCAGTGGTGAAGGTAGTGTGACGGCAATGGTCACTCCAGTATGTATCGAGGATACGGAGCTCAGTCTCATTAGGTTCACGGCCTTCCTCAGTGAAGTATTTCACCACTTCGCGAAGGTCATCGGCATTCATTGCCAGGCCCATCTTGCGGCAGAACGGCTCGAGGTCAGCCTCTGTCATCCGGGTGAATCCCTCAAGTACCGGTACCGGCTTTACTGAAGCCATCTCTGTATCAGTCAGCTTGGTAAGGTCCTTCTCCCTAGACTCGACGGCATTGATATAATAATGCCTGATTCTTGCGACTGTCTCTTCGTCAGTTTCTCCTGAAAGGATAATCAGTTTGGAACTCTTGATGTGCACATCTGCCTTAGGGTCAATAAGATGCACACAGTCGACAGCGGAAGCGGCCCTCTGGTCGAACTGTCCCGGGAGGAACTCGACTGCGATGTACTTGGTTCCCGTCAGGTCACACTCGTCGGTAACATTGTCAGTGACGATTTCTCCGAAGACGCTGTAGCGGCTCTTTTCGAGAAGTTCCGGCGTGAAGCCGAAGAGGTCATAGACATTCAGAAGTCTCAGCGATTTGAGGTCAAGCTGGAGATTCTCATTCAGCTCAGCCCTGAGGCTTGCGGCCTCAACCTGGAATTCAGGATATTTTTCAACAAAAATCCGGTAATTGTTTGCCATCGTTATATTTTGTTTGTCAATTTCCAATATTTTCAGCCCCGGCCGGGCCTTCACCCGCGGGGCAATGTTTATTTCACGAACTTGTCAGCCCAGTCCTTTTCGAACTTTGTCAATGTCATCGGGACGTAGGTTATATGTGCCATCTTGCGTTTCGGACGAGATACCGTCTTTCCGTAGATATGGACAAAAACACCTTTCCCCGCCTCGCCGCAATACGCGTTGTCGCGCTTCGCGGTATTCGAGACTGCACCTGCCGAAGGATTCGTCCAATGCTCGGCATAGGCCCTGTCAATGATTTTCCACGTGGCCTCAAGGTCCTGTCCCAAAATGTTTTTCATTATCGTAGGACACAGAAGACGAGGCTGTGCCAATGTTTTTCCGAGAAGGAAGTTGCAGAGTTCGTCATACTGCGATGAAGTGCATCCTTCGATGGTGTAGTGCCCGCTGTTATGCGGTCTCGGAGCCATTTCGTTGAATACGAAATCGTTGCCCTTAATAAACAGTTCTATCGCCAGAATGCCCTTGTAGTCACAGCCTTCCATAAAATGCTCACAGGCATTGACAATGCGGGAGCAAAGTTCTGTCAGCATCGGTTCTTCTCCGGTATAGAGGGTTTCGGCAGGGACGATGCACAGGTCGAGGATTCCGCCTTTGTGGACGTTGCGGCCTATCGGGAAGTGGATTGTGTTCTTGCCGTCACGCACCATGATGACGCTGCATTCGTAGTCGAACGGAACGAAGGCTTCCAATATGCATGGAACATGGAGCAGTTCCGCTGCCTTTTCGATGTCTTTGTCTTCCCGGATGACTGCCTGGCCGTGTCCATCATATCCCAGCCTTCTGGTTTTCAGGACGCAAGGCATGCCGATAATCCTGACAGCATCACGGAGTTCAGCGTACCTGTCGGCATCCGTCATCGGACGTTCACACCCGCATTGACCTTCGCCACTGCCGTCAGGCACTTCTGCGCAGTCCTCGCTTGCGGTGCACGCCGGCAGCGGAATATATTCCGGAACCGGGAGGCCGTGGCGCTTGGCGTTGTTCTTTTCACGCAGTCGGTCCTGGGAGTCGAAAAGCGGCGCAATTCCCTGAGGGATATTGTATTTGCCTTCCAGATGACGGAGAATGTCACCCGGTACGTTTTCGAATTCATAGGTGAGGACGTCCGTCATGTCGCCGAGTTTCTCCAGGGCAGCCAAGTCGTCGTATTCAGCGATTATATGCCCGTCACATTCAGCGAATGCCGGAGCATCAGAATCCGGGTCAAGTGCATAAACGGAAGCACCTTGGCGGTGAGCCGCCTCTGCGATCATGAGACCGAGTTGCCCACCTCCTATTATGCCGATTCTTTTAGTCATTTGTTAAGATTTTTGGATTCTTCTATCAGATTTCAGCCTTGAGTACAGAATCCGTCTGATCTTGTCGGAATTTCTCCAACTTGCGTGCGATGTCCTCGCTCTGAAGCGCAAGTATGGATGCGGCTATCAATGCTGCATTCTTGGCTCCGTTGATTGCGACCGTAGCGACCGGCACGCCGCCTGGCATCTGTACTATGGAAAGAAGAGAGTCGAGTCCGTTAAGAGCGCGTGATTTCACAGGGACTCCGATTACTGGTAGTGTAGTCATGGCTGCGACCATTCCCGGAAGATGGGCCGCCCCGCCCGCTCCGGCTATAATGACGCTTATGCCTCTGTCTTTTGCAGTTTTGGCGTATTCGTACATAAGATCAGGTGTCCTATGTGCGCTCACGACCTTCTTCTCGAATGGGATTTCGAGTGTTTTTAGCATTTCTTCTGCGCCCGACATGACTTCATAGTCACTTGTAGAGCCCATAATGATTCCGACTTTCATATATAAATAAAGAGTATATCTGTGTCTGCTGCAAAAGCGTCGCAAATATACTCTTTATTCGTGGCATAACCAAAAAGCCGGAGTGCAATATTTTTATAAAATCATTTTACCCTAAGTAACGTGAAAAAAATAACCTGCCTCAGATTAGGAGAAGATTTTCGAGGATAGATCTATTTTCGAAGAAGGAGTGTGCCGGTGGCACATGACTGATGAGAAAAAAGATATAGACCGAAAAGATTCCTTAAGATGAGGCAGGTTATTTTTTGAAGGTTACTAAGAACCGCAGGCAGTCAAACTTGCGGGAACTTGAGGGGCCCTAGCGTAACTTGATGGGGCCGGATTATTTTCCAGGCTTGTTAGGGGATGCCTTGAGTGCCTTCTTGATTGTCGGCAGGAGTGCCTTGGCATAATAAGTCACTCCAAGGTCAGTGAAATGGACTCCATCCACGGTACCTTCCTTCATTTCATCCAGAAGTTTGTCGCCGGAAACATAATATACGCGTTTCTCTCCTGTCTTGCGGAGCGTTTCATAGAACGCTTTCTGGGCATTGTTTCTTGCGATTATATCCTCGCGCTCAGCATTGTTCAGACGCATTGTCGGGCAAAGCGGATGCTCCACGATAATTACCGGCACGTCCGGATGCGCATCACGGATGATGCGGAAAAATTCCACACTGTGAGCCTCGATGCGGTCAGCCTTGCAGTTCGGAGCATTGTCCAGCACATAGAGAGCAGGTGTTTCCACTGATGCCATCAACTGGGCGATATCCAGGTCGAGGAGAGCGTTGCCGCTGAAGCCAAGATTGATAACCTCGATGTCGAGGGCTCTCTCTATCAATGATGTATTTACCATTCCCGGACGCGAAACGCAGCCTCCCTGGAGAATACTTGTGCCGTACATCACTATCGGGCAGCCTCTTCTAGGGCTGTCGACCTGAGGCTTGTCAATGATACTGTTCTTGTCAACACCGATTTCAAGTGATGTAACCCCATCATACAGCGAGAGATAAAGCATATATTCACGTTCCTTGCGGTCCATGTTCTGCACAAGTACGGATTCCGTGGTTTTCTGGCCTTTCGTCGGTCTGCCGACACCAGTAAAGTACCATTTGCCTTCGTCGAGAACATACAGGTCAAGGCCTCTGATTCCGGACGGCGCCATGTGGTTCATTTCCATTTCGAAAAGCGAGGTCCATCTGGCCTTGATAATCGGGGAATCAGTACGGAAACGCACGTAAATGCCGGCCGAGTGAAGTCCGTGACGCCAAAGATCCGGTCTTGTCGTCTTCTCGTAAGAGGCCGGAAGCCTGTCGTAAGGGGTCAATGTCTCCTGTGTGGCTTTTCCGCCGATCAGAAATTCCGTGGCATCGTGGAATACGATTCCGTCTTTTTCCGGCTGTCCGGCTTGTGCGGCAAATGCAAAGGCCAGCATTGATGCAGCGGCTACTGCAATCGCAAAAATTTTTCTTTTCATCATGATTATGTTGGTAGCGTGTAATGTTAATCTCTTCTGTCATTGACAAAGTTCTTTATATCTTCCCATTTGTAGTAAACGCCTGATACCGGTTCGAGTCCCGCAATCGTGCGTTCTTCGTCGTTATATACGAATTTTACCAGAATATCCTGCGATTTTTTGCTCCGGTAGAATATTATCTGCAGGTTGGATGCAAGCGGGATGTTCATCGGGTCGTTCCACCTGGTCGGGATTTCGTCGAATGACACGACATCTCCTACGCCGCTGAGATGCAGGTAGCTTGCGAGTGAAAGCAGCGGGTAGTCGTGTCCGAATTTCAAATCGGCGGCATAGCGGCCTGTGGACAGGGCTTCGTCAGCTTTTTTCACAATATCATTGACAAGAGGCTTTATGCTTTTCATCCTTTCCGCTCCGAATTCGACGGAATTGCATTGGCGTATATACAGTTCGCGGTTGTTGTAGTCCCACCATTTATAGATTACGTCTTCCGGCAGGTGCCTGTAAACGTTCGCGTCAATGCCGGAGGATCTGGCGATTCGTGCGACACCCCAGATTTTTTCCTGGAATTTGTCAATGTTGCCCACTATTTTTCTGGCGGCAACGGGGTCCGTGAACAGGTTTTTCATTACCTGAACGGTGTCAGTAGGCACTTTCCTAAGCGGTTCTAACATGATTCCGGAAGCCGCGCGGATGTGTTCTGACGGGTGGTCGCTGACATATTTCATTATCACGTCGTCGCTGTCTATCTCGAATTTCAGACTAGGGCGGCGTCTTATCAGTTCTCCCGTAAAGTTAGCCATGCTGACGAGACAGCGGTGCACCGTGCTGGACTCCACGCGTATGAGTCCGCTCCCTTTCTTGAATATTTGCGGATAATTTTCGAACATCCTGTCAGCCAATTCCCTGTGTTCCCACTCGCCTAGTCGTGTAAGATGCCCGTCAGCGCCATGGTGCACTTCTGCCACAGTCCTGGTTTCGCCCAACAGTTCTTTCCCTTCTTCTGTCAGTAGTCCTTCTTTCTCTGCTTTTTCCAGTATTTCAATGACATAGGTGTAGTTCCCAAGTCCCCAGTCTGTCCTGGAGCCATGTCTTCCATAATGGCTTATATAAACTGGTTCGTATCCTTTCGGCGCCTGTGTCACCGGCATTGTCCTGAATTCATAAGGATGCGTATTGACTCCGGCTCTGTCGTTGTCTTCGCGAATCATCTGCATCGGCTGCAATTGCAGCAGCACGGCAAGTAGTAATGGAAATGATAGCATAATTTTCAGTGTTATTTTATCTTACATTTCAATATTATTCAATGCCTTGTCTATTTCAACGCGGCCCTGCGGATTTACCGTCGGTTAGCATATTTCCCGATGGTCTTCATGTTCCCGACTACATGTTTTCCTCAGGCTTTCCATGTCAAATCTTTTCAAAGTTACGAAATTTTCTTATTTTTTCGGCCCACCCTCTTGTTTTTTCCAAAAATATGCGTACCTTTGCAATCCACTTCACAAAAAAGATGAAGCGGGCGAAATATAATTCGACTTTGGAGAGATGGCAGAGTGGTCGAATGCGGCGGTCTTGAAAACCGTTGATCTTAACGGGTCCGGGGGTTCGAATCCCTCTCTCTCCGCAAACAAATTGAAGCTCAGCGCTTTGCGCTGGGCTTTTTTCGTACATAGCTGCCGGGACCCCGCTGCTGTAAGGACTTACGCTATTTAACCAAATAGCGCGACACGTCTATATGTGAATAAACTATATGCAAATCTGAAATGCAGATAAAAAATGATTAAATTTGTGTGAGACTCCTGAGATGGAGCTATACTATTATCAATAATATTTTTGGTATGACACAGGATTTGAGCACATCTCAAATAGAAAGACAAAATGTATTGAATAATCGGATAGCCATACCGAGGATTCAAGATGCTATCGGGGTTCACACCTTAGAGTTTGAAGGCAAGTTCTATCTGACCAAACAGATGGTGGCAGATTTCTTTGAGGTAGACATGCGCACCATTGATAATTATCTATCCACATATGAGAGTGAACTAAAGAACAACGGCTACATTTTATGTAAAGGTAAAATGCTGAGTGAGTTCAAGTTACGTTTTGCTCACGAAATTGATTTCGCGAGCAAAACAACCCAATTGGGATTATTTGATTTTCGCGCTTTCCTCAATATCGGGATGCTTCTGAGCGACAGTGAGAAAGCCAAAAAATTAAGAAGTGTAATATTAGATATTGTCATTGCGACAATCAATGAGAAAGCCGGCGGTGGCACGAAATATATAAACTGGAGAGATCGAGAATATCTCCCTGCCGCAATCCAAGAAGAAAATTATCGCAAAAATTTCACGTCGGCAGTAAACGAGTGTGTTGAAGGACATACCACATTCAAGTATTCCCAAGTGACGGATATGATTTATAGCGCTGTTTTCAAAGAAAATACATAAATAGGATAAAAGAGTAGGAAATATTCAAAAAGATTCTTATATTTGCTTCGTCATCGCTCGAAGAACGAAGGACTTGGTTGGCCGCATTACCGTAAATGCGGTTATTTTTTGCCTTTAGAGCAATCCTCAATATAAGAAATCATCCATAGGATCATATCTACGCCACACAAAAAAAAGACCGGCAACCTCACGGCGGCCAGTCTGTCATAAAAGTTCTTTGTTATAGTGATACCGAACTCAGTTCGGAACCTATTCTGTGGATTGCATCGAGAATTTTCCGAGTGGTCTTTTCTCCAGGAAAGGCCACCCCGCTCTTGTATTGACGCATCTTGCTTTCATTGATGCCGGCAAACTGGGCAAAACGACTGGCATTGATAAAGTCGAAATCTTCGAAGAAAGAAGGCATGTCATAACGGAAAGACACTTGATACTCCTCAGGAGCACCATCACCGTCAGCGATGGCCAGTTCACGACAATCCTCGACACATTCGCGAAAATCGGCCTTCGCTTCCTCGATAGTGTCTCCAAAGCCGCCAAAGTGATTTCTGCCAAAACTTTGGGGGGACGTGATAGCATATCGCCCGTCCGGCCCCTTTTCAATTATAGCTGTAATCTTATACATAGTGTGCTTCTTAAAAAAGTTCTCTGTCATTCGGAATCTGAACTCAAGAATGGGCAGGGATTAAATCCCTGCCTGCTTCTTGATGTTCTCAAGAGTTCCAGTGCGGATTTCCTGAGAATCGTGCCTCGGAACCGAGAATCTTTCATTGGTTATCGGGGATTCCCATATTTCGTGAGAAGTTCCCTGACGCACAAGAAAGCATCCATTCCGCCGAAGCAACCGCTTCAATTCAGAACTCTTCATATAACAAAGAACTTTATGAGCACAAAAGTAGCATATTTGCTACTATTTACCAAATTTTTCCAGCATCAAAATAAACGACTGGAGATGAGAGGCAAATAACCGTCTCCGCATTCAGCACTCGAAATGCCCGCCCACCCCGAAGAGATATGCCTCGGCCTCATCCATCAGTCCTGCCCTATGAATCAGGTCAATGTTAGTGAACCGGTTCCGCATATATGGTATCGCACAGAACGTGGTGCGGAGCTTTTCCCGACTCACGCCTATCATTTCGGGCTCATAAGGAGCGCCGGCGCATTTAAGACGCTCACGCACATCATTGAAAGGAATAATCTGATCCTGAATCTTTTGCCTGAGTTCCGGCCAATGAATTTTCAACGCCTCAAGCTGCTTTCGCACACCATTCTTGTCAATGTATTTGGACCGGCTTTCGGCAAGGCCTCTTGCAAGATGGTCAGGCATTCCGGCAAATACATCCCGGATTGTCGCCTCCATCGCCTCCCTCTCAGGCCAACGGGATACAGCATTGTCAATGTCAAACATTGAAAAATCCTTGTTCAGAAGATACTCAAGACAAGCTACTGACACCAGAGTACCGATAGCCACGCTAAATCCATGAGGGACAGGCCTTCCGTTATAACATAACCCTTCCATATCCCAATAGTGGCTAAAGAGATGTTCTGCACCTGAAGACGGACGGCTCGACAACATTGACTGCATGGCAAATCCACTCACTATCAATCCATAAGCCAGTTTTCCGACAGCCGTAACATCCCCAGATGCTATCGCATCGGGATCGGCTAATGCTTCGCCCAAATTCTTCTGAACCAGAGAAAAAGCGAATTTGTCAATGATTTCTGCACCTGCCGCATCAGCAATTATCCAATCCGCTCCGGAAGGGATTTTGGCGATAAGGTCTCCATAACCTGAGGCTGTAATCTTGTTTGGAGCCTTGGCTGCTATTGCAGGATCCATCACCATCCCGATAGGCGCACGGCAGTCAAATGTCTGCTTATTGCCATGATAAGTAATGGACGCGCCATAAGCAGTATAACCATCCATTGACGCTGCAGTTCCGACTACTAAGTATCTCCTGCCCAGGTGGCTGGAAGCCAGCTTCGTCAAGTCATTGATGACACCTACGCCAACAGCTACAGCGATGGCATCCCGTTCTTTCAGATAAGATTCCAACTGTTCCAAGTATGTCCATTCGGCATAGAGACCAGTGTCCGTGAAAATGAATGACGGCTCCGTACTGATTCCTGCATTCCTAAGACAATTATAGACAGTTTCACCTGCTATGTCGTATGTGATTTTATCGGCCACGACAACAGCCGTCTTTCCAGGAAAAAATTTTTCAAACATTGACGGAACTTTCTTCAATGCTCCGACCCCAAATTCAAGTGCTTTAGTGTCTCTTAACTTCTGCAGGACCTTTTCGATTTCGTTCATAACTCAGAGTAGCGCGTTTAATTTTCATTCCGCAAGGACCCCGGTTTCGCAAGCAAAGACAACGCCGGACCCAAACTGCAAGAATGATTTATACATCATTGATTTTCATTATATTACAATAACGAAACATCAATATGAACCGCTCTGATTCACGAATCAAAATTAATAAATAATCCCTTACTTCCAAGGTTTTTCACAAGATATCGAACAGCAGGAAAACAAAGGCAACATCAAATGACATTGACCTCAACCAAAAACCAAGGAACTGTTTTGAAATTATTTTTTTCATATTACTAAAACGGCAACTCCGGGCCATAATATTCACGCTCATCTTTAATAACACGGATATCGTTATCCTCGAAAAGTTTTGCTTGTTTCTGAAGACGCGCCAGATAATCACTCCTCACGGAAATATTATTCAGTTCCTCGCGGCGTGCCTTACTGATTTCCAGAAACTTCTCACTCTGATCTATTCCCAGGAATCGTCTGTTCAGTAAACTTGCTGCAATTCCCGTCGTACTTCCACCTGTAAACGGATCAAGAATCCAGGCCCCAGGCTGAGTTGAAGCTTGGATTATGCGTGAGAGTACACACAATGGCTTCTGTGTCGGATGTTTCCCGCAAGATTTCTCCCATGGTGCAATAGCAGGCAATCGCCAGACATCTCGCATCTGGGTACCACCATTTATCTCCTTCATAAGTTCATAATTGAAATAATGAGGAGTCTTTTGTTCTTTCCTTGCCCACAAGATATACTCTGCAGAATATGTAAAATATCTGCAGGAAAGATTTGGCGGAGGATTTGTTTTCTCCCAGGTAATGCAATTGAGAATCTTGAAGCCAAGTTCAGTCAAGCATCTGGCAACCAGAAAAATATTATGATAGGTACCGCTTATCCAGATTGTACCATTGCTCTTCAACTTCTCGCGACAGGCAGCAATCCATCTCTTGTCAAACTGATAATCAGCCTCATAGCCATTTGACTTATCCCAATCACCCTTATTGACGGATACCATTTTCCCGCTCTGAACGCTTATTCCCCCATTCGAAAGGTGATAAGGCGGGTCCGCAAAAATCATATCGAACTTAAAATCAAACGAGTTCAAAAGTTCGACACAATCACCATGCAAGAGGGTAAAATCTTTATCCTCTGATTTATAATACGCCGAAGGCATCAAATAAGGACTTTTGAGATTATGCCGTCTTCCAGGTCTGAGATACAATAAAGATGCTCTAAGACATCGAATGTTTCTTTAAGGTTATTGCGAGCGCTTCCCCATCCCCATCCATCAGTAAACCAAACGAATCTGAAATAATCCAAGTCCTTGGTTTCCATTGTGATAGTCTTGTAACTACGTGCTGTTTCATTGAGTTTAGAGCCGCCACTTGTGTAGAAGTTCGTTTCAATGCCATAAACAACGCTCTTTCCCTTGACAACAAAGTCGAAACGCTTTTCCGCCTTGCCCTTATTGGAAATGGAAGACAAATCGATATTCCATCTCTTCTCTATTTCATGAATATACATTTCCTTGAAATAAGTCTCCCCTTTTTTCAGTCCCGCCTTGACAAGATAGCTCTCAACCAGATTTTCCATCAAGTGTCCGCCCCGGTTCTTCCGGGCATTGGAATCAAGCCCAGTCTCAACACCGGTCACATAATCAACAAGATTATTGACTACATGATTCTGAATCAAATCAAATAGTCCCGTTTTCCTCATAAACTTCGTGTAATCCGAGATCTCGTAGTTGAATTCATTGAAATGGAAGTCATTTTGCCCTTCTTCATCCATTGCCATAATATCAAGTTCCCTCTTGGCAAGAAGGACAGGGATACACCGCAGAGTTTCAGGATACTTGGCGAGAATATTCTCAAACTCAGACTCAATGTTCTTGGAGCCTATAAGAGAGTTGAGAATGTTCAATGGAATTTTGACTGCCTCAACATTTTTGAAAACCTTGTCAAAATCCACAAAATACTTATAGTCTGCAATTGATGGGCGGAATAGCGCGAGCCATTTGTCAAAATCTCTCATATCAATAAGCTTTTGCAACATTCGAAATCATTATTTCCGAGATGGCTCCCCTGCCATCACCCTTTGAATTAATCATTCTTGCGGCTGAGACTCTCTGGATATTGAACATCTCATACAACTTGTCGAAAAACTTATCTCCGCTATCCACATTCTTAGGGTCAGAATTACTGGCAACAAACATGGACTTATTATGTGCAATTTCATCACAAAAATCGCGAAGCCTAATCTGTTCATCATCATTGAACCCACCAGCAGAATAAGATGTGAATGCAGCGGTGGCAGTCAATGGACGATACGGAGGATCAAAATAGTACAGGACATCCGCACCGGCATATCTGCCCGTCTGCGCAAAGTCACCACAAAGGATCTCAACACGCTGAAGAAGTTTCGAATCCGCCAGAAGTGTGACCTCATCGCAAATTTTGGGATTTGAATACTTTCCATGAGGCACATTGAACTCGCCCTTGGAGTTAACACGATACAATCCATTAAAGCAAGTCCTGTTCAAGAAGATAAACAAAGCCGCCGTCTGAACGTCAGTTGTCGTCTTGGCATTGAAAAGATTACGGTTCTTCAGAAAATACGCCTTCCTCCTCTCTGGATCAAGAGGAATATATTCATCCTGTAACCTGCGCAATTCTGCTATAAGGGCATTGACATCATTCTTGATTACTCTGTATGTGCAAATCAGTTCTGCGTTGATGTCATTGATAACAGCCTTCGTGATATTAGGATACTCCTGAAGAATCCAAAAGAGCACAGCACCACCTCCGACAAAGGGCTCAACATAGGTCAATTCCTTCCGCTCTCCCAGATTCGCAGGCAATAACTTCTTTATATCTTCAAGCAATTGAGTCTTCCCTCCGACCCATTTGATAAACGGCTTGGCCGCATTGGTATCCACTCTCTTCATATTTTTCGCTCCTTATCACAAAAATATACAAAAAAACTCATATTGTATATAATTAATTTTGCGGCTCACCTACTCTACCCGAACACTTTGATGAGTTCTCCCTCTACACCCTCTGTGAAACGACTTCGGCGAAGTCCTTGACTTTCACGTCGGTTGCTTCTTCACCGGAGTTATGGGAAACGGTGTCGAGGGCGGGACCGGAGAAGGTCATGAGACAGAGAGGGCAGGCTGTGACTATGGTCTGAGGGTTGTTGGCTACGAGATTGGCCAGAGAGGACTCGGTAATCTTGGCACGGTCACGGGCATCCAGAGTCAGGCTTCCCAGACTACCGCCGCAACAGATGCTCTCGTCACCTTCCTTGGCGGCAGGGACCAGAGTGCCCACCTGGGAAAGCACCTTGCGTGGCTCTTCATAAACGCCACAGCCTCTGCCAAGTTCACATGGGTCGTGATAGACAAGACGCTCCTCACAAGAAGACAGTTTCAATCTGCCCTGCTCGACCAAACGCTTGATATACTGCGTATAATGAAGGATCTCTATCCCCTTCAGGTTATACTCATCCTTGAAAATCTTATAACAAATCGGACAGGAGAGGACTAATGTGCGACAACCGGAATCCAGAATCATCTTGCGGTTGGCAGAGATGGTTTCACGTGCAGCAGAAGTCTTGCCGGCCAACATCAGCGGACGGCCGCAACAGATGCCGCCGTCACGGTCGGCAAAAATATAATTGACGGAAGCAGCCTTGAAAACCTTCTCCACTGACTTGATAATCCGCGGAGTAAGATGGGTCATACATCCGGCGAAATACATCACCTCAGGTGCATCAGAAATACCCGTGGCAACATTGACAATATCATTGGCCTCAGGTGCAGGTACGCGGTTCTGGAGATACGAATAATCGTAGCACAAAGAATCATTGACAGTGGCCCTCTGCGCGCGGCGGAGTGCAGGCGCATCGACACCGACAGGACACAGGGCGTGGCACTTGTTACACATCAGGCACTTGTCCGCTATAGCATTGATTTTCTTCTCGTTATGACGACGCAGAAAACGGATAAAATAGACCGACGAGTATTTCAGATTCTTCTTCTGGACATTCATCGGACACGCATCCAGACACAGGCCGCAGCTTGAACACGCATAAATCTCAGCTTCAGCGACACCCTTGCGGGGATGGCTTGGCTGGATACCGGCATTGCGCAACAAAATCCACAGCACTTCGGTAAGGATATGCATGTAACGGCTGAACGGCATTGCCGCGAAGAAAAGGCCCAGACAGATGGAATACGCCCACCATACCGGCATGAAATACAGATTGTTACCGAAAATCCAATGCCAGAGCATATTGACCGGAACCGTCAGGAAACTGCCGCCGCTGAGATCGGCCGTGAAACTCTCGGCCAGGAGGCGGAGCGGAAAAATCAGCCAGAGGCTATACAGTGCTATACGGTCAGCCAATGACGGCTTGGTAGTATGTCTCATGCCGAGGACTATAGACCTGAACCTCTTGAAGATGGCCATACCGACTCCTGTAAGCACATAAAGCAGGAAGAAGTCCATCAGGAAAAAGAAGAACCAGCCCCTCAGCGAGACATGACCGGGATTAATCCAGACGAAGAAACGATAGAAAATCGGATAGAATAGACCGCCGTCCGTCCAGGCAAGATGCTTCGGAACAAACAGGGCCACCTCGAGATGTCCGAGGACAATGAGCATGAACCATCCGAATGCAATCGCGGAATGCATATAACCCAGCAGCGGCTTGCGTTTCCAGATTTTGGTATGGAAAAGACAGTCGCAGAACAGGTCCCTGATATTCTTGAGTGCAATCTTGGGGATGAAGAATGACTTCCAGAGCCGGCGTCTGTCCCGGGCAGGAATCTTAGCCATAAGCCTGAAAAGTCCGACAGTCAGCCAAATCAGCATAAAACTGATGCCGACAACGAACGGAATCACGAAATTGCTATATCCGGAAGGGATTCTGTCAATGACTTCCGGCGCAGTCTGAAGCGGCAATATGTATAATGGTGTCATTTAGTTCCGTAGATTTTAGCGATGGACAGGATAAGATGACGAGTGTTTATGCCACGCGGACAGACCATTGTGCATTTTCCGCACAACTGGCACGACTTCAAAAGATCAAGAGCCTTATCCGGATGGGCATTGAAAAGTTCCTCAACGGCTTCCCTGACGCTGGTGCGCACGAACTTTCCGGCCGTACATACTGCAGCACAACTTCCGCAGGCCATACACTTGCGCACATCAGGCTCAAGCGCGGCCAGCGCCTCGAACTTTTCCCTGTCGAACAAGTCAAGATTGATTCTGGAACTTGGAACCAGACCGAAACCGAAATCTACCATCTTTCTCGAACCAAAGTCTTGTAATTTTTAACATCAGGAAATATGTCGGACAAGTATCTGTCAATCTCTACAACAGCAGCCCTGGCCTCAGCAACTGTTTCCGGCAATGTCTTCGGACCGGTAGCGGCACCTGCAAGGAAAACTCCAGGCAATCCGCTGCGCTGTCCTGCCAGAATACCGTCACGCACAGCAAAGAAGCCGTCCTCTTCCATTGGCATTTCCAACAGTTTTCCGACTCTCTTTCCGGCAGCCGAAGGTCTCATTCCGGCCATCAGCACAAGCAGGTCGAGCGTCACTTTCAACGGCTTTCCGGCAACGGTATCTTCAGCTTTCACCAAGAGGCTTCCATCCACATTTTCAGACACTTCCGCAACGCGTCCACGGATAAAACGCACACTGTAATCCTTCTGTGCACTGAGATAGAGGTCCTCGTAGTGACGGCCGAACATTCTCAGGTCCATGTAGAAACAATACACCTGTGCGTCAGGAAAAGCCTGCTTCATCTCGCAAGCCTGCTTGACGGCCGTAGCGCAGCAGACCTTCGAGCATGAACGGCATCCCGACTTCTCGTCACGCGAGCCGACACAATGAACGAAACCAATTCTTTTAGGCTTGTCAATCCTGGTGTCGGAATCAGGACCGGCATTGAACCATGCCTCCAAATCGGCATTGGTAACTACATGGTCGTAGATTCCGTAGCCGTATTCCTCCTTCTTTTCGGCCTTGAAAAGGTCGAAACCGCTGGCCACCAGCACCGCGTCAGCAAGTACCGTGATACCATTGGAAAGGATGACATTATAAGATTTCTCCAGCCTGTTGATGGAGCGTACTTCCGTATCAGTGAAGCACTTGACGCCGTCCATCTGTGCAAGCAGGCCTTTCAGTGTCTCGCGGGCAGAAACTCCGTCAGGGAACAATCTGTCCCAGGACGCAAGATGACCGCCAAGCATGGACGACCTTTCTATCAATATGACATTGTACCCCAGCCTCTGAAGTCCTGATGCCGCTTCGAGTCCCGCAGGACCTCCGCCTATAATGAGAATATTATTTTTCATAACTATGTTCGTAACTACTTCAAATACATGCAGGACTCAGGGCGTCCGATATCCTTGCCACCTTTGCCGAGGAACTTGCGGGCAGGGTCATACTCGATACCCATCTTGTCCAGAAGCGGTTCCGGGCCGACCTGATGGGTCTGAAGGCCCAGATCCCACGGATCATATCCGAGCACCAGTCCTGCAACCTCCTCGTAGGTCAGAACAGGAATTCCGTGTCCGTTCTCCCCGTAGGTCTTGCCTGTAGATTCAGCAATGACATACTGCCATCTGTCGAGGAAATAAGGGCATCCCGGACAGTTGGTAATGATAAGGTCCGGCTGGTACGGCTCCATACTCTCGAATTTCTTGTGGGTATTGGACAATGAATATCCGCGGTTACCTTTCACGAGATATTGACGGAAACCGAAACCGCAGCAATGACGTCTTTCCGGATAGTCAATGATTTCGCCTCCCCATGCCTCTATCATTCCGACAAGGACATAAGGATATTCAGCCCCGCCGACACCCTTGGAAGGGAACATCTTGGAATAATGGCAGCCGATATGCTCCACGACGCGGAGAGGGCGCCCCGTATGGACATTGACAAGTTTATGCTTTGCCTGCGCGGCGATGAGATTGCGGTATTTGTAGATCAGGTCGCTGGCATGGACGAGGACTTTAGGTTTGGCAAATTCGAGTTTGCAGGTCTTCCAAAGGTTTTCGCGCACCTTTGCCTCCAGTTCAGGAAACTCGCGCCAGGTCTCCATCGTCTCGCAATAGAGGCCGAAGGAGGTTATGCAGGAACAGACATAGTTTTCATAGCCGTATTTCGCCATCAATGCGAACTGACGTGCTATGATTGTCATCGCTGTTTCCTGCGGGATGGTATCCGAGTGATAGGCAATGCCTCCGCATGTCGTATGATGCTCTGTCTCAAATATATCCTTGCCCAGTTCCTGTCTGGTAATCTTCAGGAAGGCCGCCTCGGAAGCCGGGAAAAAGCTCTGTCTGATGCAACTGCGGACGTAAAAATAGTGATCGTCCGGAATGTCTTTCTGGTAGTCTGACCAGATTTTTTGTTTGCCTTCGTAAATCATTGAGGGCTATCGGTTTAAGTGTTTCGGATCGCTATCCGTATATATTTTCTGCATAAATTCTTCTTCGGTAAGGCCCATCTCGGCGGCCTTTCTCAATCCGGCGGCACGTACTTTTTCCATTCTTTCCGTGGCTCCGGTCTCGTCGAAGATACGCTTGAGTTCGTCAAGGTCTTCCTGCGGGATACGCCTCATGGCTCCGGGACCGCCTCCGTCCAGATTTCCGCCAAGTCTCTCGAATACGTCATCCAGATGCTTCTCCTCCCATTCCCAGACTCTTCCCGCCTCAGGATGTCCTGCGTAATCGAAACGGCGCGGATAGACACAATAGCCATAGTCCAGGATATTCGCACACAGGTCCTTAGTCAGGATGCACTGCTGACGGCCCTTTTCAGATTCCACGAAATAGCCCAATTCTATGGACAAGTTCCGCAAAGCCATGACAATGAGGCCGGGCGCATTCTTGCGCGGACATCTTGTCACGCAACTCATGCACTCGCCGCAATACCAGATGGTTTCACTCTTCAGCAGTTTCTCGATTTCTTCATCATCCTTGCTCTGGACAATGTCCACGATTTTGCGCGGATCATATCGGTAGAACTCAGCCGCAGGACAGATGGCCGTGCAGGTACCGCAGTTGATACATGCATTCAGGCCTTCCTTCAAGCGGTAGTCCTTCATAAGGAGGTCATACAATCGTCCCATTCTGTTCTGTTTAGTCAATTACGTCTCACCAAAGTCTCCGTTCAAGGCTTCGGTCAATGCCAATCTCCGTTACCGGGATAAGGCGATTATACAAGGGGGTTATAGACCATTCTGCGACAGGTTCAGTACACGCACTTGGTCAGACAAAGTGTCCCCGATAAAGACAAAGATATGATTTTTCATGTAAAGTGCAAAAGCACAAGACATTTGCACCGAACGTCCATATCACTTGCAAATTCTACAAAAATTTGGAAAATTCATCCTAATTGTCTATATTTAAGCACATTAACAAAAATCAAATCCATTATGGCTAAAGATCAGATGAAGTATGAATGCCTCAGATGCGGATGGATTTACGATCCGGCTGAGGGAGATCCCGACAGCGGGATAAAACCGGGGACTCCTTTCAAGGACATCCCTAACTCATGGAAATGCCCGGTCTGCGGAGCCCAGAAATCAGATTTCGCTCCATATCCGGAAGACTAGCGGCCCAGACCCGGAAGCGGGAATCTTTCACACCCTCCACATCAACGTTCCTTCACGACGACGGCGTATTTTGTGGAGGGAGTAATTTCTGTCAATGCCAACAGATATGACGACCTTCGGGAATAGAGTTCGCCCTCACGCGGCGAAAACTCCACCGTCATGACGTAACGCCCGTCCCCGAAATCACGCCCGAGACGCCTGTAAACCCGATTCGCCAGAAGTCCCATCGTCATACGTACATTGATTTCGACCACCGGCGCAAGCCGGAAAGAAGATTGTCCCGCCTCCCGATAAATGAACATATCGACACCGACGAAACCGGAATAACGGCCCAAAAATTCCCGCTCCAGGAATAAGGTCAATGCTGCTTTGACATTGATAATAAGCACCTCCGGCACGTATCCGGAGAGTGTCGTGAGTATATGTTCGTCATCGGAAAGGACATTTCCCTTGTAGATTCCGTTATCATTGAAAAACAAGGAATACCCTTCGAAGTTTACGGAATTCCCGCTATCTTCCGAAGGTCCCACATGGAACAGCATTGCGAAATCCTGCACGACTTCGAGACGCTTTTCCACCATGAGACTCCCCTGCCTGGAGATAATGTTCTTGCACCAGCCCAAATCACTGGCTGACAATTCGCCTCGCCTGGCCCATCTGAGGCCCTTGCCACTGCCTGAGAGCGGAGCCTTGAAAACGGCATCGGAAAATTCATCCACAGCTGAGACGGCTTCATCCACTTTGAAGACCTCCCTGACAAAGCTATCCGGCCTCAACATTGAGTCAGACACATTGGCATTGACAAAAGCCCCGGCGGCAGCCGCAATTCCTCTGCGCGACAGCCGGCGGATTTCATCGAGCGCCTCGTCCGAAGGGAGGGACGACACTGGAACTCCCTGTTTTACAAGACGTTGTTTAAGAACGGCATCCCAGCCCCATGGGACTATTTCACCATCGCCTGCCTTCTGGATATATGAAGTGAGTCCGGCACAATCCCTGCCGAATTCCAATGCAGAAAACGGCGGCACGAAGTTCGCGTCACCGTTGGCCATACACAAGTCGTGTTCCGGATTGAAAATATTCATCGGTAATTAATCAAGGCTTCCACTTCAGCCTCACTCCTGAGGGACAATTTGTCCGGAGACAGGTAATCATCCGCGAAATCCTTTCCCTGGTCGGAGACTTTCCTGAAGTACTGATAAGCCATATCCTTGTCTTTCGGCACACCGTCACCCCAGAAGTAGCATTTACCCAATTCATTGAGGCAACGCGAGTTGGACTGTCCTTCCCTCCATATTTCCATGGCCTTCGGAATATTTGCATCATAACCTGCTCCGCCGAAACGGTACGCCAATCCCATCCAATAATAACTGCCAGGTTCACCAAGTCCGTAGGCCTTGCTGAAATATTCGTAAGCCTTTTTCTCATTGGTCCTAACGCCCTTTCCCTGGACATAACACTCTCCCAAAAGTCTGATGCAGGAGGCATCCCCGAGGTCAGCCCCCGACTTGAACCATTTCGCGGCAATACGATAGTTCGGGACAATCCCGAGACCATAGAAATATGCCTTTCCCAGAATTCGCATCGCTTTCACGAAACCGAGTCTTGCAGTCCTTTCGCACCACAGATAAGCCTCGTGATATTTCTCATTGTTCTTGCAGTCAACATAGACATTCCATGCTGCTTCGGCCTTCTTTTCAGGATCGGTCTCCTGTTCGTAAGCAAGTTTAAAGAGATGCAGTGCAAGTTCCCGCTGGCCTTTTGCAGTCGCATCCCAAGCCATCTTGAGATAAGATTTCTTGACAGGAAGCCTGACGAGCATTTTCTTCAGTATTGACATGGCTATAGCATTTTAGGGTGTTATCAAGACAAATATACAAAAAAAATCAGCCCGCTGCAAACTGATTGGAGTGCGCAACGGGCTGAATATCGAACTGTACGTTATTATCTCATAAGTACGTATCTCAGGACGAAGAGAACCGCAAGTATCCACATCGTAACTGAAACCTTCTTGAATTTGCCTGTGAGGGCATTGATCACTACATATGAAATCATACCCAGCATGATTCCGTCGGAAATGCTGTATGCGAGAGGCATGAGCAGCATTGTCACGAAGGCAGGGATAGCCTCGGAATAGTCCTCCCAGTCGATTTCCTTGACAGGAGCGGCCATCATCACACCTACGATGAAGAGGACCGGACCTGTAGCAGCGCCAGGGATGGCGAGGAACAAAGGCGAGAACAGCAGGGCGATTGCAAAGCATACGGCGATCGTGAATGAAGTCAAGCCTGTGCGGCCTCCTTCTGAAACGCCTGAAGCACTCTCGATGTATGTTGTGGTAGTACTGGTACCGAACATGGCACCGGCTACTGTAGCTACTGCATCGGCCATGAGCACCTTGTTGATGCCGTCCACATTGCCTTTCTCATCGACCATTCCGGACTTTACGGACACGCCCACAACAGTTCCGATGGTGTCGAACATGTCAATGAAGAGGAAGGTGAACACAATGGCAACCATGTCCCACGAGAAAATCTGAGACCATTCGAACTGGCAGAAAATCGAGGAAATGGAAGGAGGTGTAGAAAGAAGGCCGTTGAAATGGGTAACACCCATAGGTATGCCGATGATTGTGGTCACAAGGATACCGAGAAGCATTCCTCCGCGGACCTTGAGGATAACCAGGACAGAGGTAAGCAGGAGTCCGATTATGGCCAGGAGGGAGGTGCTGTCCGAAAGCGGGCCGAGAGTTACCGAAGTCGAGTCACTGCTGACGATGATACCGGCAGACTTGAGGCCGATGAAAGCAATGTAGAGACCGATACCTGCACCGATTGCGCGCTTGAGATTCATCGGAATCGCATCCACAATGAGCTTGCGCACATTGGTAATTGTCAACAGGATGAAAAGAATACCTTCGAGGAAGATCGCTGTCAATGCCATCTGCCATGAGTGTCCCATTCCGAGACAGACGGTAAACACGAAGAAAGCATTGAGGCCCATTCCCGGAGCGAGTCCGAAAGGCTTCTTGGCATAGATGGACATTACCAGACAGCCGACGATGGCTGCAAGTGCGGTAGCAGTAAACACTGCGTCTGTAGGCATTCCCTGAGTAGCGAGCGCCCCGAAAATACTAGGATTGACAGCAAGGATATATGCCATCGTAAGGAATGTGGTAATTCCCGCGATAATCTCGGTACGGATGCTGTGCTTTGCAGGATCCATACCGAAAGTCTTCTGTATGAACGAGTTCATTGTCTGTCAATGATTAGAATACCCACTTTACACCGAGACATGGACGGCACCAGAAACCGCTGCCTGAACCGAAGTCATAAGAGAGTTCGATTTCGGTACCGACATTGAGGTTGTCCACGCCGAAGTGCTGTCCGACAGCATACCAGAGCTGAGGCTCGGCGATGAACACGATATCGGAAGTCTTCCAGGTATCCATCTTGAAGTTGCCGTTTCCGTCAATCTTAGCTACTGAGTGGTTCTGCCACCAGAAATCTGCGAAGCCGCTGAATCTGAGTCCTTTGACATTGAAAAGGTCCTGCATGCCCCAAACAGCAGTGAACTGCATAGGCACCTTGCTGTGAGGTCTGTTTCCGTCGGTAGCCTTGTCATAGACGATATACTTGCCGAGAACCTTGAGGTTCAATGTATTCTTGAAATCTTTGCTGTGGATGAACCAGTCGAGACCTCCGAGGAAGGCGTGGTTGATGTTATATGCGCTATATACACCGCCGTTGTACTCCACATGAAGGCTGAGAGGAGCGAGTTTGCTGTCCTGCCAGAAATTCAGGCAGCGTGCAATCTCGAAATAAGTTCCGCATGGCGCTTTGTTGCCATCCTCCTTTTTTGCCTTGTAGTCATAGTCAATGAAGAAGAATGTGTTACCCCATTTGTCCCCATAGAAGCCTTCAAGGGTAGTGGTAACTTGTTTACGATCACGGCCGAAGTCGTAAAAGATCTGGAGGTTAGTCTGCGCTTTCGCCATCTGCGAGAACGCCATCAGTGCTACAACAGCAGCAAAAAAGGTTTTTTTTAACATAAGGTTGTTTGTATGAATTGATAAGTAATCCGTAAACAGGCGGCTAATTCACTCCTGAATAGGGAATGATTTGAGGCTGACCGGGATACAACTCCAGCCAGCCCCCAAACTATAATTTCAACAAGGCAGTTGTCTCAATGTCAGACGGCATCGCCGACATTCCGTCACATTCCGCCAATTCTATTATAAAGTTCGCGTATATTGCCTTCGGCGAGAATCTGCGTATGAGGTTCAATGCTGCCACGGCAGTACCGCCTGTAGCCAGCAAATCGTCATGCAGCAGAACCACATCGTCCGAAGTCAATGCATCTGTATGTATTTCAAGAGTATCTGTTCCGTACTCCTTCATATATTCCTCAGAATATGTGTTACAAGGGAGTTTGCCCGGCTTACGTATCGTAACGAAACCGGCGCCCAATCTGTAGGCCAATGCTGCACCCAGGATGAATCCACGGGACTCGAGACCCGCCACCTTGGTGATGCCCTTGTCCTTATAAAGTTCATAAATGGCATCTACAGCTTCCCTGAAGGCATCTGCATTGTTGAACAATGTCGTAACATCCCTGAAGAGGATGCCTTTTTTCGGGAAATCCGGAATCGACCGGATACTGGAAATCAGAAGTTCCTTGTCCATCAGATTAGAATGTAAATTTCACCATTCCGAGAAGACGATGGTTGGTAATCCAGTGGAGGTCACCGTCAACGAGTCCGTTGGAAGAGTTTACATGACCGGCCACAGCATACTTTCCATATTGTGCAGCAGTGATGTCATACTCAAGGGCAAACGAAAGCTTGCCGAGGTTATAGACCACAGTAGGAGTCACACGGATAAGCTGGTTGAGGTTATGGAAACCATTGCCGCTGATATATACGTTGCTGGTGCTGGTATATCCGGGATGAGCTGCGTCCTCATAGAGCGCCTTGGATGTTCCGAGATTCTTCATATATCCGATCATACCCTGAACCTGAACCTTGCGGCCATACTTCACAGAAAGGAAGGAAGCAGTGCTGTGAAGCGGAGCATAATCCCAAGAGCCGTCAGATTCCACTTTGGTCACACCATATCCTGAAAGCATATTGAAATGCTCGCCGGCAGATGCATAGATGACCTTGGCATTGATGGAGAAATCGCGGGAGTCATACTTTGCATATACATAAGGATTCACGGTGGTGATACGGTCAGAAACTTTCTCACCTTCTGAGTTTCTCACTCTAGGCTTGATACTGAGCACATCTGCACCGATGCGAGCGAGGAAGCCATGATTGGTCTTCATTGTCAGACCCGCATAGAACTCGGGAGTGCAGGCATACTTGATATAACTGTCAGAAGCGCCCTTAGGACCTGTAGAAAGATACTGCATCTGCCAAAGAACGCCTGCTGTCAATGCAAAGTTCTTCGAGAAGTTATGATCGACCATCACCTGAGGGGTACGGCTGAATGCATTGAAAGGAGTACCTGTCTCAAGGTCAATGACATAAGGCTGGTCAGCAGCCATCGGATGCCATGCCTGACCGATTTTGAGGGAAGTACTCTGGGTTCCGTCGTTTCCGAGATTGTCCCATCCCAATGTGGCATAAGCCTGACGGAGACGGAGAACTGCGACATTGCCGTTCATGCAATAGAAGTCAGTTTCCACTTTGGCGCCGACCTTGGTCTTGCCGATCTGATAATCCTTCACGTCAAGTCCGAGACGGGAAGTGATGGCGAGGAAACGGAAAGAAGGATTGGCATTGATATCAGTTCCGTTGGCATTGAGAGACTCGTCCAACGGGAGATAATAGAACAGGTCCTTGGTTCCGGCCTTGCTTTCACGTGAGTCGAAGGCAAAGTAGTTACGGATAAAACCGTAGAACTTGAAATGAGCGGGCTTCTCTGTTTTGGCTGTCTCAGCAGCAGGCTCTGAAGCAAAAGCCACAGCAGCCGGTGCAAGAAGAGCAACGGCTGCCAGTGTAATAAAACTTTTTTTCATTAGAATCCTATGAAAATCAATATTGCGTAACCAAGTACAAGTCCGACGATACCGATGATGGCACCTACCTTCGTCATATCCTTCACCTGGATAAGACCTGTAGAATGTGCAATCGCATTTGGAGGTGTACTGATTGGGAAAAGCATCGCAACTGAAGTAGAAAGTGCAACTCCGACGAGAAGTGCCTTGACACCGCCGATAGGCCCGAGCATCTCACCCATTCCGACACCTACCGCACTGAGGATAGGCACGAGAAGGCTGGCAGCTGCCGAGTGCGAGATGAAGTTGGACATCGCGTATCCGAGCAGACCTGAAAGGATAAGGATAACGAGCGGCTTGAATGATGCGAACGGAATAGACTGGACGAGGTTCTCAGCGAGACCTGTCTTGTTCAATGCTATACCGAGGGCGAAACCGCCGGCTACCATCCAGAGGACACTCCATTCCACGTTCTTGAGGTCTTCCTTAGTGATGACGCCTGTCGCGCAGAATACGCCGACCGGAATCATGGCTACGACATTGGCATTGATGCCGGTGTATCTGTCGAGCACCCAAAGGAGAATTGTCACCGCGAATGTTACCCAAACGATATATGTCTTCGCATCCGATTTCCTGGTATTCTCTATCTTGAGCTCAATCTTGTCAGATGAGAACGGGAAAAGCTTGAGAAGGAGAATCCATGCGAAAAGAAGCATCACGATAACGTAAGGAACCATGATAAGCATCCACTCGCCGAAACCGATGCTCTGATGCATTGTCTCTGTCAAGTATCCGAGGGCAATCGCGTTAGGAGGAGTTCCGATAGGGGTTCCGATACCTCCGAGGTTGGCAGCCACAGGAATTGCCAATGCAAGACCGGCCTGGCCTCTCTCGCTGGCAGGAAGAGTTTTGAGGACAGGTGCCAGGAAGGTAAGCATCATGGCAGCAGTTGCCGTATTGCTCATGAACATTGAGAATACGCCGATGACCATGAGGAATCCGAGAAGGACGAACTTAGGCTTTGTTCCGAACGGTTTCAGAAGGACTCTCGCGAGCTGTACGTCCAGACCAACCTTCGTCGCTGCAATCGCAAGGAGGAATCCTCCGAGGAACAGCATGATGGTAGGGTCGGCGAATGCGGCTAGAAGGGCCTTATAGCTTACGAATGTTCCCATGTCAGCAGGGTCAGCACCCACATTCCTCAGGAATAATGGACAGCTGTCCGAGATGGTGAACAGAAGAACGACGATGACAGTCACGGACGTTGCCCACGTCGGGAGGATTTCGAACATCCACATCAATGCTGCCAGTGCGAAAATCGCGACTGTTCTCTGCTCGATAATTGAAAGGATAGGTGTTCCGTTGTCAGTCACGCCAAAGAATGACCTTGGAACGAACCAGAAGAAAAGAAATACGGCAATGGTAAGAAGAAGCATTATGAGCTTCTTTACAGGAAATGCCGCAGCTGGTTTAACTGTTTCAGTTGACATCTTGTGTTTTTGAATAATACTATTGTCAGTTATGCGGTTCACTGCACCCGTAAGGTTTCAGCAACAACAAAGCACGAAGTTAGGAATTTTTGCAGATATAACAAAAGCTGACAGTCATAAAAAAGTTGATGAGGACAATTCTTCTGAAATGCCCCCATCACATTATACTGTTGTCATATCGGAAGGACTTGTATTTCCTGCCCTATGACTTTATTAGATAGCGCCCTGTGCAAGCATAGCCTCAGCAACCTTCATGAAGCCTGCGATATTGGCACCCTTAACGTAGTTGATATAGCCGTCCGGCTGAGTACCATATTTAACGCAAGAGGTATGGATCGCGTCCATGATGCCATGGAGTTTCTCGTCAACTTCCTTAGCTGTCCAGCTGAGGTGCATTGCGTTCTGGGTCATCTCGAGACCTGATGTTGCAACACCACCTGCATTCACAGCCTTACCAGGCGCGAAGAGCAGCTTGGCCTTCTGGAATGCCTCGATAGCTCCTGGCTGGCAACCCATGTTGGAAACCTCTACGCAGCACCATGTGCCGTTTGCGATGAGTTCCTCAGCATCCTCTTTGGACATTTCGTTCTGGAATGCGCAAGTCATGGCGATATCGCACTTGATGCTCCAAGCCTTCTTGCCAGGGGTGAATGTTGCATCCGGGAATTTCTCTGCGAATGGAGCGACAACGTCGTTGCAAGATGCACGGAGTTCGAGCATATAGTCGAGTTTCTCCTTGGTCATTCCGTTAGGGTTGTAGATGACTCCGTCAGGACCTGAAATTGCAACAACCTTTGCACCGAGTTCAGTAGCCTTTACGCAGGCACCCCATGATACGTTACCGAAACCGGAAACTGCAACGGTCTTGCCCTTGATGTCGAGGTCAGCCTTGTGGTTATGAAGCATGTGCTGGAGGAAGTAAACAGCGCCGAAGCCTGTTGCCTCAGGACGGATAAGTGAACCGCCGAAAGAGATGCCCTTTCCTGTGAGCACACCATTGTGTTCGCGTGTAAGTTTCTTGTACATTCCCTCGAGGAAGCCGATCTCACGTCCGCCGACACCGATGTCACCGGCAGGAACGTCCATGTCAGGACCGATATTTCTCCACAACTCGAGCATGAATGCCTGGCAGAATCTCATGATCTCACCCTCTGATTTTCCCTTAGGGTTGAAATCTGAACCACCCTTGCCACCGCCCATAGGCAATGTTGTAAGAGAGTTCTTGAATGTCTGCTCGAAGCCCAAGAATTTAAGAATTGAAGGGTTTACTGAAGGGTGGAAACGAAGACCTCCCTTGTATGGTCCGATAGCATTGTTGAACTGTACTCTGTATCCTGTATTGGTCTGAACAACTCCGTTGTCATCTACCCATGTAACACGGAATGTTAACATTCTGTCCGGTTCTACGAGACGCTCGATAATCTTGGCATTCTCAAATTCCGGATGCTGGTTATAAACATCCTCAATGCACTCAAGCACTTCGCGTACAGCCTGGAGATATTCTTTCTCTGTTGGGTACTTGGCCTGAAGTTTGGCCATTAATTCTTCTGTTCTCATTGTATTACTAATTATGGTTTTTTGGTATAACTTGTTTCGTCCCGTTCTTCACATCTGACCGCAAAAAGCAGACCTGACATGAGAGAAACTAACAGACGTCATGATTTTCCTTATAATTATTAAAGAAACTCATTCCGTCAATGCAAATCTAATAATAAAAAACGTTAAATCAATAATAATTCGTAAGAAAATGGAAATAATATGCAGAGGGTACCCCAAACATGCGTTCAGGGTACCCTCTGTGATGTTTCAATTATCGGACTCAGCCGTCGAGACTATTACTGCTGTGCAGTCTGTGCCTGAGCCTGGAGTTCCTGCTGGAGACTCTCCAATGTTCTTCCCTCAGGGATATTCAGGGCCTTTCTTGCTGCAGGAGTAAGATCGGTGCTCTGTGCAGGATCAACATAAAGAATTGAGCTCTGTTCGAACACATAGACGTATCCGCCGGCTTTGGCAAGTTTGTTTACAGCCTCGATAGCTCTCTGCTGAATAGGAGCCATGAGCTGGTTCTGCTGCTGCTGAAGTTCCTGCTGGATAGACTGGTTGAACTCCTCGATTCTGTTCTGGATGTCGGTAAGTTCCTTCTCCTTGCTCTCACGGATAGCAGGTGTCCAGGTAGAACTCTTCTGCTGATACTGAGTGTATTTTGCCTGGAACTCATCAGTCATGCTCTTGTATGTATCCTGAGCCTCCTGCTGAGAAGCGGCAATCTGTGCTCTTGCAGAGTCAGCTGCAGGCATAAGCATAACGAGCTCATTGAAATTAACATGCGCGAACTTGAGGTTCTGTGCGGATGCTGTAAGAGCTGCACATGCAGCCACAGCGATCAAAATGATTCTTTTCATATCTATCAAATTTTTTGTTTTCTTCAAATCAATGCCAGTCTTCTAGAACTGCTGTCCGATGAGGAAGTGGAACTGGCCCTTTCCGTTGACCTTGTCATCAAATCCATATCCCCAGTCGATTCCGAGGAGACCGATGACAGGAAGATAAACCCTCACGCCGACACCGGCAGAACGCTTGATCTGGAACGGATTGAAATCGCGGATATCAGACCAGCAGTTACCTCCTTCGAGGAATGCAAGTACAAAGATAGTCGACTGCGGCTGCATTACAACAGGATAACGGAGTTCGACAGTGAATTTGTCATAAACGTTACCCGCGTAGGAGTATCCGTTGGAACTGTAGGTCGTCAGGGCGGTAGGAGTCAATGAGTAGTTCTCATAACCCCTGAGCGCAATGACCTCAGAACCATAAGAGTTGTAGCCGGACATACCGTCACCTCCGACGAGGAAGCCCTCGAATGGAGAATAGCCCCACTTTCTGTTATAATAGCCCAAGTAACCGAACTGGGCCCTTGTCATAAGCACGAGGTCACCTACAAGTTTCGTATAGAGAGAGCCCTTGAATGACCACTTGTGATACTCGATCCATTTGTATCTGTCCTGTGAAGACCAGTTGTTATAGTTAATGTCTCTCCAGCTGCCGACCTTCGTAGGATTTCCCTGCGCATCGAGGATGCCCTTGTCCTTCTTCCTGAACAGAGAGAATGGAGGGGTAAGCTGTACAGAGAACGAAATGTCAGAACCCTGTCTAGGATAAATCTGCTGGTCGGTGGAAGTTCTGGAAATTCCGAGAGTATAACTGAGGTTGTGGGAAACTCCGTCATCGAAGATGAAGTAGTTGGAGAACCAGTTTCTCAGCTTGTATGTCTGCCAGCTGAGCTGGTTATACAATACGAAATAGTTATCAGGCCATTTCAGACGGTTTCCGATACCGGCAGAGAAACCATACACCTCGAACTGCTTGTCATTGTTAAGAATATTCCACATCAGGTATGAGTTCGTCTGACGACTGTAATAAGCTGAGAGACTGAGCGATGTAGGTTTCTTTCCGAACAGCCAAGGCTCCACGAAACTTGCCGAGAGCGAAGAGTAGTAGGTACCGCTGGTCTGGAATCTGAAAGCAAGATTCTGGGCATCTCCGAGCGGAACCGGACGCCATGCCGACTTGTCGAACATCCTCCTGGTAGAGAAGTTGTTGAAACTTACGCCGACAGTTGCGACGAATGTCTTGCCGCCCCAACCTCCGGAAAGTTCCAGCTGGCTGGAAGGCTTCTCAGTAACATTATATACTATATCTACAGTATTGTTGTTCTGGTCAGGCAGGATAGAGTAACCCTTGGTAGGGTCGGTGATTGCCTCAGGGTCGAACTGACCGAGAGATGCGATTTCTCGGATTGACCTCTCGAAGTCACTCTGACTGAAGAGATAGCCAGGTCTGGTGAACACCTGACGACGCACTACCCTCTCATTGGTAAGGTCATTGCCATTGATGATGATATTGTTCAATGTTGCCTGTTTTCCCTCCGCGACGCGCATCTCCACGTCCACGGAGTCGCCTGCGACATTGAGTTCGACCGGCTGGACATTGAAGAAGAGGTATCCGTTGTCCCTATAGAGCTTGGACACGTCCATATCCCCCTGCTTTCCGCCGCCCTGGAGTCGTTTTTCCATCGTAACGACGTCATACACGTCACCTTTCTGAATCTGAAGGATGGTATTGAGAGCGTCAGAAGTATAAACGGAGTTACCTGTCCAGGTAATGTTCCTGAAATAATATTTCTTTCCCTCATCGAAGGTAAAGTCAATGCCGAGACGGCCCGGTTTCACCGTATAGATGGAATCTTTAATAAGTCGGGCATCCCTGTAACCGGCCTCATTGAAGGCGCTGATGACAGATTTCTTGTCATTCTGATATTCTTTCTCATTGAACTTCTTGCTGCTGAAGAAGTTATAGATCTTGGCAGACTTGGTCTTTTTCATTGACTTGGCAAGCTTGTAGTCGCTCACGTGGTCGTTGCCGATGAAATTGATAGTCTTGATTCTAATCTTCGGACCGCGGTCAACAGCATAATTGACACGGATTGCGTTCTTGATGATACTGTCCTTCTGAACCTGAGGCTCCACCTGAACATCAAGGAATCCCTTTCCCTGATAATACCTCTTGATGATATCTACGGAAGTCTTGGCGACATAGTCGGAATATTCGCCGCCTCGTTTCTGGTTCAGACGTTCCTGGAGATCTTTCTTTTCACCGGATTTGACACCAGTAAAAGTCCAGCGTGACACACGCGGACGTTCCTGAATGGCAAGACGGAGGAAAACAGTATCTTTCGAAGCAGACAACGAATCCACATAGACAGCCACGTCCTGGAAATATCTCTGCATCCAAAGCCTGGTGACGATAGAAGAAATGTCGTCACTTGGAATAGTCACTTCCATTCCTTTCCTCAAACCAGACTGCTGCAGAATCTGCTTGTCTCCGAAAGCTCGGTTACCCTCTACTTTTATACCGCCTACAATATATTTGCGCGGGTTATTATAATCCACCTCTATCGAGCTGTGCTTCTGCTGTCCGAAAGCCACGGTCTGGACAAGGATAAGCGCAGCCAGGCAGAATAATATCCGGTTAAAAATTTTCATTCTCCAATAAAATATCTGACAAATATAAGGTATTTATTTCACTTTTCCATAACGGCGGTCTCTGGCCGCGTATTCGTCAAGCGCCGCGAAGAAATCTTCTTTTCCGAAATCCGGCCACATTTTCTTGACGAAAAGCAGTTCAGAGTACGCTCCCTGCCACAAAAGGTAGTTGCTGATACGCTCCTCTCCTGAAGTTCTGATTATAAGGTCCGGATCAGGAATTCCATCCGTGACAAGGTATTTCGACAACGCGTTCATGTCCTCAATGGACTCTATCTTGTCAAGTTCCTCTTTTCCGTATTCCTCGGCAAATTTCTTTGCAGCCTGGAAGATGTCCCACTTGCCGCTGTAGCTTACAAAAAGAATAAGGTCAATGGTAGTATTTTCCTTCGTCTTTTCTTCCAGCATGGCGATAGCCTCCTGAAGAGCCTTAGGCAAACGTGCGATATTTCCGAGGACATGGAACCGCACACCGTTCTTTATAAGAGCTTCCACTTCCGCAGCGATGGAGTCCATCATCAGATGCATCAGGAAATCCACCTCTTCCTTGGGCCTGCCCCAGTTCTCTTCTGAAAAAGCATATAGAGACAAATACTTGACTCCCGCTTCTGCGGCAGCCTCAGTCACAGCTCTGACACTTTCCACACCTTTCTTGTGTCCATAAACTCTTTCATGTCCCTGTTCACGGGCCCACCTGCCGTTTCCGTCCATTATTATGGAAACATGCGCAGGAATTCTTCTATCCTCATTCATTGAATGCAAATCTGATTATCAATCGTCGTTATTTCTGATGTCCTCACCCCAGAATAGCTTGCTCTTGAGAGCCTTCACGAAACTGGATTTCGGAAGCCGTACACGTTTTAGCGAAAACTGTGCCACAGAGACTTTCACCTCAGCATCAGGTCTGATGGTGTAATTTCTGTTGTCCATCGTAAGGACGGCCTCATCATCCCTGGACGAAATTGTAATGCTGATATCCGTAGATTCAGGGACCACAAGAGGACGCACATTCAAGTTGTGCGGCGCAATCGGTTCGATAATGAGAACCTTGGCATCCGGGCTGCATATCGGGCCGCCTGCACTAAGAGCATATGCCGTCGAGCCGGAACTTGTCGCAACGATAAGGCCATCGGCCCAGCAAGTCGGCAACTTGTCCCCGTTCATCCTGACATTGATACCGAGAATCGCTGCCCCACTGCGGTGGATGGTGACTTCGTTCAATGCATATGGGCAGAACCCCACGTCTTTGTTCAACTTCTGGTCTGAAACCGAAACGCTCAACAGCGTGCGGTCTTCCAGTTCATAGCGTCCCGACAAGATGGCGTCTGCCGCATCCTCAGGAAGATTTTCGGAAAGAAAGCCAAGCCTTCCGAGATTCACTCCCAGGACCGGGATTCCGGTTCCGGCCACTTTCTTGGATGCCGACAGAAATGTTCCGTCACCACCGATACTGAGCACCATATCTGTTCCGTCGCGAACCTCATCGTCATCATATATATAATATGAATCGCAACCCGCCTTTCCAAGTTTTTTCAACATGTCGAGGAGACGCAGATTACCGACCAGACTTGTATTTCTTAAAAACAGGCCTAAAAGCATTGCTATTTCGCTTTGAAAGTCTCAAAATTAGTACTTTCTTTACAATATTTGAACAATAATATCTATTTTTGTCTATATATAGTTACTGCTATGACGAAATTAAGCGTTAACATAAACAAAATCGCAACTCTGCGCAATGCCCGAGGCGGCAATCTCCCTGACGTGGAGAAAGCGGCAGTGGACTGCGTCCGTTTCGGCGCAGAAGGAATAACCGTACACCCGAGACCTGACGAAAGACACATCAGATACAACGACGTGAGAGAGATAAAGCCTCTCATCAATGTCGAACTTAACATCGAGGGAAATCCTATTCCTAAATTCATCGATCTTGTCAATGAAATCGTACCGTCTCAGGTGACACTGGTCCCTGATGCCGCGGATGCCATCACTTCCAATGCCGGATGGGACACGATAAAGAACAGGGATTACCTTACGGACATCTGCAAGGAGTTCAAGGCCAGGGGCATCCGAACGTCCATTTTCATTGACCCGAACCCTGCGATGGCGGAAGCCGCTGCGGTTTGCGGCGCTGACAGGGTGGAGTTGTACACTGAGGCATATGCGGCAAATTACAGGGCAGACAGAGAAAAGGCAATCAAGCCGTATCTGCTGACAGCGGAGAAAGTGAAGGAATGCGGATTGGGACTCAATGCCGGCCATGACCTCAATCTCGAAAATCTGGAATATTTCATCCGTACAATCCCTTGGACAGACGAAGTTTCCATCGGCCATGCGATAATCTGCGACGCACTTTACATGGGGCTTGAAAAAACTATTCAGGCATACCTGTCGAAGATTAAAATATTTTAGTAACTTTGCGTCATTATGCCGTCTTCCAGACGGCGGAATTTATAGCAAATATTAATTTTTAAATAACAATGAAGAACACACCATTAATTCTCAGCGTCATAGCTCTTGTTGCTGTGGCAGCGCTCGCAATCGTAAACTTTTCTGACAGAAAATCAGGAGCGAAGGGAGAGGCAGGAACAGATAGCGCAGTTGCAGCAGAAAGCGGAGCGATTGTTTATTTCAATCTTGACAAAGTACTCAACGAGTACGACATGGCCAATGACCTCAGATCAGTAGTTGAGTCCAAGGCACAGGGAATTCAGGAAGAAGTCAACAGACGTGGAAACAAGCTTCAGAATGATGTAAATTCTTTCCAGGAGAAGATTAACAAAGGTCTCATCACACGCTCAGTCGCTGAGGTTCAGGGCGAGAAACTCGAGCAGCAGAGAAACGATTTCAATAACTTCGCAAATCAGAAGAATCAGGAAATCGCTGAAGAGCAGCAGGTTATGATGAACAACATCGGTGACGCCATCAAGAAGTTCCTCGACGCATATGCGGCTGAGAACCACTACGCGATGATTCTTGCAACTCAGGGAGACATCCTTCCTGCTCCGGTAGCAGCCGGGGACAGCAGCCTCGATGTAACGGAAGACATCATCGTAAAGCTCAACGAGGCTTACGTAAAGGATAAATCAAAGAATTCAGGAAGCTCCAAGAAGGACGATTCCAAATAATACTAAACATAGACGATCGTGAAAATCGCGATTCTATCGTGCTTTTATCCTTTCAGAGGAGGAATTGCCCAGTTCAATGCAGCATTGTACAATGAACTGGGCAAATCTGATAATGTCCGTGCCTTCAACTTCACGAGACAGTATCCTGATTTCCTTTTCCCGGGTAAGACACAGTACGTAACACCCGACGATGAAGCAATGCCTGTGGAATCCACAGCCCTGCTGGACACTGCCAACCCGCTTTCATGGATACGGACAGCCAAAGCCATCCGCGAATGGAAGCCGGACATCCTCATAATGAGATACTGGATGTCATATTTCGCCCCTTCACTGGGATATGTCGCCAGACATGCAGGCAAAGGGTGCAAGGTGATAGGAATACTTGACAATGTCATTCCTCATGAAGAGCGGTTTTTCGACACTCCTTTTACAAAATATTTTCTGGCAGGATGCGACGGCTTCGTCACCATGTGCGACGCAGTGACGTCGGACTTGCTGAAAATGAAGCCCGATGCCAAATACGTAATGAAACAGCATCCGCTCTACTCGCATTTCGGAGCAAAACTGAAAAGAGAGGACGCGGAAAGACAGCTTGGGCTGCAGCCGGGAAAGAAGAACATTCTTTTCTTCGGCCTCATAAGACAATACAAAGGGCTTGATATCCTTCTCGAGGCATTCAAAAATCTGGATGACAGCTATCAGCTCATCATTGCAGGTGAGCCATACGGTTCATTCGAACCATATCAGAAAATCATTGACACTATCGAAGGAAAAGACAGGATCCACATCTTCCCGAAATATATAAAGGATTCGGAAGTCAAGGATTATTTTTCAGCCGCCGACGTGACTGTGCTTCCGTACAGAAGCGCGACCCAAAGCGGAATCAGTTCAGTGTCATATCATTTCGAAGTACCGATGATCGTCACTGATGTGGGAGGGCTGAAAAGCACCATCGGGGATACCGGAACGGGAATTGTCGCTGAGGAAGTGACTCCTGAATGCATACGGAAAGAAATAGTCAGGTACTTCGGAGACCCTGTCATACGGGAAAGTTGCATAGACAGGATCAGGGCGGAGAAGAAGAGACTGTCATGGTCTTCATTCAGCAGGACTCTGCTCGGTTTCGCTGAAAAAATATAGACGAAATGAATAAAAAGACAATCATATCAGCCGCCGTGTGCGTGCTCAGCCTTACAGCAGCAAACCACTCTGTTGCACAGACTTATGTGCAGACTCCAGTAACAGTTTCCAAGGAAAAGGTCAGAGGCGGAGACGGGAAATTATACTGGTCTCATGTCGTGATGGAGAAACAGACATTGTTCTCCATTGCCAAGGCATACGGGGTTACTGTCGATGATATCTGCAAGGCAAATCCGGAGAGCCATCTCCAGACGGAAGGCCTTAAGAAGAATACCATACTGCTGATTCCTGTCATCGGCACTGCAGCAAAACAGGAAACCTCCGCAAAACCTGCAGACACCAAGAATCAGGATACCAGACAGACAGACCAGAAAAAGAAGGACGACTACACGATCCACGTGGCAAAATGGTACGAAGACATTGAAGATATCGCATTCAAGTATTCGGTTCCGAAAGACATTCTCATGGCCTACAACGGCCTTTCAAGTTCGAAACTCAAGAGCCGCCAGAAAATACGCATTCCTTCAGCTGAAAAGGTCAATGAAATGGTGGCATCCAAAAAGTACAGCCACGCGCCACACGAGACAGCGCCCGTAAAGACGGAAAAGGCAGAAACAACACACGAGACAGTCCAGGAGGAAAACAACAATTCATGGGATCTGAAGTTTTCCAATGCTACCGTCAATGCCCTGCTGATGTTGCCGATGAAGGCTTCCACAAGCAGTCCGAGCGAGAGCAATATGGATTTCTACAGCGGTGTCCTTCTGGCAGTCAAGGACTTGAGCAAGGAAGGCATAAGTACCGACCTTAGTGTCTATGATGTCTCAGGCACGAACATACCCGTAACTTCAGACAGGTTGAGTGCAAGCGATTTTTCCATCGGCCCTGTCAATTCAGATGCAGTTTCCAAGACATTGGCAATCGCCCCGGAAGGAACTTACGTCATCTCCCCTCTCGACCACAGGACAGCCGGTCTTGCCCAGTCACACAGTAACATGATCCAGGCTCCGACCTCACAGGGCACACAATACAGAGACCTGGTGAAATGGCTTAAGAGCGAAACCCACTCTGGAGACAAAGTACTGGTAATCAGCGAGAAAAGTGCAGCAACAAATGCTTCGGTAACATTGATGAATGAAGTCATCAGCAACGCATCACTCTCCTGCGCAAGATACTCGTACAACATTCTGGAAGGAAGAAACGCGGCCAATGCAATTGCGGCGTTGATGACAAAAACCGGAACCAACCGCGTCATCATCAATTCCGAGAGCGAGGCTTTTGTCAATGATGCAGTGCGCAACCTAGACATGCTGGTCTATAGAAAATATAACGTGGTGCTTTACAGCCCGTCAAAGATCCGTTCATTCGAGACTATCGACATTGAAAATCTCCACAACCTGAAGACAAGGGTATCGACATCATATTTCATTGATTATGAATCTTCTGAGGTCCGTCATTTCCTCATGGAATACCGTGCGCTCTACAACACGGAACCCACACAGTTCTCTTTCCAGGGATATGACCTCGCCTACTTCTTCATCAAGATGAAGTCAACTTACGGCAAGAAATGGATGGAGAATGTCGCCAGAATGGGCAATACTGCAATGATGCAGACGGATTTCCTATTCAGAGAACTTGGCAACGGGGGTTATGTCAATGAAGGCGTGAGACGCATCGTCTATGGACCGGACTACTCAATCCGAATTGTAAAGAAATAACAATCCCTACCTGGACTCCAAGAGAGATTTGGCATTTGCGATGGCTTCAGGGGTAACTCTGGAGCCACTTAATATTCTGGCCACTTCCATAACCCTGTCTTCTCCGGAAATCTTGCGGATAGATGATATGGCTCTATCACCGTCAAACTCTTTGGTGACGATATAATGCGCATCACCCTTGGCCGCAACCTGAGGAAGATGAGTGATGGCGAAGACCTGCATATAATCCCCCATTGAGCAAATCATGGAGCCCATCTTGTCGGCAACGCTACCGGAGACTCCGGTATCGATTTCATCGAAAATCATTGACGGCATATTCGTGTAGCGGGCCATCATCGCCTTGAGACACAGCATGATACGCGACATTTCACCACCTGATGCACATTTTGCTACGTCCACCGGGGATTTTCCGGTAGAAGAGAAGCGGAACAGGATGGTGTCCGAACCGTCCGGTCCGGGTTTTCCCGGTTCCAGAACCACATCGAACACTGCACGATCAAGTTCCAGTGAACGGATAGAGTTACAGATATTTTCAGAGAAACCCGGCACTGCCTTGGCCCTTGCGTCATGCAAATCAGAACATGCGTCAGCCAAGTCTTTCTCCGCCTCCCCAATTTCCTTTTCAAGGGCTGATTTTCTGGCTTCAAGCACACTGGTGTCAGCCAAAGACTCAGAGAGCCTGTCCCTTAGTTCTATAAGTTCGGAAACCTGAGTGCAGGAATACTTTTTCAGAAGGTCATAAAGCAAGGACAACCTTTCTTCCACTTCCTGTAACCTCTCATCCGAAATTTCCGTACCTGATTCCAAATCAGACACTTCCGACAGGACATCATCGAGTTCCAGTCTCGCAGACTCGATTCTTTCGGAAAGTGCAGATACGGAAGGGATATATGACGACAATTTGTCCAGGATTCTGGAAGAATCCTTAAGCATGGAATCTATCGACATCCTGTCATCCTGTGCATCATCTCCCGATGGTGAAAAATAGTTTTCCACCTGATAAAGTGAAGACTTGATTTCTTCAGCATTGGCAAGCTGCTTCTGCTCGGTTTCCAGTTCCTCCAGTTCACCGTCTTTCAGATGAGCGGAATCAAGTCTTTCGAACTGGGCCTGATTATAATCCTTCTCGGCATTGGTCCGGCTCAGATTGGCATTGACCTCGTCAAGGTCATTTTTCAATCCCGTCAGACGCTCCCATCTGGTCCTGCAGGACTGCAGGAGTCCGCTGTCGCCTGCGAAGTGGTCCAGCATCGACATCTGGAACTGCTTGTCGCGCAGCAACATAGTCTCGTGCTGGGAGTGTATGTCAATGAGACGTGACGACAGCATTGACAACACCTTCAGAGGTGCCGGCGAATCGTTTACGAAGGAACGGGACCTGCCGTTGGAATTCAGAATACGCCTGATTGTCAATTGGCCTTTACCATCGACAGTGTCGAAGTCAATCTCGTTTTCGTCAAGATATTGTCTCAAGGAGCCATCTTCATCATTGACCTCGAATTCCGCTTCCACGACACAGTTGTCCCCTGCGGCGCCGATTACGGAAGAGTCTGCACGTGAGCCCATTACGAGAGAAAGGGCACCGAGAAGTATAGACTTTCCGGCACCGGTCTGCCCCGTAATAATCACGAGACCCGCCGGAAATTCGATATCCAGCGAGTCGATCAGAACGTAATTCTTTATATGAAGTGCCTTGAGCATATCAGCAAATCATTGCCTACTCTTCGACGTTTTTCTGTTTCTTGGCAGGAGCCTCCGGCTGTGCAGCCTCAGAAGCAGACTCGTTCTTGGCCATCCTGTAAGTCAGTTCGCCATTTTCGAACTCTGAAACGGCAACAAGAACAGGCTTAGGCTGCCTCTCATAGTATTTTGAGATTTCGATCTGCTCGCGGTTCTCGAATACTTCGTCCATCGAGTCACGGTCGTTCTTGAAATCTTCAAGTTTCTTGTTAAGTTCCTTCTTCTCAGCAAGGGCAATCTGGTTAGCTCTCTTGTACAGAATAACTACTGTCTCGTAAATGTTGCCTGTAGGGGCAGCGAGATACTTCACATCCCTTGTGATAGTGTTCTGAGGTACATTCTTCTTGTCCATTCTTTTACTATTCTAAATTGTCATCTAATCGGCCGGGCATATGGCAACCTCTGCCATCATTGGCCTCCATTTAATATATACTGAAGCCGGCCGAAGATTGTTTCAAAACTTTTTTATCTGGATTTTTTGTCGGCCTTCTCGGCAGCCTTTCTCTCTTTCTCGAAGACCTTTTCCTTAACATCGGCATCTTCATCGGTGCCTGTGTAGTGGCCGAGAACCTTCTGGGCGCGATTATAAAGCGTCTTCAATTCCTTGGAATACTTTGACTGCGGATTCTCGCTCACGAAGTTCAGATAGTCGTCCATGAAGGTAAGATAACGGTCTCTCTGCTTGGAGGCGATACTGAGCTGCGCATATTTGTATGAAGATTTAGCAATGTAATACAGGATATCTTCACGATAGATATTTTCCGAATTGTCCTTCAATGTGTTACGGAAAGCGACTCTGGCAGCCTTATAGTCCTCCATGTTGTAGTACAGGCGGGCTCCCTCGAATGCTTTTCTGTCAAGTCTTCCGTTCAGGTCCTTAAGCATGGCATCACAATCGTCCTTGTGGAGATTCAAGCCATAGTCCTTCTCATATTCATTGATAGAAGCAATGGCAACCTTTGTCGGTGCCTGGTCGAGTTCATATCTGTATGTAGATTTGTACAGGCAGTCTATTCTCAGGAATCTGGCCTCCTCAGCAAACGGGCTTCTCGGGAAGTTATTCACGAAACGGTTGAAATTGGCCTCTGCCGTAACATAGTCCTTGTAACGGTAGTTGCTCAGGCCCCAGTAATACTGGACAGTGTCGTCACGCTCCGTACCATCCGTAAGCACTGACATTGACTCGAACAGCGCAGCAGATTTCTGATACTTTCCTTTATTGAAATAATCGAATGCCGCCTTGTATTTGGTGTCCACATCATTGCTGGACAGCAGCGTATCGTACTGCGATTTGCATGAAGAAGCCGCCAATACTGCGAACACTCCCAGAATTACCTTAGTTGTTATTTTCATATTCTAATAAATTATCTTGTCCGGTTTCAGGCCACGTCTGGCCAAGTCCGTTTCCCAATTACTTCAGGCTATTGAGGAATTTTTCCACATCAAGGGCAGCCCTGCAACCTGAGGCGGCTGCTGTAATTGCCTGTCTGTAATGAGGATCCTGCACATCTCCCGCCGCGAAAACGCCATCCACACAAGTGCGTGAAGACTTTCCTTCAGTGATTATATAGCCATTCTCATCAGTACGAATCCACTCTTTGAACAGATCCGCATTCGGATGATGGCCAATGCCGAGAAAGAAACCGTCAATGCTGATATCAAAAACCTTACCATCTTTTCTGACGAGTCTAGCTCCGGTAACGCCGTTCGCGTCTCCGAGCACCTCCTGAGTGTTGCAGTTCCACAGAACTTCAATGTTTGGAGTGTTCAGAACTTTTTCCTGCATCGCCTTGGAAGCCCTGAAAACATCCCTCCTCACAATCATATATACTTTCTTGCAGATGTTGGCCAGATATGTCGCTTCTTCGCATGCAGTGTCTCCCCCGCCGACTACGGCGACATCCTTCTTCCTATAAAAGAAACCGTCGCAGGTAGCGCAAGCCGACACGCCAAGTCCCTTGAACTTCTGCTCTGAAGGAAGGCCGAGGTATTTCGCAGTCGCTCCTGTAGCTATGATCAATGTCTCAGCTTCGAGTTCCCTGCCTTCGCTGTCCGTCAGTCTGAACGGTCTGGATGAAAGGTCGGCCGATGCGATTCTTCCGCTGCGGATTTCAGCCCCGAATCTTGCAGCCTGAGCTTTCATTGATGCCATCAGCATATTTGCATCGACTCCGTTTTCGAATCCAGGGTAGTTTTCCACCGTCGTGGTCGTGGTCAGCTGTCCTCCCGGTTCCATTCCCTCGTAAAGAACAGTCTGTATTCCGGCACGTCCGGTGTAGATGGCCGAAGTATAGCCGGCAGGACCGGAGCCGACAATAAGGCATTTTATATTTTCCATAACTTTCCGAATATCTGTTTTGTGTTTCATCCGATGTTCCGCCGGAGTTTCCAATGCCGCCGAAAGCATCCCAATCGTTTGTCCTGAAGAATTTTATCTCAGGTCAATGACAATGTCATTTCTGATACAAATTCCAACCTACAAATATAGTGAAAGAGCCCAACAAACGAAAATTTTCTTTTTTCTTGCAGAAAATTTTGGATTGTAAGAAAATATTCATACCTTTGCAATCCTAAACATGGTGAGCGTAGTTCAGTTGGTAGAGCGCCAGATTGTGGTTCTGGTTGTCGTGGGTTCGAGCCCCACCGTTCACCCTGCGAAAAGAGTCAGTCTTCGGATTGACTCTTTTTTTGTATATGCACCGGAAAAATTCATGACCGGTTTTCAAAACATGTTCCAAGAATAATCACTATATTTGCCGGATAACCACGAACAAGTTATAACAAAATAAAGTAAGTTAAAAATGGCAAGAGAAATCAAATTTTCTCTGGTTTACAGGGATATGTGGCAATCCTCAGGCAAGTATGTGCCTAGAGTGGATCAGCTTGAGGAAGTCGCCCCCGCTATCATTGACATGGGCTGTTTCGACAGAGTCGAGACCAATGGTGGAGCATTCGAGCAGGTAAACCTCCTGTTCGGAGAAAACCCTAACGTTGCAGTCAGAAGATGGACAGCACCTTTCCACAAGGCGGGCATCCAGACACACATGCTTGAGCGCGGACTTAACGCATTGAGAATGAACCCAGTTCCGGCAGACGTCAGGGAACTGATGTACAAAGTGAAGAAAGCTCAGGGAACAGACATCGCAAGATCATTCTGCGGCCTGAACGATCACAGGAACCTAAAATTGTCAGTAGAATTCGCAAAGAAAGCCGGCATGATTTCACAGGTGGCATTGTCCATCACGAACTCACCGGTCCACACAGTCGAATACTACATGGGCATTGTTGACAAGGTAGTAGAATACGGCTGCGACGAGATCTGCCTGAAAGATATGGCAGGAGTCGGCAGACCGACATTCCTCGCCGAGCTCACAAGCTGCATCAAGAAGAAATATCCGCACCTTATCGTCCAGTACCACGGACACACAGGCCCTGGATTTTCGCCGGCATCAATGCTGGAAGTGGCGCGCGCGGGAGCGGACTATCTTGACGTAGCGGTAGAACCGCTCTCTTGGGGCAAAATCCATCCGGACGTGATAACCATCAGGGAAATGATGAAGGCAGACGGATTCCTCGTGAAAGACCTGAACATGGACGCATACATGGAAGTCCGCAAGCTCACGCAGAAATTCATTGACGACTTCCTCGGTTACTGGATCAATCCGGCCAACAAACTGATGTCCTCCCTCCTCGTAGGCTGCGGCCTCCCGGGCGGAATGATGGGCTCGATGATGGCCGACCTGAAAGGCTTCCAGGCTGCAATCAACGCCTCAGAGCGCGCTCACGGACGTCCTGAAATCAGCCTTGACACCCTCATGGTGAAGCTTTTCGATGAAGTCCAGTATGTATGGCCAAGACTCGGCTATCCGCCTCTGGTGACACCGTTCAGCCAGTACGTAAAGAACACCTCCCTCATGAACCTCCTCAATGTCCTCAATGGAAAGCCAAGATGGACTACCATTGACAAGGACACCTGGAACATGATTCTCGGCAGAATGGGACAGCTCCCTGGAAAACTCGCGCCGGAAATCATTGACCTTGCGAAAGAGAAGGGAATGGAATTCTACACCGGCAATCCTCAGGACATGTATCCTGACGAACTTCCTAAATTCCGCCAGATGATGAAAGACGAAGGCTGGGACGAGGGACAGGATCAGGAGGAACTCTTCGAATTCGCAATGCATGAGAGACAGTACCGCGACTACAAGAGCGGCGTTGCAAAGGAGAGGTTCAATGCTGAACTCAAGGACTTGAAGGCCAAGGCAGGTGCGCCAATCACGGTTGTCCGTCCGGTAGTGGAAATGCCTAAATTCAATGTCGAAGAGTATGCCAAGAAATATCCTCATGCAGTACCTGTACAGGCACCGGCAAAGGGACAGCTCATGTGGCAGCTGGATGTCGATGACGAATCTACGGCACCTATCGCAGGCACAGAAGTGAAGGCCGGCAAGGCAATGGGCTACGTTCAGACCTATTATGGTATGGAAGACGTGATTCCTGCTGTTGACGGTCGGGTTGTAGCAGTTACCGGAACTCAGGGAGCCAATGTCGTAAAAGGCGAGATTATCGCCTTCGTAGAAGGCTCGGCTGACGCGGCTGCAGCAGAATAATCGTAAATCATACTATGGCTTTCGGTCTCCGGATAGATATAATGTCCGTCAGACCGGTGCCATGTCCATAACAATCTTATGACCGCATTCCCGGAAGGAAGAAATTCCTGGACAGGGAATGTGGCCATTTTGTTTATCATCACAAGATTGGTCACATCGCCTCCGGAAGAAAACCCGTCACCTTCGGAATCATGGACGAGAGAAAAAGACAAAGTGTCAGGAGCATTGTCAATGCCAGTGGAGGTCCCTTCGAACACGAATGCGGAACGCTGCACTACACCTGAATTCTTATGTCCTGTCCAAGAGCAATAAAGATTTATATAACCTCCTGATATCCAAGCATTATTGACAGATATAGGATCTTCCCATTCCGACTTGTCGAATCCCGAAGTCCCTGGCCTCACGATGGCACCGGTAACAGGAACCGAACAATTCACCAGATTTGCGGAAAACAGATTCTTTGCAGGATCAATGCAATCCCCCACCTCACAGGACACGAACAATCTGGTCCCGAACTCATAATCGAACTGCTCCGCCGTGGTAAAGTCATATGTCATTCCGGCATCAGTTGTAAACAGGTTGTCACCCGTGACGAAGCCCATGGAAGAATCCACATAGGGCACAGAAGAAGTTTTGCTGCATGAAACAGCAAACATAGAAGACACAATGACAGCAGCAATAGTCTTTATGGTCAGGTTAAAGCGCATAGTGTATAAGGTCAAAGTTTATGTAGGCAAGCGGCAACAGGCTGTTATTCTGCTACTTTCTCTGCCGTATTCTTCTTTACGTATGAACGGCTCGGACGGCAGACTATCTGCACATCCACACACTCGACACGATATCCCTTGAACTTTTTCTTGGCAAAATATGCGTCGAGATTGTCCATGAAGTCATCATCAATGACATCCTTGAATGTATTGTTCACATAATCATACAGATGGATATGCCTGAAAGTATTCACGTCGAAATACATCTTGTTGTTGGCACTCATCCTGTGGTCATATATTCCAAGCAAAGCTATCTGTGAAAGTATATTATACACCGAAGCTACGGTAACATTGGTAGTGCCTTGACTCCTGATTTCCTCTGTTACCATATCAGCTGAAGCATGTCCCAGCTTCAGCATCGCATTATGTACAGCCAACCTCTGCTGTGTAGATTTCAACGAATGTTTCTTCAGCAGTTTCTTGAATTCTTCTATTCCTGGTGCAGTATGTGTGTGCTTCTTCATATTGACAGCCGCGCATTAACCGATTAGTACACGTAAACTTAATTACCACAAATTTAATCCAAATTCTGATAATTGCAAAGATTTTTTAATTTTGAATTAATATAATTTACATCAATGCCGGTTCCACTTGGCCAAACGGGTGGAAAGCCGGAAGAAAAATGAAAGAAAACACACGAAATGAAATATAGATAGCATTACTTTAGAGAAACATTGCTAAATTTGCAAACAAATGAAAATACAGCAATGAGTACAAACTACAACAAAGAACTCACACCGGAGTTGAAAAAGAAATTGTCCGGAATAAGGCACATTGCTCTGGACATGGACGGGACAATATATATGGGAAGCAATCTGTTCCCTTTTACAAAGGGTTTTTTGCAGGACATGACAGATGCCGGAATCGGTTACTCATTCCTCACGAACAATCCTACAAAATCCGTAGCCGACTACCTCCACAAACTTGAAGGAATGGGCATCAATGCCGATGAAGGCAACATGTACACAACCTCACTCGCTGCCATTGACTATATAAAGGAGAAATATCCTCAGGCAAAGAGGCTCTATATGCTCGGCACTCCAAGTATGGTTAGCCAGTTCGAGAAAGCCGGCTTCGAAGCATGCGCGGATGACCCGAACGACGTTCCTGATGTCCTCGTAGTGGCATTTGACACAACTCTCACCTATCCGCGCCTCTGCCGTGCCGCATGGTGGGCAAGCCAGGGAGTCCCTTATATCGCGACAAATCCTGACAGGGTATGCCCTACCGACCAGCCTACTGTCCTCGTGGACTGCGGCTCATTGCAGAAATGTATAGAACATGCCACCGGACGTCGCCCGGACATCGTTCTCGGAAAGCCGGACCCGACAATGCTGGACGGAATCATGCACAGACATGGTCTGAAACCGGAAGAAATCGCAATGGTGGGAGACCGCATATATACTGATACCGCCATGGCTCACAATGCAGGTGCCGTAGGCGTGCTTGTACTTTCAGGTGAGACAACTGTCGAAACAGCTCTCAAGGTCGCAGAGGATGCCAGAACAAATCCGGCGCCGGAATTTTTCCCTCCTGATATGATAGCAAGGGATATCCGCGAGTTGGGAGACCTGATTCTGGAAGCTAAGAAATAATTGTCAGAAGATGTCCGGAATCGACAAATCAGCGGTCCGGGATTAAAAAAAACAGACAAAAAGTTTAAAAATCATAAAAATCTGCAGGAGTTCGAGCAACTTTCTGCAGATTTTCCAGTTTCATAGGCCTATCTTGCAGCCGGTTACGAGCCTGAGACTGAACGGATCCACATGACGGGCACGACCGAAACCTGCATTGACAGACAGAATAATAATCACATAAAAGACCATGAAACTGAAAGAACTCAACATTGAAGAAAGACCTAGGGAAAGGCTGATTGCAAAAGGGAGCTCCGCTTTGGGTAATGCCGAGCTTCTGGCAATCCTGCTCCGGACAGGAAGCGGAAACAAAAACGTGCTGGAGATGTCGCATGAACTGCTTGCTGCTGCAGGAAGCCTTACGGAACTGTCCGCCATGTCCATTGACAAAATGCAGGCTATCGGAGGCATAGGGAAAAACAAGGCTGCGACCGTCACGGCGGCATTCGAGCTGGGACGCAGATTCGCGGCCGAAGGGTCCCGCTCGCCTTGCCGCGCCATCACCAATGCGTCACAGATATTTTCAATAATGTTTCCTGTCCTGAAGGGAATCGACCATGAGGAATGCTGGATTCTCTACTTGAACCGGGCCAATCATATCCTGTATAAGGAAAAAGTGTCCACCGGCGGACTCTCATCCACTACGATAGACACCAATTCTATTCTCAGGAAGGCTATTGAAAAGAAAGCCGACGGTATAATCCTTGTCCACAATCATCCGTCCGGAAATCCACAGCCGGGAAAGGCTGATGTCGTGGAGACAGAACGGCTCAAGAAAGCGGCTGAAACATTCAGCATCTCAATGCTGGACCACGTGATAATCTCCGATTCCGGCTATTACAGTTTCGCGGACCAGATGATTTATGACAGTTCGCAAATAAGTGTTGCTGAGGTACATGAGACGACACGAACCTTGGCGTAATCACCTACATTGAAAACCTTCACGCCGTCAGCAGGGTTGGTCTCGGACGAAAGAAGCGCCGGGAACACGCACATCTTGTTGGTCGAGGTCCTTCCGCAAAGTTCCTCCCGGTTTCTGCGCGATGTACCCTCGATGAGGACTGTGAACTCCTTGCCCAGATCACGGGTGTTGCTTTCAAGACTCAGTTCGTTCTGGAGGGAAATGATTTCATTCAGACGCCTGGTCTTCTCCTGAAGAGGGATGTCGTCAGGATAGTTGCGTGCAGCAAGAGTTCCGGGTCTCTCGGAGTACTGGAACATATAGGCATAGTCATAACCGACCTTGCGCATTATATCCAAAGTGTCCTGATGGTCCTGCTCCGTTTCACCGCAGAAGCCGGCAATGATGTCAGTAGTGATCGCGCAGTCTGGCATTGACTTGCGGATTCTGTCGACTCTTTCGAGATACCACTCGCGGGTATAGCGGCGGCGCATCTTCTCGAGCATGGCATTGCTTCCGGACTGCACCGGCAGATGGATATGACGGCAGATGTTGTCATACTTCGCCATCGTATCTATGACCTTGTCACTGATGTCTTTAGGATGGGATGTAGAGAATCTCACGCGGAGGAGCGGACTGATCTCGGCCACCTTGGAAAGAAGGTCCGCGAAGTCAGTGACATCAGAAGCGTCCTCAGGATTCTTCCAGAGGTATGAGTCCACATTCTGGCCGAGGAGAGTAATCTCCTTGTATCCACGGGAAAAGACATCGCAGGCCTCCCTGACAATCGTGTGAGGGTCGCGGCTGCGTTCAGCACCCCTTGTATAAGGGACTACGCAATATGAACAAACATTGTTGCATCCGCGCATGATGGAAATGAAGGCGGACACGCCATTCTTGTCAATGCGGACAGGCTCGATGTCCCCGTATGTTTCCTCTCTGGAAAGTTCGACATTGATCTGCGGCCTTCCCGGGGCTATTCTGGAAAGAAGTAGCGGAAGAGACCTGTATGAATCAGGACCTGCCACGAAATCGACACGTCCGCTTTCCAACAGCTTGTCTTTCAGCCTCTCGGCCATACATCCGACGATACCGGTAACGACGCCTTCGTGAACACGTTTCTGACCGTAGAACTGGTCAATGCGTCCCCAAATACGCTGTTCCGCATTGTCGCGGACCGAACAGGTATTGGCCATGATCACGTCAGCCTCATCCATATTCTCAGTCCTGTCGTAGCCTGCCTTCTTCAGAATCGAGAAAATCACCTCGGTATCATTGACATTCATCTGACATCCGTAGGTCTCGATATATACTTTCTTGCTTGCCATATTTTTATCTGATTTTCCGCAAAGTTCCGCGGATTTAAGTCTGTTTTTATATCACGTACCAGTTTGGCACGCGCCCGGAATGCACTGTGTGGCACATTCCGTACCTTTTCACCTGCAAAGATATGACTTTTATTATTTTTTCACTACTTTTGTAAGTCAAGTCTATCAGCAAAAAGGTATGGCCCAGCAGACAAAAGGATTATTGGAAATGAAAAGATTCATATTGACAGCATTGACAGTCATCATGACTGTATGCCTCGCAGGTTGCGGAAAAATCAAGGATATCTCGATAACATCTTGCGACATCGTGTCCATATCACCTTCGGGACTGAGAAGCCTGAACGGGGTGTTTCTGTTGGGAATCCATAATCCGGTGTTCAAATTTGCCGTTTCCGACATTCAGGGAACAGTTTACCATCAGGGCACGGCTATCATTGACTTTACCGCCAACGGATTTGAGGTGCAGAAAAAGTCTGACGACAAGCACCGCATTTCGGGAATTGCGGAACTGAGACCGGAGATTTACCTGCTGTCCGCATTGGCCCTGCTGAAAGATTTGAATGCTGATTCATATACAGTAGATGTGTCGGCAAGAGTGAAGGCTGAGGGCATAAAAATGACAATCTCCAGAAAGGGCATGCCGCTGAGCACCTTTATGGAATAATTATAAAGACATTGATAATGAAAAAGTTAGCAATACTCATAGTAGCATTGGCACTGCCCGTACTTTCATGGGGGCAAGATTATAATTCAGACATGGCCCAGGCGGATTCCGTCGTTTACCGTCAGGCTGCCGCAATGGATTCCACCCTCGTCGGAAAGTCGATTTTCGGTCTGCTCTCCAGTCATCCGTACGGAGAGGGCGATGTAAAAATCCATCAGTCACAGAGCATTGTCAATGCCATGAAGCTGCAGATTGCGTCCAACAGTTCCAGGAAACTTACAGGATACAGGGTCCGCATCTTCTTCGACAACAGCAAGACTGCCAGAAATGCTTCTGAAAATGTCATGAAGATCTTCAAGGCTACATATCCCGGAATTCCCGCATACAGAAATTACCAGAATCCGTTTTTCAGAGTTGTCGTGGGTGATTTCAGGACAAAGTCAGAAGCGATGGAGTTCCTGCAGAAGATCAAATCCTCATACACGTCGGCTCTTGTGGTAAAGGAAGGCATAAACTTCCCTGCCGTGGATAAAGAGCACAATTATGTGACCGACACCGTAACAGTTTATAGACCCGTCGCTAATCTCTAGACAATATGCTCAAACAGGAAATCGCATTAAAGCAGACGCAGAAGCTCTCCCCTCTCCAGATCCAGACCATCAAGCTCATTGAGCTTCCGGTCCAGGAACTTGAACAGAGAGTCCGCAAGGAACTGGAGGAAAATCCGGTTCTGGATGACAGCGCACCGGAGAGCAAGGAGGAGGACGGAGATGAGCAGCCAAGAGAGGTTTCGCTTTCTGAACTGAAGGATGATGATTCCATTCCGGAATACAAACTGCATGTGAACAACTACGGCAAGGACGAGAGGCCGCAGTACAACACGTTTTCCGTAAAAGAGAGTTTCACTCAGAGTCTCATGGACCAGCTTGGCTTCAGGGATCTGACTGAACATCAGCATGATATAGCCGCTTTCATAATCGGCAGTCTGGACGATGACGGGTATCTCAGAAGAGACATTGACAGTCTCGTGGATGACCTGGCGTTCCGCATGAACATCACCACCACAAGGGAGGAAGTGCTGAAGATGCTGCATATCATCCAGCAGTTCGACCCGGCGGGAATCGGCGCACGCGATCTGAAGGAGTGCCTCCTGATTCAGCTGAAAGGACTGAAACAGACCCGGGATGTTGTCAATGCCGAAAGGATTCTCTCTGATTATTTTCAGGAATTCTCCAACAAGCATTTCCAGAAGATAATGACGAAACTGAGCCTTTCGCAGGACGAGATGAAGGCGGCGATGAGCAAGATCACGAAACTGAATCCGTCCCCCGGAGGACAGATTGACGATTCGTATAATGACCAGGCCCAGCAGATTGTGCCTGATTTCATCCTTACGATGGAAAATGGGGAACTGCAGTTGTCAATGCCAAGGTTCTCGATTCCTGAAATCAGGATAAACAAGAATTACGCACAGCTTCTTATGGATGCCGCCCAGTCATCTGAGAGGCAGAAGAAGGAGGCCGCCACTTTCGTAAAGCAGAAAATGGACTCGGCAAAGTGGTTCGTGGAGGCATTGAAACAGAGGCACAATACTCTTCTGAGTACGATGCAGGCCATAGTGGATTATCAGCACGACTATTTCATGGATGGAGACGAGGCACATCTCAAGCCTATGGTCCTGAAGGACATAGCTGCCAAGACAGGCTTCGACATATCCACCATTTCCAGAGTTGTGAACAGCAAGTATATCGAGACTCATTTCGGAATATTCCCTCTCAAATATTTCTTCTCGGAAGGTCTTGAGAATCAGCATGGTGAAGAGGTTTCAACCAGGGAACTCAAGAAGGTCCTGCAGGAATGTGTGGACAATGAGGACAAGCAGAAGCCGCTTACTGATGATGAACTTGTCACAATCATGAATGAGAAAGGGTACAAGGTAGCCCGAAGGACTATCGCAAAGTACAGGGACCAGCTCGGCATCCCCAAGGCTCGCCTCAGAAAAGAGCTTTAAGTTCCGTTCACTGTCATTGACACTAGGCATTATAATTGTGAAAGCACAGCTCCGGTGCGTTCGTATCGCATATATAACGTTTAAATAGTACTAAAACATAATCTAGTCATGGAACAGAAATATATCCTGGCACTTGACCAGGGAACAAGTTCATCCAGAGCAATCGTCTTCGACCATGAAGGTCGCATCTGCGCCACTGCACAGAAAGAGTTTCCACAGCATTTTCCTAAACCGGGTTGGGTGGAGCATGACCCCAAAGATATCTGGTCTTCCGAAGCATCAGTGATTGCCGAAGCCATTACCTCTATGGGTATCAACGGACTGAACATTGCCGGAATCGGAATCACAAACCAGCGTGAGACGACTATCGTATGGGATGCCGAAACTGGAGAGCCTGTCTATAATGCAATTGTCTGGCAGGACAGAAGAACATCTGAATACTGCGACAGCCTCAAGGAGCAGAATCTTACCGGATTCATCAGGGAAAAGACAGGCCTTATCATTGACGCATACTTCAGCGCGACGAAAATCCGTTGGATTCTGGAGAATGTTCCAGGTGCGAGAGCCAGGGCAGAAGCTGGGAAACTGCGTTTCGGAACCGTCGATACATGGCTGCTGTGGAACCTGACCCGCGGCGAGTGCCACATGACCGATGTCAGCAATGCATCCAGGACAATGCTTTTCAATATCCACACCCTCAATTGGGATGAGGATCTCATGAAACTTTTCGGGATTCCGATGTCAATGTTGCCTGAAGTTCATTCATCTTCAGAGATTTACGGATACACCAAGACTACGATTTTCGCGCACAAGGTTCCTGTTGCGGGCATTGCAGGAGACCAGCAGGCCGCATTGTTCGGTCAGATGTGCACGACACCTGGCTCCGTCAAGAACACCTACGGCACAGGATGTTTCCTTCTCATGAACAGCGGCACGAAACCAATCACGTCATCACACAATCTGCTCACCACCATCGCCTGGAAAATCGGCGATACGGTCAATTATGCACTTGAGGGCAGCATCTTCGTGGGAGGTTCTGTAGTCCAATGGCTTAGAGACGGTCTCGGCATCATAAAGTCTTCTTCGGAGATCGAAAGCCTGGCCATGACGGTCCCTGACAACGGAGGAGTCTATTTCGTACCTGCATTGACAGGTCTCGGTGCTCCTTATTGGGACCAGTACGCGAAGGGCACCATCTGCGGCCTGACCCGAGGCACGACGGCGGCGCATATCGCACGCGCGGCGCTCGAAGGTATCGCTTTCGAGACAATGGATATTGTCAATGCCATGGAGCATGATGCCGGCATAAAGCTGGCCGAACTCAAAGTCGATGGCGGCGCTTCGAGAAACAACCTGATGATGCAGTTCCAGGCCGACATCCTTGGCACAAAGGTAATCCGTCCTAAGGTTACGGAGACGACCGCAATGGGAGCATGTTATCTTGCCGGTCTTGCGACGGGATATTGGGATTCCCTTGACGACATCAAGCGCCAATGGAATGCCGACAAGGTGTTCGAGCCTCTCGCTCCGGCTGAAAAGGTATTGAAACTGAAAGATGGTTGGGCCAATGCCATCGGCAGGACTCTGACTGAAGATTCTAAACATTAAATCATTGACAATATGGAAATTACACTGTTCACCAAGTGCATTTTCGAGTTTCTCGGAACACTTGTCTTGGTTCTCATGGGAGATGGTGTCTGCGCGGCATGTACTCTCGAAAAGTCTAAGGCCAAAGGGGCCGGTTGGGTCGTTATATCATTGGCCTGGGGTTTTGCGGTCATGTGCGGCGTCTTCATCGCAGGTCCGTACTCCGGTGCACATCTGAATCCTGCCGTCACTCTAGGTCTTGCCATAGCCGGCGGTTTCGCATGGGATGCCGTCCTTCCGTATATCGCAGCACAGATGCTGGGAGGTTTTGCCGGAGCTCTGCTGGTCTATGTTTTCTATTATGATCATTACAAGGCCTCCTCTCAGAATCCTGACGGCATGCTCGGGACATTCTGCACCATGCCGGCCATCGAGCACAAGAGCATCAATTTCCTCAGCGAACTGATTGCAACTTTCATACTGGTTTTCTGCATCATGGCTCTCGGCACGTCAGGCAACACGGCCTCATTTGAAGGCAGCACAATTTCAGTAGGCGGTATCGGAGCGTTCCCTGTAACCTGTCTGATTATGGCTCTGGGCATGTCGCTGGGCGGCACTACCGGATACGCCATGAATCCTGCCAGAGATCTTTCTCCACGCATCGCCCATGCCATCCTTCCTCTGAAAGGCAAACGTGACAGCGGCTGGGGATACAGCTGGGTTCCCGTACTGGGTCCTCTCGCAGGAGCAGCCTGTGCAGCAGGACTTTACCTTCTGGTTTACTAACGGATCATAGATCTTTAAAAGAGCCGACAACTTGTCCGGAAATGCATAGGCTTTTCCGGACAAGTTGTTCTTATATGCGCCCTAACCTCGCCAGGCGGCCATACAGTGAAAGCCATATCACCGGACTTTGAAACATTTTTTAATAAAACAATTTAGCATATCGGGAAATTCAGTTGTCTTACTTGTATAAAACATTTTTATACACACTATGAAACTGAATTTCATAACAGCTGCCGCAATGGCAGCGACACTGCTGGTGGCAGCGACAGGTTGCCAAAAGCAGAGCGAGTCGGAGATTCACGACACTGTCGTAATCCAGACAAAGCTGACATCCGGAACGCCGGCCACTAAAGTCACGGGCGGCGAAGACAACATCACGATTGCCGCAACATGTGACTGGTCACTGGAAGGCGAAGACTGGTTCACCATCGAACCGGCATCAGGCGCAAAGGGTATCAGCGAATCCACAATCACCACACAGCCTAATAACACCGGAGAAGACCGCAAAGGTACTATCAAACTCAAAGCAGGCTCATACACAAGCACTTACACATTTACGCAAGCCGGCAGATAATGATAATTGAAGACTACAGACGCATTTTCGATTTCTTTTTCAGCGGAGCGGAGATTCCCGAAAAACTAAGACAACAGTTTTTCGGATGGCTCGAAATACATGGAAACGAGCCGGAAACCAAAGCCCTGCTCGAAGAATATTGGAATGAAGTTTCGTCAGCCGCACCCGAATTCAACCTCACAGAAGGACTGGAAAAACTGATGGCCAGACTCGGAACGGGAAACAGCATTGACAAAAATGCAAACGGCTCCATCGACGAGGCTAAGGTCAATGCCAGAGTGAAGGACGCACAAACCAATACCGCTGAGAAAAACCATCAGGTCAATGCCTTTTCCGGAATCCGTCACGAAGAAGCAGAAGCGCCAAGACTGGAAAAAAGAAAACTATTCCGCAGCAAGGCATTGAAATACTGCATTGCAGCAGCTGCCGCGGCAGCACTCTTCCTCACAGGCGCAGCAACATCCGAACTGGTGACGGGGAAAAGACAGGAAACGGTCTTGATGGCATCATCGGAAAACATCAGTTCCTACACCCTCCCGGACGGGTCGAAAGTATGGCTGAACAAAAACAGCTGGCTCTCCTACAACCAAAAATTCGGAAAGCGGACCAGACAGGTGGCTCTCAAAGGAGAAGGCTACTTCGAAGTCAATAGGGACGAGCGGCGGCCATTCATCGTGAAAATGCAGAACAACCTGGACATCAAGGTTTTGGGAACCACATTCAACGCATGCAATTACCCGTCCTTGAACAAGGCAGAAGTCATTCTGCGCTCAGGCTCAGTACAGGTCTCAGACAACGGACGTAACGAATATGTCATCCTGAAACCTAATCAGAAATTCACCTGGAACGAAGGAACGGCCGAAATTTCATCCGTCAATGCAATGAACTGCTGCAGATGGTTCGAGCACAGACTTGTCTTCGACAACGTAAAACTCAAAGACATACTTGAAAACCTCTCCCACAAATACCAGACAGAGATTTCTCTCAATGTCGGGAATCTGGCGGACAAGCATATGTCAATGACAATCAGGGATGAATCCGTCGAGGACATCCTTGACATCCTGACAACTCTGCTCCCTATAAGATGGAGATACCAGGGCGCGGAAATCATAATTGAAAACAAAACCAAAAAACATTAATAATGAAAGGAATCTCTAACATTCTTCCTTCATTCACCCGCATAGGCCTCAGCATAATATGCGCCCTCTGCATCACGTCAAACGTGTTCGCACAGGACAGGAAGGCCAATGTGAATGTAAAGGATGTGACAGTAAAGGAACTCCTCAGAGCCATCGAGGCGGGGAGCACCTACACATTCGCCTATGTCGATACCGACATTGACTTGACCAGGAAAGTGACAGTATCAGCCACGAACAAAGACATTGAAACCATCATAAAGGAAGTTCTTCCCGGTGTCAATGTCGAATTCAAGGACCGGAAGATTCTCCTCAGCAACAAGCCTGCGGCATCCAAATCCTCAGTCCAGAGTGCCCCGCAGCCGGTAGCCCAGAGGACAGTCACGGGAAAGATTGTCGATAAGGACGGCCAGCCGGTCATCGGAGCAATGGTCATCGAGAAAGGCACACAGAACGGAGCCAGCACAGACATTGACGGAAACTATTCACTCAAAGTCAAGGGTGCCGCTACTCTGGAAGTGTCCCTCATCGGATACAACACCATCACATCAGCATTGACAGAAAACCAGACGAAGGCGGACTTCATCCTCGAAGAGGAAGCCATCAAACTTGATGACGTCGTGGTCATCGGTTACGGTGTGCAGAACAAGAGAGACGTGACCACCTCAGTCGCATCCATCAAGGCCGAAGATTTCGCAAATGCCCCGACAACCGACTTCCGTGAGTCAATGGCAGCCAAGATGCCTGGTGTCCAGGTCCTCAACCTCGGCGGCCAGCCTGACGGCAATGTCACAGTGCGTGTCAGAGGTATCCAGTCTGCGACATCCGGAAATGACCCGCTATATGTCATTGACGGCATCCCTTGCGATTCCCGTGCATTCGCTAACCTCGACGGAAACGACATCGAAAGCCTTGAGGTATTGAAAGACGCCTCAGCAGCAGCCATTTACGGTTCCAGAGGTTCATGCGGTGTCATCATCGTCACGACAAAACGAGGCAGCGGCGACAAGCCGGTGATTTCATATGACGGACAGTTCAGCGTATCCAACGTATCCAAGAAAATCGACATGCTGGACGCTTACGAGTTCGCTACCATGTTCAGGGAATCACGTAACGGTTCTTACCTTTTCAGCGATCCTACAGGATCCATCTCAGACCCGTCTGCCGGCCGTCCTGAGGTTTATCACAGAATCGACCCGCTTATCAATGCCTATCTCGAAGACAAGACAGGGACATTGACAAATACCGACTGGCAGGACGAGATTTTCCGCACTGCGCTTTCACACAAGCATTCGCTCAGTGTCTCTGCGAGAACCAAGAGCTTCAACTACTATATAGGAGCCAACTACCTTTATCGTGAAGGTACCGTAATAGGCTCAGATTTCGAAAGATACGGCATCCGCGCAAACTTGGACGGCAAGAAGGGCAACCTCAAATACGGCGTAAGCTTCTCCCCTTCCTATTCCAAGACAAACTATGTAGATACTGACTCACAATATGGCGGAGACGGTATCATCGCATCGGCATTGATGGCTCCACCTATCTTCCCTGCCTACAATTCTGACGGTTCCTACAACTGGGACATGAACGGTTTCCTGAAGAAGAATTCATGGAACACACAGACGAACGAGGTGCTCAACCCTGTCGCACTTGCACTCGAAGTCGATGACGTAAGAGAGAAACTGAACATGGTCGGCAACGTCTATGCTTCATACGAATTCATCAAAGGTCTTGAGTACAAGCTCACTATGGGAGGCGACTACTACTCATATATCAGAAACTATTACAGACCTTCATATATTCCGCTGAAGGGCGTGAAACACTATGACGAGCCTTCTGCTCCTACAGCAGCAAATTACGCGAACTCTTATTTCCACTGGACAATCTCCAACCAGCTTTCATTCAACAGGAAGTTCGGAGACCACTCCATCAATGCCGTAGCCGTCTATGAGGCTGAAAAACAGACTATCCAGACATCAGCGATAAAGGGTACCGGCGTGGCAGGTGACGACAAAATCAGGACCACCAAAGGCAAGACTCTTTCTGTCGATGACACTTACAATAACAAGTACGCCTATACTTTCGCTTCATGGCTCGTCAGGGCACAGTATTCATACAAAGGACGTTACATGATATCCGCTTCCATCAGAGGTGACGGTTCCTCAAGATTTGCCCCTGACACCAGATGGGGATACTTCCCTGCCGCTTCCATCGGCTGGCGTATCAGCGACGAAAACTTCATGAGAAACGCCAAGTGGCTGAATGACATGAAACTGCGCGTCAGTGTAGGTCAGACCGGTAATGCACAGATCGGAAACTCCGAATATCTCGCGCTCTACGGAACCACCACAAACGACATGGGCAACGGCGTCATCAACACCGTTTATCCTAGCCAGATCGCGAACAGCAAGCTCGGATGGGAGAAAAACACCCAGGTCAATGGCGGTTTCGATGCCAACCTCTGGAACGGTCTCCTAGGAATCAATGCTGATTTCTATTATTCAAAGACTACCAACATGCTTTTCGATGTTCCGGTATCTTCAGTTTCAGGTCTCACGACTTCCAACATGAACATCGGATCAATGCAGAACAAGGGTGTCGAAATAACATTGACCTCACACAAGACCTTCGGTGACTTCTCTCTCGGCCTCAACGCCAACTGGTCACTGAACCGCAACAAGGTTCTCCACCTCGGCGATGAAGACGCCCCTATCATCAAGGAATCTTCATATGCCGGCGGCTATTACATCACCAAAGTCGGCCAGCCTGTAGGATGCTACTATCTTCTCGTACAGGACGGTATCTTCCATAACCAGGAAGAACTCGATTCATATCCTCATTTCGAAACGACCACCGTCGGTGACTTCCGTTTCGTGGATGCAGACGGTGACGGTATTCTGGACAAGAACAAAGACCGCGTCATCGTGGGCAACTACATGCCTGACTTCTACTATGGATTCGGCATCCAGCTCGGCTGGAGAGGCATTGACTTCGCAGCCAATTTCCAGGGAGTCTATGGAAACGAAATCCTGAACCTCGAAAGACGTTACCTCCTCAACATGGAGGCATCTTCCAACATGATGAAGGAGTCTCTCAAGAGATTCCCTTACGGCAACCTCAACAGGGCTACCCGCAAATCTTCCGGAAACAACGGAGCATGTACCTCCACCTTCCATCTGGAAGACGGTTCTTACCTGAGGCTCCAGAACATCTCTCTCGGCTACACCATGCCGGACAAGTGGTTCCACAGGACAAGCATCTCCAAGATGAGACTTTACATCCAGGCCAACAACCTGTTCACATTGACCCACTACACAGGATACAACCCTGAGGTCAACAAGAGGTCTTCTGATGCTCTCAGACCGGGCGAGGACTACTGTTCTTACCCTCTTTCAAGGACATTCAGCGTAGGCATCAACTTTAACCTGTAATCGGATATGAAGAACAAAATCATAAAAATAGCATTGACAGGAACCTTGCTCCTGGGCCTCGCATCTTGCAGCGACAGTTTTTTCGAGCAGTATCCGTCAAACAGCATAACTGAAGGAAACTTCTACAAGACAGATGACGACTTCAACCAGGGCATCTATTCCTGCTACCATAAGATGAAGACCCAGATGGGTTTCTTCCTCAATGAACTCGCATACCGCAGCGACGAGTGCTATCTCGAGTCAATGGCAGTGTCCACCCAGGACAGGTATGACATTGACCATTTCCAGGAGAAGTCCAACAACGGTATCATGAAAAACATCTGGAACGCCTGGTACAACGGCATTTACAGATGCAACGACGTGCTTGTCCACATGGACGGCAAGAAACTCACCAACGGTGACAAATACCGTGGAGAGGCATTGTTCCTCAGGTCATGGTGGTATTTCAGCCTCTACCGCGTATTCGGCGGCGTGCCTGTGACTACCACTGTCGTTTCACCTGCTGATGCCAAGACCATCGCAAGATGCAGTGACGAGGACATGTACAACAGACTTACCCAGGACCTCAGCGAGGCAATCAGCCTTCTTCCGGCAAAAAGGTCAGCCGAGACTGCCAGGGTCACCAAGATTGCAGCACAGACACTGCTTGCCAAGGTTTATCTCTCTTTCGGCAAATATCCTGAGGCCCAGAAAGTTCTGGAAGACGCATTGGCAGATGGCTCATATGGCCTGATGCCAAGTACAGCCCAGGTGTTCGACATCGCCAACAAGATGAACAAGGAAATCATCTTCGCCCTGTACTACAACAAGACCAATGACAACGGACATGGCTACTGGTACAGCACCAGCACCGGCGTTCTTGCCGACATCACGAATCCTACCAAGCAGTTCAAGTCCCTCTACAGTGCAGAGGACAACCGCTTCAACCTTATCAACACATACACGAAGATAAGCAACTCCCTGCATGCCATGACCAAGTGGATGGATACTTACGATGCACAGTTCACCACCCAGGTAGGCAATGATTTCCCTATGCTGAGATACGCTGACGTAGTCCTCATGTACGCGGAGGCCCTCGGACAGCAGGGCAACATCTCCGAGGCCCTCACATATCTGAACAAGACACGCACCCGCGCAAGTCTTCCTGAACTCACCTCAGCCGAAGTTCCGGACAAGAAAGCATTCATCAAGGAACTTGCAGATGAAAGAGGACGTGAATTTGCTCTCGAAGGACAGAGATGGTTCGACCTCGTGCGTCTCGGACTCGCAGTCGATTATTTCAAGGAACTCGGATATTCTCTGGACGACCACAATCTCCTGTTCCCTATACCTCAGGACCAGATCGAAATTGTCAATGACAAGTCCATCCTTTGGCAGAACCCTGGTTTTTAATCTTCTTTAACATTGAAAATAATGAAAAAGTTATTGTTCAGCATATTGGCGGTCGCAGGCATCAGCCTGTCAGCAACATCCTGCTGGGATGAGAATATCCCTGAGGCAGGAGCCGCACGTCATCAGGTAACTGACTTGAAAGCCGTTCCTGGTGACGAAGAAGCACAGCTTTCCTGGTCAATGCCGGAAGGCTGGAATCCTACAGAGTACCTCATCACATACACTGACGGAGACAAGATTTCTCTCAGGACATCCGAAAAGAGTTACTTGGTCACCGGACTCACCAATGGTGAAACCTACACATTTGAAGTCCAGGCCGTATATGGCGACCTCATTTCAGGCGCGGTCAGTGCAGCGGCAAAGCCAGCCACATCGAGATTTGCCGTTTCCGACCTCACCGCAGAAGGAAGCGCAAACATGGTAATCCTTTCATGGACAAAGCCGTCCACAAACGTCACCTCATATACACTTACCTACTCCAGCGACAATACCGCGGCCCAGGAAATCAGCATCGAAGCCGACAAAGAGGGCTACACTGTAGATGAACTCGAAAATGACGTCGTCTATACATTCTCTCTGGTAGCGAACTATGCGAAGGGTCCGTCAGAGCCTGCTGTCGTAAAGGCCATGCCGGCACTTGCCACACCTTACTTCCTCGACAGGACCACGGCAGCCGTGAACCAGCCTATCAAGTTCACGTTCAATACAGAGGGGTACCCGTCCGCCACAAACATCAGATGGACATTCCCTGACGGAAAGACATTGACAGGAACCGAAGTTTCATACGGCATCCCTTCATCAGGCACCCAGCAGGTAATCCTAACCATCCATCTCGGAGACAAGGACAAGAGCTGGAATATCGAACTCCAGATCCGCGACTATGCAGTCAACTTCAACGAGTGGGTTTGCGTAGGCGCCAATTACAACGGGTTCAAGGGCACATGCCCTGTATTCTCCCCTGACGGAAAGACTGTCTATATCATAACCTTCAACAAGACGACCTGCCTGTATGCATTCAATGTCGAGACAGGTGAAAAGATTTGGGTTTATGAGCCTTCAGCCGCATCTGGCAGTTACAATCCTTTGACTGTCAACCCCGTAACAGGTGACATCTATTTCGGAACCACAACCGCCGGCCAGTTCTACTGCGTGAACGCAAGCGGCAACCTCAAATGGAAATTTGACGGTGCAGGTTCAATGAAGAGCGCGGCTCCTGCCGTAAACAAGGACGGAAGCGTGGTATATGTCGGAGATAATACCGGCAACATCTTCGCCCTCGATGCGGCAAGCGGCGCAAAGAAATGGCAGGCGGCTCTCGGCTCAGCAACCGCAGGACTTCTTGTCAATGGCAATGAGCTCGTTGCAGGTGCAACCAACGGAACCGTGACATTCTACAACACGGCAGACGGCACAGCCATTTCTTCACTCAAATTCGCATGCATGACAGACATCACAGGTTTCGCTGTCGGAAATGACAAGAGAACAGTCTATCTCCCTGCAAAAACAGCGATGTGCTCATTCGACCTGGAGACCAAGACCATATTGGTAGAATCCCTGCCTGTAGCAGGCAACAACCTCTATGAGCCTGTAGTCGCGCCTAACGGAAACGTCTATGTGGCAGGAAAGGACAACTGCGTCTATTGCCTCAACAAAGACCTCACCAAGGTCATCTGGCAATATCAGCACAAGGATTCTGCAGGTGGAGCGACCAACACATTCAACTACTCGCACCCTTGCGTGGATACAGAGAACCATCTCTATATCACCTCCGGCCAGGCAGGAAACGTGTCATACATCTTCAATGCAGACGGAACCATCAAGGAATCAGAGACTTACGGTTCATCCAAGAACCAGAAGCAGATGGGCGGAAACAACTATCTGAATGGTATCCTCTACTCTGCATTCGTCGGTGCCAGCGGTGAAAACGGAGCATTCTACGGAAAATATGTAGGCGGTGAAAGAGCCAACTCTTGGAGCACCCACGGCGGTGACATCTGCGGCTCATGCTGTCTGAAATAAAACCAAGATATCCGGTGCGCCTACCGGCGTGCCGGAACAATAAAAATCATTGAAAATGAAAAAATCGAGAATATTTTCAATCATAGCTGCAGCATTGGCTGTTCCTGCATTTGCCGCCTGCACAGACGATGACAGCGCGAAGGTTCAGAACCTGGCTGCAAAAGCAACCATCACACAAGGTGGCTACTATTCTGCTGACGGAAGCCTGAAGACTCCGACCTGGGGCAAAGAGGACAAAGCCGCCATCATGCTCTATGCTGACGGAAAACTCAACAAGGCGACGGCGACCCCGCTTCTCAGCGGAAGCACAACTGCACAGTTCCTGTTCAACATCCTCGCCAACAGGGAGGAGACGGACGTCCTGAGCTGGTACCCTGCCGATGCCGAAATCTCCTTCAGCGGACACGACGTTACTGTCAACATCCCTACTGAGCAGACTGGCAGCGATATTCCGGTCATGTTCGGAATGGACAGGCAGAACATAAACCGCTACGAAGGATGCAAGTTCACGCTGAAGCCTGCCGGCTGCATGGTTTATGTCAATGTTGCCATGGGCGACTATGATGTCAAGTCATTGGACCTCACCGCCAACGGAGGGGAGAATATCGCAGGAACCGTCACTGTCAATGTTGACGAGGGCTCGGCAACAGCCACCGCATCTTCCATTACTGTCACACCTGACTCCCCTATAGACTGCAGGACGTCATCCGTATTGATTCCGGTCTATTGCGCTCCGGTAACATTGACAAAAGGCATTTCAGTAAAGATTACGACATCTGCAGGACAGACCATTACTTCATCTGTCAATGATGAAATGGTCCTCGAGGCCGGCGGGAAGTACAATACCGCGAAAGTCGCTGAGGGTGAATCCACTGAACTTGTTTTCTGCGGCGACAATCATGTATTCGTTATCAATGCCGACCTTGCGAAAGAGACTTACAAGGAGGGAATTCTCTGGAGTCTTGACGTGAAGACATTGGCTTCCGGTCTCGGCCTTGCCGCCAGCAGATGCGACCATCTGGATGACTGCAAATTCGTGGACAACGGAACCAAGCTTCTGCTCACAAGTTCGTACGGCTGGTGCGCATTGCTGGACTATCCTACAGGCAACATGCTGTTCCATACGACCCAGGTGCCGAATGCTCACTCTGCAGAGTACATCCCTGGAGGATATGTAGCAGTGGCAACTTCGGTAGGAAGCACAGATTTGCATAATAATGTCCAGCTCTACAGCATTGACAAGAGCGAGCAGATTCTTGCAAAAGCAGACCTCTATTCCGGCCACGGATTGGTCTGGGACTATAGCAGGAGTGTGCTTTACGGAGCAGGTGGCGATGTCGTGAAGGTGTTCGATATAACACTCGGAGAGAAACCTGCAATAACATTGAAAAAGACCATCAAGGCACCGAAGAACGGCATCCACGACCTGATGCGTGTGGACAACAGCACTCTCACCGTCGCAGGAGACCATGCCTATCTTTTCAATGTCGATACGGAGATGTTCACGGAGATGGCTCTTTTCAGCGGTTCTTCATCTATCAAGTCATTGAATTACAATGGCGAGACCGGTGAAATCTGGTACACTGACGCCACCATCCCGGAAGGCAGCGAGAGCTGGTCATCACAGAAGATCCGCTACAGTACCAACAAGGATGGTTCCAGCGCTGACCGCATCATCAAGGTGCCTGACATGGACATGTACAAGGTGCGTGTAAGACAGTGGTAGAAACGTTCGTATAAAGTAACATTTTCGAATTACACCCGAAATGTTTTTTGTCTATTTTTGTAGGTGAAATGCTTAACGACGACAGACATTTATTGAATCTTATAGCAGATGGGGATGTCAAAGCACTTGGCATCCTCTATGTGCTATATGCTGCCCGGATAAGGAATTTCGCCTTCAGTCTTCTGCAGAATTCCTCTGAAGCTGAGGATATCACACAAGACTTGTTTTTGAAGATATGGAACTCCAGGGAAAGCCTCAGAAATGTGGATTCCCTGAAGTCGTATCTGTTCAGCATGACGCACAATGCAGTGCTGAACTACATAAAACACAAAAACATACAAGACAAGTACAAGGTAGCGTCAGCCGGTATGATGTCGGAGCAATATGAGCCGGATTCAAGGTACGACACTTCGGAGCTGCTCAAAAGCATTGACTTCGCCCTTGAGGGGATGAGTGTTCTCCGAAAGACGATTTTCCGGATGAACCGCTACGAACACAAGACATATCAGGAAATCGCTGACATATTGATGATCAGTCCGAAGACTGTCCAGTATCATATATCATGCGCTCTTTCCGAACTTAGGAAATTATTATAAAAACATTGATAAATGAAAAGAAGATTTTTGATTTTTGCGGCTGCAGTGCTCTGCTTCGTTTCTTGCGGAAATAAGGAGCCACAGTATGCAAACAGGGCTGAGAAGATTGTGGCCGAGATGCACAATCCTAATTCAAAATATGTCGTAGTTGCCTGCCACAGAGGCGACTGGAGAAATTATCCGGAAAATTCCATTCCGGCTATCGAGTCCATCATCAGGATGGGTGCCGATATCATGGAACTGGACCTCAAGCTTACCAAGGACAGCGTTCTCGTCCTCTCACATGACAAGACCCTCGACCGCTGCACTACGGGCAAGGGACTCGTCAGCGACTACACTCTGGATGAAATCAAGCAGCTGAGGCTGAAGAGGGCGCACGGCGTAGCCACAGACTCTCTCCGAATGCCTACACTCCGTGAGGCGCTCGAATGCTGCAAGGACAGGATCTGTGTCAATGTTGACCAGGGATATGAGTACTACGACATGGTTCTCGCCATCACCGAGGAGCTCGGTGTGACCGACCAGATTCTGATCAAGGGAAAGAAACCGGTCGCCGAGGTGGCTGCCAAAATGGCTGAGCATGAGCACAATATGATGTATATGCCTATCATTGACATCCAGAAAGAGAAGGGACAGGCTCTGTTCAACGAATATATGGAGACCGGCACTGTTCCTCTGGCTTATGAGGTATGCTGGAAAAAGACAACCCCTGAGGTGGAGGACTGTTTCAGGAAGATACTGGCTTCAGGTTCAAAGCTTTGGATAAACACTATCTGGGGAAGTCTCTGCGGCTACCTGGATGATGACAAGGCTCTTGACTGCGGCAATCCGGCCGAGATCTATGATCAGGTCATCGCCTATGGCGCGTCATTGATCCAGACCGACCGTCCTGAGCAGCTGATCAAATATCTGCGTTCAAAGGGACTTCACGACTAATCATTGGATATAGATGTTTGATTTCTATAAAATGAGCGCGCCGTCTGCAAGCAAGGTGGCGCCTGAAAATACCGAAAAGGTCTGGAAGCGTGCACGTTTCCAGACTTTTGTCGCAATAACTCTCGGCTATGCCCTGTACTATGTATGCAGGATGTCAATGGGTGTGATGAAGCAGCCGATTATCGATGCGGGGCTTCTCAATGCCACACAGCTCGGTATCATAGGTGCCTGTCTGTATTGGACTTACGCTGTCGGCAAGCTTGTCAACGGCTTTCTGGCCGACAGTTCCAACATCAAGAGGTTCATGGCCACGGGTCTCATACTCTCCGTAACGGCCAATTTCCTGATGGGCGTCCTCGGTGTCGCCGCTGTCAATGCCGGTATCAGCAGTTCTGTGATTTTCGTTGTGTTCGCCATCATGTGGGCGATGAACGGATGGGCCCAGTCAATGGGTGTCCCTCCGTCCGTGGTTGCACTTTCCAGATGGTTCCCGCTGAAAATCAGAGGAACTTTCTACGGTTTCTTCAGCGCGTCCCATAACATTGGCGAGGGCCTGTCATTTGTCTTCGTCGGCTCTATCGTTGCCGCTTTCGGGTGGAAATGGGGATTTTTCGGTGCCGCATGCGCCGGCATTCTCGGTGTCCTGCTGATTGTCCTTTGGCTTTACGATACGCCTGAGAGCAAGGGACTTCCGTCTATCGAGGAACTTTCCGGTGAGGCTGTGCCTGCCAAGAAAGTCGAGGGACCCGAGGAGACACGCAAGATTCAGCGGGCCGTACTGCGCAATCCTGGTGTCTGGATTCTTGCGCTTTCCAGTGCGTTCATGTATATGAGCCGTTATGCCATCAATGAGTGGGGAACTATTTTCCTCCAGGAAACCTACGACTATGACCTCACGTCGGCAGCCACGATTATCGGTATCAATCCTATTTTCGGTGTGCTGGGAACAGTGCTTTCCGGCTGGCTTTCCGACAAGGTCTTCAGGGGCGACCGCAAGTATCCGGCTTTCGTTGCCGGCATCCTTGAAGCCATCGCCCTGTTCCTCTTCCTGTTCGGTGGAGGCAGCCACTTTGTCCTGATTTTGTCAATGATATTGTTCGGCATAGCCATCGGAGTCCTGATCAGTTTCCTGGGCGGTCTCATGGCCATTGACCTTGTCCCGAGAAAGGCGTCAGGCGCGGCTCTCGGCATAGTGGGCGTGGCATCCTATGCTGCCGCCGGCCTTCAGAACGTTGTCTCAGGTCTCTTGCTGGACAACAACACTTTCGAGGCAGTCAACAAGCTTGGCGAGACAGTGACGAAACATGATTTCACCTACGTGAGCTGGTTCTGGTTCGGCGCCGCAGTGATTTCGTTCCTCCTCCCGATCCTGAACTGGAGACGCAAACAGCAGGAAATCTAGCCGCATTCTCCAAGTCGGCTTTATAAACGCATTTTGTCCGGATCTGCCCACGCATTTCCGGACAAAATTGTTTTCAGCATTTCAGAGGTGTGACCACCAGAACTTCCGTTGTCCGGATGTCTGTTTATGGCTATTTCGTCTTGACAACAGCAGGTTATATCCTCAAATTAGAAGTTGTCCGTAAAATGGTAGGGTTTTACGGACAAGTTACCAATTCTGAGTAGTTGTCCGTCAGAAAACGTTTTAATCCGGACAAGTTGTGCTACAGAATACAATTTGTCCGGAATACCGACCCATTTTCCGGACATGTTGGTTTACCTCTACAAATTGGCATTATTTGTGGAGTACCTTGGCCGTTAAACTAACTGCGCCTATGAATACTAATACATTTTCTGAAAAAGAAAGAAGTTGCAATGCGAGTTTCTTGTCGGCCGGACCATATTGGCATGTATATACTTCCGGGAAAGAGACTCCGATGCTATTCTCAAGCCCCCAGGATTTCACGTTCGCCATGAATGTTGTGGCAATGGCTTCAAATCAACACAAGAACCTGAGAATCATTGCTTTTGAGATAATGAACAATCATTTCCACTTTGTGATATCCGCAGAGGAATCTGCGATAACGGAATTCTGGAAATGTTGCCGAAAAAGGCTGGGACGTCATTTCCCAATGATAAAAGGTATTGACATCTCACTCAAGCCTATTGAAAGCATTTCGTATTTGCGCAACAACATTGTCTATACAAATCGAAACGGATATGTGGCGGATCCATCCCATACTCCATTCAGTTATCCGTGGGGAACCGGAAGATACTATTATCTTGATGCTCCTTCCGGCGTAAGATTTTCAGAAATCAAGTTCGACGAGAAAAGAAGAATCTTTCGAACTCGTTTACCAGAATTGCCGGCAGACTGGATAATTGTCAATGACTATGTGTGCCCGTTTTCGTATTGTGCCGTGAAGTTCGGTATGTCAATGTTCCGTGATGCACACCAATATTTCTCAATGGTCAGCAAAAGTGTCGAGTCGTATTCGGAACTCGCAGTCGAACTTGACGACAGTGAATTTCTAACTGATACAGAATTGTTTACACAGATAGTCAAGTCTTTGAAACCTGTTTATGGTGTCAATGCTCTCCAAGATTTGAGCCGTTCTCAGAAACTCGACCTTGCCAAGAAACTTCATTATGATTTCCGTTCTTCCAACGGGCAGATTCGTAGGGTGTTGGGCTTCACCCAATATGAGATCGACTCATTGTTCCCTTTATCTGCTGAACGCCTCTGAGATATGATGCAACTTGTCCGGTAAACAGTCCAATGGCAAAGACAAATAATACTCCACTTGTCCGGAAAACTGCCACATTTTACGGACAAGTTGTCAATATTATACAGTTTGTCCATAAGAAAACGTTTTAATCCGGACAAGTTGTGTTTCCTGACACAATTTGTCCGGAAAAACCTACCTGTTTCCGGACAAAATATATCTGGACATCTATTCGAGAGCCTGTCCAGAAGACAAGCCTGTGATAGCAGTCCGGGAGCAGGTTTCGAACGCATGACCGAACGCATGACCGGGTGCATGTCCGGGAATCAGTTTCGGGAGGCTACATTTGTGACGCTCACTGATGTCTGTTCACAGATTTTAGGGCTCCGATTTCATAGTCCTGATGCCTGCCACGCTTCAGGCTAACATATTATCCATGAGGCAGTTCCATACAGGCGGCTAGAGCAGCGGGGCGAAGAGGCGGATGACCTTCTGGACGAACTTCTGGTACCATGGACGGGCGGTCCAGTCCTCCAGAGTGACCTCGTGAGAGGCCTCCATGTCCTTCATGAAAATCGCCTTGTTCACTTTGGCTGCAGTAATGTCGTAGATGTAGGCATTGAGTTCATAGTCAATGTTGAAGCTGCGGAAATCCATGTTGGCCGAGCCTATCTCGGAAAGATAATCGTCACTGACGAAAGTCTTGGAATGGATGAAACGGCCGGAACGCTCATAAATCCTGATACCCGCTTCCAGACACTCGGTAAAATACGACCTGTTGGCCGGGCCCATGAAACTCAGGTCAGCCTTCTTCGGAACCATGACACGGACATCCACACCGCTGAGGGCTGCAGACTGCAACGCCTGGAGCATCGGCTCGGGTGGAACGAAATACGGAGTCTGTATATAAATGTATTTCTTGGCATTCTGCACAGCCCAGACCGCGCCCATATTGATATTCGGCCACCTGGACTCAGGCTCGTCCGGGACAATCTGAATCAGACGGTTACGTCCCTTGAGCTTGAAACTCATATCGAGGCTCCGAATCGGAGTCTTGGCAAGAGCCTCGGCGATTCCGTTTCCCTCCACCTCGTCATAGTCAGGAAAAGAGACATTGACCTTATCCGCGGCAGCGACCTTGAGAGACTCCGACGGTGCGGCAGCATTGACCTGGTCCGTTGCGGCAACATTGACAGGACTCTTCGCCGAATCATTGGACGGCAGGGCCGGCAGTTCCGCGCACATCGGGAAATACTTCGAGAAGTCATTGTCAATCTCGCCGTCGGCAGTTATCCACGTATTGAGGAAACTGTACTGGAGACCGGCTACCGCATTGCCCGTGATGCGTATATGGGTGTCACGCCAGCGGACAAAATAATCATCGCTGATGTTCATGCCTCCGGTATAGCCGATTTTGCCGTCAATGACAACTATCTTCCTGTGGTCGCGGTAGTTAAGCTGCGTGACCATATTCACGAAAGGCCAACGCGGCTTGGTGAACTTCTCCACCTGGACGCCAGCCTTCTTCATCTCGTTATAATAACCAGGAAGGATGGCGATATTGGCGATATTCTCATGAATGAATCTGACCTTGACACCCTCACGCGCCTTCTGCATGAGCATCTCCTTGATCTGCTGGCTGCCCTTGTCCTGACGGAAATAAAAATATTCCATGTGGATATGGTCCTTGGCATTCCTGAGGTCCTCCATCAGCAGCTCGAACTTGCGGTGGCCGGATGTGATGATTTCCAGACCGTTACCATCAGTCACACAGGTAGAGCCATCCGATGCGAGAAGTCTTGTCAACGGCCTGTATTCCTTACGGACCTGACTGTCCTTTTCATGACCGAAGAGAAGTCTGAATACACGTTTGTCAGCACGTTCACCGAAAACTTCTATGAACTTCTTGTGCTTGTACTTGAAATACCAGGACTGGCGGAAATTGATGCCGACCATGAAATACAGCAGCAGGCCGACGACAGGGAGCAGGGCAATGATAAGAAGCCACGCTATCTTTTTGGAAGAATCACCATCATCGAAAATGATGACCACTACGGTACCGATTATCAGCAATACCAGAAAAACTGAAAAAATAATCCCAAGCACTGTCATTGTCAAAGCGTATTAGAAACAACCCCTAAATGTAACGAATTTTCGGAAAGTTTCCAACAGCGCGACAACAGCCGGACCGACAAAGAGACGCCGGGAACATAAGTCGGCCCCTAAGGAATATCGCGTTCCGAAAGGGCAACTCCCAAATGGATGAAGGTCAATGCTACCCTTTGCAGAAAACCACGAGGAAAAGGAACCAATAATCCTTGAAGACGCGCCTGAAGACAACAAGGGCACGCTGCATCTCCGTCGCCACGCGACGCTGGGTAACATTATGAGCCTCAGCAATATCCTTATATGACAGGCCCTTGATTTTCGCGTCAATGAAAATATTGTATGCCAGAGGAGGCAGTTCCCTGCGGCACTGCTCCAGGCAACCGGAAAGATCGGCATTGAAAGCAGCCATATCAGACGCCGTATCGGACAGTATGCTGATGTTTTCAGCCATGATGGCGGAATCGCGGATGTTGTCCCTGATGCGTGCGCGGTTGCTCGACTGGCGGAGATAATAGAGGCATTTGTTCAAGATGACTCTGGAAAAATACCATCTGGCATTGGCAACCGTAATCGTGTCCCTGTTTTCCAGAATGTAAAGAACGCTCTCCTGAAAAATATCCTCGGCCATATCCCGGTCGTGCAAGTAAGAAAACGCAAGAAGAACAAAACTGGACTTGTCGGAGTACAGTTTCATCAGTTCCTCGGGTGTTATCTTATGCAGTTCTTCTGCCATTACTATCAGTTTCCCGCAAAGTTAGATGTTTTTTTTAGAATTAAGCATCAAAAACGTTTAAGCCCACCAAAAATGAAAATTTCCCAAAAAAGTGAAATTTCCGCGTAAGGATTGTTTTCTGAAGCAACATATATATGTGCGCATCCGGAAAAGCACACCGGAAACAGCAAGGCAGGCACAGAATAGAATAACACGATTAATGACATGAAGCAGTTCAAGCAAGACGATATTTTCAGATTTTTCAGAGGCGAATTCACTGACAATGAAGTGAATGAGCTGAATTCCTGGCTCGAAGCATCAGAACAGAACAAGGCCTTGTACCGTAAAGCCCATGAAATGTTCGACGCCTTGCTGATATGCAGCATGGAAGACGCAGAGAAAGCAGCCGAGACGAAAAAGAAGAGAAACAGATTCTTCAGAATCGCAGCCGCCGTCATTGCCAATGCTGCAGCCATTGCCTGCATTTTCTTCCTCGCCCACAATATCGAGGTCAACAAGATAGACAGCAAGCTCGCAAATTCATTGACAACCATCGAAGTTCCTGCAGGACAGCGCATTGACCTGACATTGGAGGATGGAACGAAGGTCAAGATGAACTCCGGTGCGGTTCTCAGTTACCCCGCAATGTTCAGAAAGGACTCGCGCGAGGTCAATCTCAGAGGAGAGGCCTTCTTCGAAGTGAGCCACAACAGCGCACGCCCATTCACAGTCCACACCTTCGCGTCCGACATCAGAGTGCTCGGAACTAAGTTCAATGTCAATGCCGATGAGGAGATGAACCAGTTCACCACGATTCTTCTGGACGGTTCAGTAAAAGTCACGAGCGCTGCCGACAACAACGAATATATCATAATGCGCCCATCCGACGTGGTTTCCATGGTGGACGGACACCTTATATATAAAGGACGTTATTCATATTCCGATGTAAGCTGGACAGAAGGCATCGTCGTACTGGACGGCCTGAGTTTCGACAAACTCATCCGCAAACTGGAGAACGCATATGGGGTCGATATTGTCATTGACAGAGAAAACATTCCTGCGATGGACGACATCACCGGCGAAATCCGAATTTCTGACGGCATTGACCACGCCATGAAAGTGCTCCAGCACATCGCTCCATTCAACTACTCCAGGGACCCTCTCACAGGAAAAATCCACATCCGCTAAACTTCCCTCACGACAACCAAGTGGAATGACACGTTGATAACCGGATATTAAAACATTTTAACATAAGGGACTAATCAAATTTATTTAAAACAAATTTCACAAAACATGAAAAAAAGACAAAGTATTCTGCAAAAGATGCGCGGTCTGCTCTGTTTTCTTCTGCTTTTCGCGTTGACGGTCAATATGAACGCCCGTCCGCAGGCAGACACAAGAATAACATTGAAGCTTGACAATGTCACATTGACAAAGGCGATGAATGAGATCAAGCAGCAGTCAAGATTCCTTTTCATCAACAAAGGCGTTGACGCCGGCAAAATCGTCAGCATCAATGTTGAGAGCGAAACCATCAACAACGTCTGCAAAGCTCTTTTCACTCCTGTCAATGTCGCTTTCACCATCGAAGGTGACAACATTATCATTACCAATGCCAATGTCAATGACAAGAAGGGCGGCCCTGTAACCATCACAGGAACAATCCGCGACGCAGCCGGCGAGCCTGTACCGGGAGCCGGTGTCGTAGAAAGCGGCACAACTAACGGAACTGTCACCGACATTGACGGTAACTACTCACTCAGAATTTCAGGCAAAGGCGTAACCGTAGAAATCAACTGCCTCGGCTACGAGCCTGCAAAATTCGAAGTCGGCAACGCAACTGTTTATAACACAGTACTTCACGAGGAGTCCCTTTCACTCGAAGGGACAGTCGTTACCGCCCTCGGTATCAGAAAAGAGGAAAAATCCCTTTCATACAACGTCCAGAAGGTCGGCGGCGACATCATCAATGCCGTAAAAGAGGCCAACTTCGTGAACTCTCTCCAGGGTAAGGTAGCAGGTCTCCAGATCAACCAGAGCGCTTCAGGTGCCGGCGGTTCTACCAGAGTCGTGATGCGTGGTCTGAAGTCCATCACCAGAAGCAACAACGCACTTTACGTGATCGATGGTATTCCTATGCCAGACCTCAGGTCTTCACAGTCAGCAGGTATCTATGAGACACCTGACGGAGGTGACTTCGAGGGTATTTCCAACCTCAACCCTGAGGATATCGAGTCGATGTCAGTCCTCTCAGGTGCTTCTGCTGCAGCACTTTACGGTGCACAGGGAGCAAACGGTGTAATTCTCATCACTACCAAGAAAGGCCAGGAAGGAAAAATCCGTGTAAACTACTCGAACAACACGACTTTCTCCGCTCCGTTCGTCACTCCTGAATTCCAGAACATCTACGGAACAGCTGCCACGGAGCCTTCCATGAGCTGGGGCAACAAACTTGAGACACCTTCCACATACAACCCTCTCGATTTCTTCCAGACAGGTTTCAATACCACCAACTCGATTGCACTGTCTGCCGGAAACGAGCGTTCCCAGACCTATGTATCTGCTGCAACATTGAACTCACGCGGCATCATCCCGAACAATACCTACAACAGATACAACTTCACGGTGCGCAACACCACTGAGCTCGTGAAGGACAAGCTTACTCTCGACGTGAGCGCAAGCTACATGCGTCAGTACAAGCGCAACCCTACCGTTCAGGGCCTGTATCACAACCCTCTTGTAGCTACATATCTTTTTCCACGTGGAGACGATATCACCAAGTATCAGATTTATGAGAGATACGATGCCAATGCCGGCTATATGAAGCAGTTCTGGCCGTTGGAGTTCGTCGATGGCGTCGAGAACCCTTACTGGGAGACCAACAGGGAGCTGTTCGAGAACACCGCTCACAGATACACCCTCTCCGGAACATTGAAATGGAACATCACCAAATGGATGTCCGTTACTGGCCGCGCCCGTCTGGACAACACCGTAATGAACTATACCAGAAAGATTTACGCTTCTTCCAACAAGCTCTATGCTTCCGAGTTCGGTAACTATCAGGACAACACCATCATGTACAACAACTTCTATGGTGACATCCTCCTTACCATTGACAAGAAATTCGTTGACGACAAACTTTCATTGACAGCGAACCTCGGTGCCAGCCTCGTGGACGACAAGAACAAGGCTTCCGGATTCGAGGGCCATCTCGCAACCGTAGCCAACAAGTTCTCTGTCTATAACATCAGCATGACACACTCACAGACAAAGCCTTACGCAGACCGTTGGCACGATCAGAACCAGGCTGTCTATGGAACACTCCAGCTCGGATGGAACGGAATGGTCTATGTAGATGGAACCGTTCGTAACGACTGGTCATCACAGCTCGCGTTCACTCCTAACCAGAGCGTATGCTACTACTCAGCAGGTCTTTCAGGTGTCATCTCTTCTATGGCTGACCTCTCAGGTGCAGGAATTTCATTCCTCAAGGTACGCGGTTCTTACTCTACCGCAGGTAACCCTCCTCAGAGATTCATCACCGGAGTCAACACTCCTCTCACCGTCGGCGGAAACATTTCCTCTGACACATACGCACCGGCAAAGAACCTCAAGCCAGAGCTCACAAAATCTTACGAGGCCGGTCTCAATGTCAAGTTCCTCGAAGATATGTTCGACCTCGACGTGACTTACTACAACGCGACAACCTACAACCAGCTCTTCCAGTATGACGCAGCACCATCGACCGGTTACAAGCAGGCTTACATCAATGCCGGTAAGGTCAACAACTATGGTGTCGAGCTTTCATTCGGCTTCAAGCACACATGGAGAGACTTCTTCTGGGGTTCTACCGTCACATGGTCAATGAACCGCAACAAGATCAAGGAGCTCGTTCCTGAAGGAACACTCGACGTTACGGGAAAACCTGTCAATGTAGATGAGGTCAATATGGACTACGGCGGATACCGCATGAAAATCAGAAAGGGCGGTTCTATCGGCGACTTCTATGTAACAGGTCTCAAGACTGACGACTACGGAAGAATCTATGTGGACCCTAACACCAACACCATCACTCTCGACCCTGACACATGGATCTACGGTGGAAACACTGAGGCCAAGTCAAGACTCGGATGGAGCAACAACTTCTCATTCAAGGGAGTCAACCTGTCAGTTCTCATTGACGCTAGAATCGGCGGCCGCGGAGTTTCTGCAACACAGGCTATGCTCGACAGATTCGGAGTTTCCAAGAATTCCGCTGATGCCCGCGCCGACGGCGGCGTATGGATTTCTTCAGACCAGAAACTTCCGGACGTGAAGACATTCTACGCAAACAATGGTAACGGTATGTCAATGCTTGCAAACTATGTATATGACATGACCAATATCCGACTCAGAGAGGTGTCTCTCGGATACGACCTTCCTACCTCATGGTTCAAGGACAAAGTCGGAATGTCAGTATCAGTAGTAGGACGCAACCTTTGGATGATTTACAACAAGGCTCCTTTCGATCCTGAGCTTACGGCATCTACAGGAACATACTACCAGGGAATCGACTACTTCATGCAGCCAAGCACAAGAAACATCGGTTTCAGCGTTAAACTTCAATTCTAAAATTCGGAAAGATGAACAACAATATAATTAAATACGGATTGGCAATCGCGGCTTCTGCTGTAGCTCTGGCATCCTGCACAAAGGATTTCGAGCGTTTCAACACGAACCCGGACGCAGTTCAGACTGTGGATGTCAAATCTTATATCACCACAATGGAGCTGGATGCCGTAATCCCGTGCAGCGATGAAGGCGCAAACCAGTTCCAGCGTGCATGCAACCTTATGGGAGATGCCTTCTCCGGCTATCTCTCCCCTACCCAGGCCTTCAACGGAGGTTCTTACACCTGTACTTACGACCTCAACGGTACTGACTACAACAATGTACCTTTCAGCGTAGCATTCACCAACGTGATGCCAGCATGGCTGAACCTCAAGTACGCTTATGAGAACGGCAACCTCGACGAGGGTTCATGGGCTATTGCAGAGGTAATCAAAGTGCTTACAATCCAGCGCGTTACCGATATCTATGGTCCGGTTCCGGTATCTCACTTCGGAGAGGACAGCAACCCGTACGAGTCTCAGGAGACCGTTTACAAGAACCTCTTCAATGACATTGACAAGGCCATCGAAATTCTCAAGCCTTACGCAGCGGCGTCTGCAGGTTCCAACACGACTCCTCCTCTCGGTTCAGCAGATATCGTTTACGCTGGAAACTATGCTTCATGGCTCAAACTCGCGAACTCCGAGAAACTCCGCATGGCGATGAGAGTACGTTTCGTGGAGCCGGAACTCGCAAAGAAGGCAGCTGAAGAGGCTGTAGAAAGCGGTGTCATGGCCACAGCATCTGACGGGGCAAAGCTTGCTTCCACTCAGACAATCCAGGTATTCAACCCTCTCGAGGAGGTCTGGAACGCCTATACCGATACCAGAATGGGTGCTACCATTGACGCTTATCTCAATGGTTATGAGGACCCCAGACTTCCGAGGTACTTCAAGGAGGCAACCATTGACGGCGCCGGATACCATGGCGTAAGAAGCGGAGTGAAGGAAATGCTTAAAGCCCATTATCTCGGTCTTTCCGTTCCTAACGTTGCCAAGAACACTCCGGTCATCTGGATGCTCGCTTCCGAGGTTGCATTCCTCCAGGCAGAGGGCGCACTTCTCGGATGGAACATGGGTGACACTGCAGAAAACTTCTATAAGAAGGGTGTAGAACTTTCATTCCAGGAGAACAACGTAAGCGGTGCAGATGCTTATCTCTCAAGTGACAAGACTCCTGCATCATTCGATGACAAGAACACCGGTTCCAAGAAGAACAATGCCGACAAGCCTTCTACAGTAACTCCTAAGTGGGACAATGCCGCAAGCGCGGAAGAGAAACTTGAGAAGATCATCACCCAGAAATGGATTGCAATGTATCCTAACGGACAGGAGGCATGGTCTGAGTTCCGCCGCACAGGTTATCCTAAGGTTATCCCTGTAGTGAACAACCTCAGCAACGGAACCATCGACACCGACATCCAGGTAAGGAGAATGACATTCCCGAGATCCGAGTATGCGAACAACGCTGCGGCTGTCAAAGAGGCCACGTCTCTTCTCGGCGGTGCCGACAACGGCGGAACAAAACTCTGGTGGGACAAGAAATAATCTAATAATCGAACAAAATGAAAAATATCATAAAATATACGGTCGCAGGTCTTTTGGCTGCATTCTGTATCACCGGATGTTCTGACTGGGTAACCCCTGAGAGGGTTGTCATCCAGAATCCGGAGGAGCAGTCACCTGTTCTTCGTGACAATGCCTATTACGAGGCTCTGCGTGCATACAAGCAGACAAAGCATAAACTTGCATTCGGATGGTATGGTTCCTGGACAGCTGTCGGAGCTTCTTACCAGACAAGACTCCAGAGCGCACCTGACTCTATGGACATCATCTCCATCTGGAGCCAGTGGCACTCATTGACCCCTGAACAGATTGCCGACAAGGAGGCAGTCCAGAAAATCAAAGGTACAAAGGTTATCTTCACCATTTTCCTCAACAACCTTCCTGACGAGTTCAAGATAGACGGCCAGACCACGGACGAAGGCATTGAAAATTTCGCAAGGTCTTATTGCCGCGACTCCATCAACAAGTACAATTATGATGGTATCGATATCGACTATGAGCCAGGTTACGGAGCATCAGGCGAGTTCGTAGGACACAACAATGAGCAGTTCAAGAAACTCATTACAGCGATGAGCAAGTATGTAGGACCTAAGTCAGGTACCGGCAAGCTTTTCACCATCGACGGTGTTCCATACGCCGTTCATACAGAATGTGCCGAGCTCTTCGACTATGGTATCGTACAGGCTTATCAGTCAACAGATTACCGGGACCTCCAGAGCCGTTTCGACGAGGCTGCCGCAAAAGGCTGGAAGCCTGAGCAGTACATCTTCACCGAGAACTTCGAGTCTTACTGGAAGACCGGTGGCGTGGACCACTCTACAGCTGAAGGCGAGACCGTGAACTCACTCCTCGGTATGGCAAGATTCAACCCTTCACAGGGCTTCTGCGCAGGATTCGGTTCATACCACATGGAGTACGAATATGCTCAGTCATCAATGCCTTACAAATATATGCGTAGGGCTATCCAGGATGTAAACCCTGCAGGTGGCGCAATCAAAGTCAAGCTTAGCAGCAGCTGGTACCAGACCAAGACTTTCCTCATCGAAGATGACGGCTCACTGACCGGAAGCAACGATGCCGCATTCTCAGTAGGCTTCGCACGCCCGATTTCAAGAGACATCACTTTCAATGTCAAAGTGGACAATTCTCTTGTAGCCGCATACAATGAGGAAAACGGAACAGCTTACCAGACTTTGGACCCGTCAGAAGTGACAGTTACTCCTCTGACCGCAGCAGCAGAGTCATTCACATCTGAAGAGAACAAGATCACATTCAGCACCAAATCCCTCAAGAAAGGCAAGTACCTCATTCCTGTCACTGTGGAAGTTCCTGAGGGTTCCGGGTTCATGGTGGATAAAGATATCGTATTCTACATCTTCATCAATGTTGCCAATGTCAATATCGATGTCAATGCCACCTCGGTTACCGGTGTCAAGATCGAGCCGACAGACAACTGGAACTTCAACTGCTACCAGCAGTACTATACTGACGGAAGCAACGGAGTATGGGATGAAGATGCATCACAGATGTTCGACGGAAAGTTCGATTCAGGCTGGTACACATACGGTTACGACTACGCATGGGGCTACGGAGGAAACTTCATTGTCGAAATGGACAAGGAGTACGAAGTATCCGGTTTGCGCTGGTATATCCTGTACGATGGTGATGCCAATCAGGAATGCGTCGATGTCCAGTACAGCAATGACAGAACAAACTGGGAATCTGCTCTCGCAGGCACTACTTTCACTCCGCACATCAACACAGATGAGGCTGCAGCAAACAAGAGTTACAAGTGCTTCCAGTTCAGGAAACCTGTCAAGGCCAAATATCTCAGAGTAATCATCGGTCAGATGGGACAGGAAGAATTCACAAGTATGAGTGAAGTCGAAATTTATGCTCCCGCAAAATAAAAATATAGAACAACATGAAATTCAATAAATTATATCTCGCGATGGCTGCAGCGGCACTTGCTGCCTGCACCAATCCGGTAGAGCCTTATGATGCCATCTATATGACAGATGCGCAGATAAGTCAGGACAAGTCCATTACCATTGACATTACTCCTGACGGCACCGCCATCACTGTATCATCTTCAGTCAATGCGACTGAGGATATACAGGTCGAACTCGGGGTTGACGCGGCACTTCTCGAAGGTTACAACAAGAAGTACGAGAAAAACTATCTTCCTGCTCCAGAAAGCAGCTACTCACTCAGTTCAAACACTACTGTCATCAAGGCCGGACATAACATGTCAGAAGCCGTTGACCTCACTGTGAACAGTATCGAGGAATTCAAGGAAGGAAGCACATACTGCATTCCTGTGACCATCCGTTCTACAAGCGCGATGAAAGTTCTCGAGGCTTCCAGAACACTCTTCGTGGTTCTCAAGACCCCTGTAATCAGCAAGGCTATCTACCTCGGCTCCAACATTTACAGAGTTCCTTCATTCCAGCAGGAAAGTTCTCTTGCAGCCCTTCCTCAGGTGACAATGGAGGCCAGAGTCTATGTTGAAAGCTTCGCAAGCTGGGATCCTTACATCAGTTCCATCATGGGTATCGAAGGTGTGTTCGGAGTACGTTTCGGTGACGTGAAGGTGTCTCCTAACGCAGTCCAGATCTGCCACGATTCATATCAGCCTGCAGCTGAGAGCCATAAGTTCGACACGAACAAATGGTATCATGTGGCAGCTGTCTGGAGCGGTTCGACATTCGACATTTACATCGACGGCCAGTATGCTACCGGCGTTCCTGTAGGTGGAGAAACCATCAACCTCACCAGTGACAACTCCGGCGGATTCTATATCGGAGCATCTTATGGCGGAGGCCGTCCTCTATATGGCTATGTCGCAGAGGTCCGCGTATGGACAAGGGCTCTGAGCCAGAGCGAAATAGCAAACAATATGAACTATGTGGATCCTCAGACGGAAGGTCTGCTGGCATATTGGAGAATGAATGCTTACGAACCACGTGAAGGTGGCGGAAACATCGTAAAGGATGAGACCGGACACGGACACGATGCCGTCGGAGGAGCAAACACTCCTAAGATGATGGATACAAAGTGGTTGTAGTCCATATCTTTCGCAAGTTACGTTTAAGTAACATTCAACAAAAACTCACATTCTACGAGCATGATTTTCATTTCATGCCCGTAGTTTTTTTATTGCAGACCGGCTGAAACAACCCTCCATGCGACCTGATATTGTCTCCGTGGACTCACTGTATGTCCACATACCGAAGACAAGCGAAGTATAGACAATTTTCACATGAAATTATGTTCTAAAAGTTTGATTTTACAGAAAATTTCAGCTGTCTGCAAATTCGACGTATTGGAATTGAGAAAATTAAATTCTAGCTTTGAGAAGAGCACTCTCAAGCTCTATAGTTTATGTTATTAACCAGAAGCACGCTCAAAAACACCTTGAAGCGGCTTCAAATACTACTCCGACTATGAAGAAAGGATTTCTGATGCTTATGGCCGCAATCTTTCTGGCATTCGGCTGCGACAAGAACAAGAACACTCCCCAACCGGCACCTGGGGAAAAAGACGGAATCACAAATCTAAGTGCAAACGGTACGGCTAACTCGTACATGGTTCCAAAGGCTGGCAAATACAAGTTCGACGCAACAGTGATGGGTAACGGAGTTTCAACAAGAGGTATCAACGCACAGACACTTGCTCCGGCGACAGCTGAACTCCTATGGCAGGACACCAAAGGCGTAGTTTCCGGAATCGAGATAAAGGACAACACTATAGTTTTCGATGCAGGCGAAGCTGAAGGCAATGCGGTAATCGCTGCCAAAGATGCTTCCGGCAAGGTTATATGGAGCTGGCACATCTGGAGAACAGCCTACAACCCTGCTGACAATGCATCTGCTCACGAATTCAACGGAGTCGTCTGGATGACCCGCAACCTCGGTGCAAAATCCGACACATGGGATGAAATCGGAAACGCCAAGGGTCTGATGTACCAGTGGGGAAGAAAAGACCCGTTCCCTAGCCTTGACGGATGGACGGACAACGGCAACTTCACTGTTTTCAACGAGGCCGGCGACGATGTCACTGAAAGTATAAAAACTGAAGTGGTCAGCGCATCTGACAACCTCGGCAACTCCATCTCAAACCCTACCACGTTCTACAGCGGCGTAAGAGGAGCTGACGGAAACGGCCCATACGACTGGATTACCACAGAAGACTATTCTCTCGGCAACGATTACCTCTGGGAGGCTGAAGGAACAGGAGCGAAGACTCTCATGGACCCATGCCCTCCCGGATACAGAATTCCAGCGAATATTCTCTATAAAGGCTTGAACAACAACAGTTTCCCTCTCGCCGACGACATCAATGGCGGAAGATACCATGACAAGATGGGCTATTTCCCTCCATGCGGAAGCAGAGGATTCGAGGGCGGCACCTGGTTCGCCGTAGGACTCTACACCGACTATTGGTCAAGCACCGCCATGGAAGACGGTTGGGCAGGACTTCTCCATGGTCTGGAATCGAACATCAACCCTAAGGGCAAGACCTACCGCGCAGCCGGCGCGGCCGTAAGATGCGTGAGCGAAGCCCGCAACGGCGAAGAGCCTTCATGGGACAAGGCTGATGTCACTATCAATGCCATTGACGCCATCGAAACCGCATACATCAAGAACAACGGAAGCGACGGTTCAGCAAACTACTACTTCGGATTGACAAATACCAACTCTTATACAGTGAATGACAAGGGTCTGTATGTTCCTGGAGAAGGCGGGGAAATTGTATTCTTCGACATTTACGGTGCTCCTAGCAAGGATTCCGAGAATGCTATCCTTCCTGAAGGCACCTACACTCTCGGAAGTATGAGCAACAGCGGAACTGCTGATACAGATTACACCCGCGAGCATTACTCTATCGACGGGCAGCTTGCATTCTACGAGTTCACCGACGGAGAAATCAAGGTTACACATACACCTTCAGGCTACCACATCGAGGCGTTGATGACACGCAATGACAGTCAGGTTATCAAGGTCGTTTATGACGGAGCCATCAAGTTCGTGAACAGAGGCGCGCCTGACGTCGGCACAGTAATTACAAATCCTGTCGATGTCACCTTCACAATCGCTGACATCGTTTACGAGCACTCTTCGACGACTGATGACAAGTATGACAGATACTCCATCAATCTCTTCGCCGGCGAAATGCAGGGCGAGGCAGTGCTTACCAATGGTTACGCGGTTCACATTGACCTCTTTACGGATCCTTTCTCGAGCAAGGGTAACGTTCAGCTGAAGCCTGGTACATATAAGGCAGGAAATGAATTCAAGGCGGGAACATACATGCCTGGAGCATACTATAACCTCATGGGAGTTCCTCTCTACGCAGGTACCTACTGCATGGAAGTAAGACCTACCAATACCGCTGTCCTCTACGGACTCATCCAGAAGGGCGACATCAAGGTGGAAAGAAGCGGGGACAACTATGAAATCACCATCGACTGTGTTTCAGAGGACGGAGTTTCCATCAAGGGTAAGTTCCCTATGGGCGAAGCGAACCTCAGGGATAACTCTCCTAACCTGCCTGATGGCGACTGGAATAGTATTCTCCGCGAGGACAAGACTTTGATTTTCAATGAGACAGATGATATCTTCTCTTACATGAACCACTATTGCTATGATGACCACAGCGAGTATGAAATCATCGTGAACAACCATACTTCTGACGAGTCATTCTACCTCTCGGTTGTAGCTGCTGCCAATGCTTCAAGTCCTGTCGGAACATTCACGACTCCTAAGGATGCGTCAAACCCTACCATCGGAGAGTTCCGTCCGGGATATCGTGATTTCTCAGCATACAAGGACACATGGTGCTACATGACATTCGATTCAGACGGCTATGAGGCCGGCGGTGCCCCTGCAACTGAAGGCACAATCACCATCAAGGATGCAGGTGACGGCAAATACACAATCGAATTCGAATTGAAGGACGACGCCGATCCGAAGCACACTATCAAAGCTCTCTGGACAGGCAAGTTCAACAAAGAGAACGAATACAGATAATAACCTATCATAACATATCTCAGAATCCCGGTTCCGCTGATTGCAGAACCGGGTTTTCTTTTGCCTGCCGGTGACAATGTCAACACTTTGATTTAACAAAAACCAATCCTGATTTTATGACAGAATCAGTCAAGGTTGGAAGCGAGGGCAAGTACACAATTGGACTTATCGACAAGGACAGAATCAATTATATTACGGCTATGAATACGGAACGGGACACTTACAATCAGAGTATGCGCGTGAGACGCTTACCATTCTCTCCACAATTATTTTCGACCCTCTTGACATATGTTAGTTTTGGCTTCGCTGCTATAATATACTGTATGTCAATATATTACATGCTGATATGGAGCTAAGCGCTCCTGCCAAGACCCCATTTCGATGCTACCTCTTGGCTCTCTTATAACAGGATAACTTTCTGATAATTAACACGTAACGCCGAATTGCGGTTGCCAAGAGGGTCGAAAATCGAAGGCTTTGGCCAGACGACTTAAACGACTCAGCAGTTACGTGTTGATTTGTCTTGCAAGCGCGGTTCCGTTTTTCGAGAGACATCGTAACCAGCCGTGTTATCATTTGCCATTTATCTGGTCAGGTCAATGTCATATTGGCATGGCTAGGCACTGAAATATTCACCATCTAAACATGACTGGCCGGCAGGGGACGTCGGAGCGGCGTAGCCGCCCATGGCTTCGTGAGCGGAATGGGGTCCGCCGCGGTAGCGGTGGGAGGGATAGCCCCAACGGGGCGTACCGCTCCGACGTCCCCTGTCGGTATAATATGTCCTGAATTTTTGTGATCTCAAAAGTATAAATGAAGTGGTTTTTGAGGACATAAAGATTTAAAAATCATCATTAAAACTTAAGAATCATAAAAATCTTCTGGAACCACCCGCCCGTTTCGGGGCATTTCGCCACATTTTCGTGTTTTGCGCGAAAATTTTATATAGTATTGCAACCTTGATTGACGCACGGCCAGCCGGTTCACGACCGCCGGTGTCAAT
>ENA-UERK01000042-UERK01000042.1-human-gut-metagenome-genome-assembly--contig:-NODE-42-length-99480-cov-6.029144_pt1 | contig 99480 bp, 94 predicted proteins | sample MGYA00242957_ERZ507957 | MGnify/ENA primary metagenome ERZ507957 (study PRJEB26167, sample SAMN06115538) | human gut metagenome | host: Homo sapiens | place: China:Heilongjiang | collected 2015-11-06...
GACGAAAGGCAAATCCAAAAACCGATGGTTTTTGGCGGCGTTCTTTTCCATATTTCTTTCGCTGTTGACAGAAATATGGCCGCCGGAGGCATAAAACATCGAAGCAGAAACGGAGTTTTCAGGATGAGAGTTATTTTCACCTGCGGGGGCACCGCAGGACATGTGAACCCGGCGCTGGCGCTGGCGGGGCTCATGCGGCAGCGTGACCCCCAGACCGCCGTGCTGTTCGTGGGCACCCCCGACGGCATGGAGCGGGAGCTGGTGGCCAAGGCGGGCTACGACTACGCCGCCGTGGAGGTGGACAGCTTCCGCCGGTCCATGCGGCCGGAGGCCATGCGCCACAATCTTCACGCCGTGGGGGCGCTGGCCCGCTCGGGGCCTGCGGCCAAGGCCATCCTGCGGGAGTTCAGGCCCGATCTGGTGGTGGGCACCGGCGGCTACGCCAGCTTTCCCATGGTGAAGGCGGCGGCCCGGGCCCACATCCCCACGGCGGTACACGAGAGCAACTCGGTGCCCGGGCTCACCACCCGCATGCTGGAGGAGTATGCCGATGTGATCATGGTGGGATTTGAGGACTGCCGCCAGCATTACCGGCACCCTGAGCGCATCATGGTGACGGGTACGCCGGTGCGGGGCGACTTCTTCGAGAAAACGCCTCTGGAGGCGCGGCAGAATCTGGCCTTTGACGACGGGCGGCCGGTTGTGGTATCCTTTTGGGGAAGTCTGGGCGCCAGCCACATGAACGAAGCCATGCTGGATATGTTCGAAAAGGAACGGGAGAACGGCTTCCCCTTCCACCACGTCCACGCGGTGGGCAAGAGCGGCTGGGAGACCATGGAAACGGCCCTGCGGCAGCGGGAGCTGGCGCTGTGCCCCGATCTGGATGTGCGGCAGTACATCTACAACATGGCCACGGTGATGCGGGCGGCGGATCTGGTCATCTGCCGCGCGGGCGCGTCCACCATCAGTGAGCTGACGGCGCTGGGGATGCCGGCCATCATGGTGCCCTCCCCCTACGTCACCAACAACCATCAGGAGAAGAACGCACGGCTGCTGGAGGCCCACGGCGGAGCCAGGGTCCTGCTGGAGAGCGAGGCCAATGGCGCGGCGCTGTACGACGCGGCGGCGGACATCCTCCGCAGCCCCGAGACGCAGGCGCGGATGAAGCAGGGCATGGCCCAGCTGGGCATCCCTGACGCCGCGGAGCGTATTTATGACACGGTGATGGCTCTGGTCCGGTAGGGCATGCACACCCGCAGCCCGTCCTTTCATACAATGGCGTATCAAAGGGCGGGAGGGGTTTTATGGGGTCGATCACCATTGAGGGCGGCCACCGGCTCAGCGGCGAGACGGTGGTGCAGGGAGCCAAGAACAGCGTACTGCCTGTTCTGGCGGCCACGCTGCTGTGCGGCGGGGCATGCCGCATCCGGCGGTGTCCGCGTCTGAGCGACGTGGACGCGGCGGCGGATATCCTGCGGTACTTAGGATGCAGCGCGGACTGGGAGGACGGGGATCTGCTGGTGGACAGCAGCGTGCTGACCCGATGCGACATCCCCCAGACGCTGATGCGGCGGATGCGGTCATCCGTCATCTTTCTGGGGGCCATTCTGGCCCGATGCGGCTGGGCGGAGCTCAGCTATCCCGGGGGCTGTGAGCTGGGGCCGCGGCCCATCGACCTGCACCTGGCGGCGCTCAGGACGCTGGGCGCTTCCATCGAGGAGAGCGGCGGTAAGCTGTACTGTCAGGGCAGGCATCTCAGGGGCGGACAGATCGTGCTGGCCATCCCCAGCGTGGGCGCCACGGAGAACGCCATACTGGCGGCCTGCGGCGCCGAGGGCGTCACGGTCATCACCAACGCAGCGCGGGAGCCGGAGATCGCGGACCTGCAGGACTTCCTGTGCGCCTGCGGCGCGGAGGTGCGGGGCGCGGGCGGGTCCGTCATCACGGTGGAGGGGTGCAGGCCCCTGCACGGGTGCGTCCATCGGGTCATACCCGACCGGATCGTGACGGCCACCTATCTATGCGCGGCGGCGGCCTGCGGCGGGGACATCCTGCTGCGGGGGACGGACTACCGGCATCTGGCCACGGTGACCACCGCCTTACAGCAGGCGGGGTGCCGGATCGACTGCGGCGAGACGGACATCCGGCTGCGCAGCGAGGGGCGGTTACAGGCGGTGACGCCGGTGCGGACCGCGCCCTATCCGGGGTTCCCCACCGACTGTCAGGCCGTGCTGATGGCGGCGCTGCTGCGGAGCCGGGGCACCACGGTATTCGTGGAAAATATTTTCGAGAGCCGCTACCGCCACGCGGCGGAGATGCAGCGTATGGGCGCTGACATCCGTGTGGAGGGGCGGGTGGCCGTGGTATGCGGGGTGGAGCGGCTCCACGCCGCCGATGTGTTTGCCGCCGACCTGCGGGGCGGGGCGGCGCTGGTCATCGCGGCCTTACAGGCGGAGGGGTGCTCCGCCGTCCATCAGTGCAGGCATATACAGCGGGGCTACGCGGACCTGGCCGGCGATCTGGCAGGGCTGGGCGCAAGGGTCCGGCAAAATACGGAGTAAGGAGCTTCAGGCATGGCGCGACGCAGACGGTACAATCGCAAACGGCGGAAAGGGAGCTTCGCTTTCCTCTATAAGCTGCTGGCCTTCGTGCTGATCTGCGGCGCCATCGGCCTTGCGCTGGCCATGTTCTTCAGGATCGATGACATTGAGATCAGCGGCAACAGCCGCTATTCCAACGAGCAGATCGCCGCGGCGGCCCAGATCAAGGCGGGCGACAACCTGTTTTTCCTGAACAAGTACGATGCGGCGGCGCGCATCCGCCAGCAGCTGCCCTACGTGGAAACGGTGCAGTTCCGGCGGGTGCTGCCCAGCAAGCTGGTGGTGCAGATCACGGAGTGCCGCGACCCTGTGGCCATCAAGCAGGACGGCACGGTGTATCTCCTGTGCGACAGGGGCAACATCGTGGATACCGTCAGCGCTGCCAAATGGAGCCAGTACATCCAGATCGAGGGGCTGACGCTGCTGAATCCCCAGGTAGGCAGCGAAGCACGGGCCTCCGCCACGCAGCAGGCCGTGCTGGATCAGCTGCTGAGCATGCTGGTGCTGCTGGACGATAAGGGGATGCTGCACGAAGTGCAGGTCATCGATCTGTCCGATGCGGCGCGCATCACCATGCAGTACATGGGGCGGTTCCAGGTGGAATTCCTGTGGGATGCCGACTTCAACTACAAGCTGGACTATCTGGCGGCAGTGGTGGAGAAGCTGGAGGCCAATGAAAAGGGCACCATCGATATGACGCAGGACGGGAAGGCCAGCTTTATCCCCTCCTGACGGGAAAAAGATGGACAAATTCCGCAGGAACACTTGACGGGTCTATCATTCCGTAATAGAATATAAGTTATAGCACAAGATATAGAATTACGCACAGAGAAACTGTCTTTTCGATACAAATTGTGGCAGGAGGAACCAACATGGCTTTTGGATTGGAGACCGGTCCGGAAAACGTCGTCAGCATCAAAGTGGTCGGCGTCGGCGGCGGCGGCAATAACGTGGTCAACCGCATGGTGCGCTCCGGCGCCCAGGGCGTGGACTTTGTGGCAGTGAATACGGACAAGCAGGCGCTGAACGCTTCCAGCGCGAACTATAAGATCCAGATCGGTGAGAAGCTCACCGGCGGCAAGGGTGCAGGCTCCAACCCCGAGGTGGGCCGCAAGGCTGCGGAGGAGAGCCGCAACCAGATGGCCAAGGCGCTGGAGAGCACCGACATGGTGTTCATCACCGCCGGCATGGGCGGCGGCACCGGCACCGGTGCGGCTCCCGTGGTGGCAGAGATCGCCCGAGAGGCGGGCGTCCTCACCGTGGGCGTGGTGACCAAGCCCTTCGGCTTTGAGGGGCGGAAGCGCATGGCCCAGGCCGAGCAGGGCATCGAGGAGCTGCGCAGCAAGGTGGACTCGCTGGTCATCATCCCCAACGAGCGGCTGAAGTACGCCACCGACCAGAAGATCACGTTCGCCAACGCGTTTGCGATCGCCGACGATGTGCTGCGCCAGGCGGTGCAGTCCATCTCCGATCTGATCCGCGACACCGGCTTCATCAACCTGGACTTCGCCGATGTGACGGCCATCATGAAGGATGCGGGTCTGGCCCACATGGGCGTGGGCCGTGCGGCCGGCAAGGGCAAGGCCGAGGAGGCCGCGCGTATGGCGATCTCCTCCCCCCTGCTGGAGACCTCCATCAACGGCGCCAAGGGCGTGCTCATCAATGTCACCGGCTCCATGGATATCGGTCTGGAGGAGGTGGAGCAGGCGGCCACGCTGGTGCAGCAGGCCGTGCATCCCGACGCGCTCACCATCTTCGGCGCCACGTTTGACGAAACGCTGGACGACGAGATCCGCGTCACCGTCATCGCCACCGGCTTCGACGAGGAGCAGCAGGAGGCGCGCATCACCTCCAATGGCGGGACTGCGCAGGCACAGGCGGAGAAGAAGCCCGTGCTGCAGCCGCTGGATGAGGTGAAGGGCGAGCAGGCCCAGGACGAGATGGATAAGTCCTTCGACGAGATCCTGCGCATCTTCAACAAGGACAAGTTTTGAGATCATGTGAACTGCGATACCCCTCCGGCTCTGCCGGAGGGGTATCGTTTTGTGCGGAGGCGCGGGGCGGGGACATTTCGCTCTCCGGAGCGACCCGCTTTTGCCAACAGCGGCATAGGTGCGGCCCTTCGGGCCGCAGAATATAAAAGTATGTAGGATGTAAAGCACTTCCTCTGTACGGCGCGAGAGAAGAAAGTTTTCGCGCGGTACGCAGGAGCGGCAGCGGGGATAGGGGTGCAGGCGATCCGGTGCGGAACCTTTTTGCACCGCAGTTACAATTGGACGAAAGGGAAATCCAAAAACCGATGGTTTTTGGCGGCGTTCTTTTCCATATTTCTTTCGCTGTTGAAAGAAATATGGCCGCCGGAGGCATACATGCGAAAGCAAAATATAGGCGGCGGGCGGGGTAGAACCCCACCCCTACGGAGGATCAGACGAGAGTACACCGGTATCCGGTGGTGCGCCGATGCGGGCCGTCGGGGACGCCGGCCCCTACGGGGTGCGCGACCGGAGACATGACGAGATACGTGTGGGCGGGGTGTGCCCATTGGGGGCGTTCAAACGCGGGACGCGGGAGCGGGTGGCGTTTTCCGGCGGACTGTGATAGAATGGAAACGCAAACCACAAAAACAACACAGGAGGGTTCTCAGATGAACATCAGACATGCAGATATGTCCGATCTGACCGCTGTGGCTGCGGTGGAGACGGCGTGTTTCCCGCCGGCAGAGGCGGCCACCCAACAGGACTTCGCCCAGAGGCTCCGGTACTACAGCGACCACTTCTGGCTCATGTTCGACGGCGACACGCTCATCGCCTTTGTGGACGGCTTCGTCACGGACGAGCCGGATCTGACCGATGACATGTACGAAAATGCGGCGCTGCACAACGAAAACGGCGCGTGGCAGATGATTTTCGGCGTCAACACGCTGCCCGAGTACCGGCAGCACGGCTACGCCGGAGAGCTGCTCCGCCGCGCCATCGACGACGCGCGGAAGCAGGGGCGCAAGGGGCTGGTGCTGACGTGCAAGGAACGGCTCATCCACTACTACGCCAGGTTCGGCTTCGTGGACGAGGGCGTGTCCGAGAAGTCCACCCACGGGAACGTGGTGTGGCACCAGATGCGGCTGACGTTCTGACGGGCCGCACGGATACGAATTTACGAAGGTAAGGCGATGGACGTCAGGCCGTTGGGTAGGGAGACGTATGCGGGCAGGCGGTTCACCGCCCGCTGCCGGACCCGTGGGCGCCGCGGCATCCGCAGCTGCGCGGGCGGGTCCCGGATGGACTATGTGCCGTTCGGAACGCCGGTGGAGCGATCCTTCGACGATACGTTCTTCGGCAAGCGGCTGGCGCGGCAGGAGGGGAGAGGCTTTGCCTCTCCCCTCCTGCCTTTTTCGGATGCCCTGTTGACTTTTTCGGAAAATATGGTATAGTAAGCTGAATTGAGGGAGTAGTCGGCGCCATTGGGCGCGGTATGTCAACATGCTGGTGCTGCGCACCTGGCATATCTTAATTGATGAGACTCATGTACGAGCTTGGCATTGTGCATGCAGTTTTTTTGTGCATGGACAGCGCGCCATGCGCTTTTTTTGTGCCCGTGGCAAGTGAATGCAGGAGGAAAAATATGGGAAGTATTCTGATATACGTACTGTTCGCGGTGGGTATCGTGCTCATCGTGAAGGGCGGCGACTGGTTCGTGGACGGCGCCGTGTGGGCCGCGGAGATCACCCGCATCCCCAAATTCATCATCGGCGCTACCATCATCAGTGTGGCCACCACCCTGCCGGAGATCTTCGTGTCCACCATCGCCGCCGTGGAGGGACACGGCATTCTGGTGTCTCAGGTGGGCGACTACATCGCGGCGTCACAGGACAAGGTGGGCATGGCCATCGGCAACGGCATCGGCTCCGTCATCTGCAACACCGCCATGATCCTGGCCATCAGCATTATCTTCATGCCCATCGCCGTGGACAAAAGGAGCTTCGCACCCAAGGGCATCCTGCTCATCGCGGCGGTGTGCGCGCTGTTCCTGCTCTCCCGCAGCGGCAACTTCTCCATCGTAGGGGCGGCGGTGCTGCTGCTTATCTTCCTGCTGTATATCACGGAGAACATCCGCTCCGCCAAGCGGGACGCCGGTGCGGAGGAGACCGAGGAGGCCCCTGCCAGCGACAGGAGATCCATTGTGCTGAACATTCTGCGCATCGTGGGCGGCGCGGCCTGCATCGTAGTGGGCTCTCAGCTGCTGGTGAGCAACGGCAGTCTCATCGCCGCGTCCTGGGGCGTGTCCGAGGCCATCATTGGCGTCACCATCGTGGCCATCGGCACCTCCCTGCCGGAGCTGGTGACGGCTGTCACGTCGCTCATCAAGAAGCAGTCGTCCATGTCCGTGGGCAACGTCATCGGCGCCAACGTCATCGACACCACCCTCATTCTGGCGGTCTGTTCCTTCGTGTACGGCGGCAAGCTGCCGGTATCCGCCCAGAACATCTATCTGGACTTCCCCGTGGCCATCGTGGTAACGCTGATCGCCATCATCCCCACCATCGTCTGCCGGAGGTTCCAGCGGTGGCAGGGCGTGCTGATGCTGGCGGTGTATATCGCCTATCTGGTGGTCGTGACCACGGGGCTGGACTGGTATCTGGCTCTGGCGGCGTGAGCACATACGCAAAAAGCGGTGTGGCATTTGGCCACACCGCTTTTTTATTCTACCAGGCCGTATTTCGTTTTGATGCGGTCCAGCTTTTCCAGCATGGGCTCCGCCAGCACCCAGAGGAAAAACACGGTGGCGGCGGCGTGGACGCAGTCCACAGGGAAGCCGGTGAGGTAATAGCTCACCAGCACCTGCCAGTTCAGCTCCCTGCCGTAGATCAGGGCGGAGGTGGGGTTCATCAGGCCGCCGTAGATGAGGATGGCGGCCAGTGCGCCGTAGACGCACAGGGCGGCGCGGCTGCGGCGGAGCCAGCCCTTGCGGAACAGGACGCCGGCCAGGAAGCCGATGATGCCGGCGGCGAACATCTGGAACGGGGTCCAGGGCCCCTGAGAGAACAGGAAGTTGCTGGCCAGCATGGTCATGGCACCCACCAGAAAGCCGGTCTCGCCGCCGAAGGCCACGCCGGAGATGATGGTCAGGGCCAGCACCGGCTTGAACTGGGGCAGCATGAAGAAGGCGGCGCGGCCCGCCACACCCAGAGCGCAGAGGACGGCGATGATCACCAGCTCGCGGGCCTGGGGCTTACGGCCCTCGAACACCATGAAGAAGGGCAGCATGCAGGCCAGCAGCACCAGCAGGGCCATGAGGTAGTAGTTTTTCAGATCAAAGTAGCAGCTGCCCACGAACAGGACGGCGGGGACGCCCACCAATATCAGGGCGGCGGATACCTTGGTGCGGCGGGACAGCTTCCGCTTCTGCACCGGCGTCTGGAGCTGCACCGGCGGGGGCGAGCGGCGGCCGATGGCAGCGGCGGTGACGAACAGGGCCGCGATGAACAGGGCGTACTCCCCCACCGCGGACCAGCCGGCGGCGGACACCGTGCCGCCGCCCACCAGCGCCGTCAGGTCCGTGTATTTGGCGGCGTGCCAGAAGATGGCCAGCGCCGCAAGGCCCGACACGGCGGCCAGCGCCTTTCGCCACCAAGGCAGTCTGGGCGGCTGCCACGCGACGGACTCCTCCGCCACCGGCGGCAGCGGGGCGTAGATCCGCTGGGGCTCCGGCTCCGGCGGCACGTCGCCGCCGATGACGGCCATGACATCCTCCGCCGTCACCGCGCCGGCGCACAGGCCGCGGGCCATGCGGTCAGCGGAGGTGGTATAGAAGCTGTTGCCGGAGAAGAAGGGGCGGGGCGCGCCCTCCGTCACCACGCTGCCGTCGAAGAACAGGGCGCAGCGATGGGCGCAGCGGGCGCAGAACTCCACGTCGTGGCTGACCATGACCACCGCGACGCCGCCCGCTGTCAGGGAGCGGAGGATGGCGGCCAGCTCCTGCTTGAACTGGGCGTCAAGGCCCTTGGTAGGCTCGTCCAGCAGCAATATCCCGGGGTCAAGGAGCAGGACCTTACACAATGCGGCGCGCTGCTGCTCTCCGCCGGAGAGGTCGTAGGGGTGGCGGTCCAGCAGGGGCGACAGGCGGCAGAGGGCCACCGCCTGCTCCAGCCGCTTTTCCCGCAGGGCGGTCTCCAGCTTCTGGCCGTCAAATGCCTCGTACAGGTCCTCGCGGACGGTCTTTTTCACGAACAGGGCCTGGGGGTCCTGGGGCAGGACGCCGATACGGCCGGTGCGCTGCACCGTGCCGCGGTAGGGCGTCAGCGCTCCGCTGAGCAGGTGGAGCGTGGTGCTCTTGCCGGCGCCGTTGCCGCCCAGCATGGCGAGCAGTTCTCCCTGATACACGGTGAGGTCCAGGCCCTTCACCACGTCCGGCAGATCCGGCTGGTAGCGGAACCAGAGGCCCTCCGCCGTCAGGACGGGGCCGCCGTGGGGGTGTGCCTCCGCTTCGGGCAGGGGCAGCAGCGGGTGCTGCGACGCCCAGCGGTGCAGGAAGTCCCTGCCCTCCCGCACGGTGACGGGGGCGGGATCGGCGCTGTGGACGGAGGCCCAGATCCGCATGGCGGCGGGCATGGCCAGGAACATGCCGTGCCCCCTGCCCCGCAGCCGGCGGCCTACCTCGGCGGGGGAGCCGGTACACAGCAGGCGGCCGCCGTCCAGTACGGCGGCGTGGGTGGCCAGAGGCAGCGCCTCCTCCAGCCGGTGCTCCGTCAGGAGGACGGTGGTGCCCAGCTCGCGGTTGATGCGGCCCAGCGTCTGCAAAAAATCGGCGGCGGCGATGGGGTCCAGTTGGCTGGTGGGCTCGTCCAAAATCAGCACCTTGGGCTGCATGACCATGACGGAGGCCAGACTCAGCAGCTGCTTCTGGCCGCCGGACAACTCATCCACCGACTTGTGGAACCAGTCCTGAATGCCGAAGAAGGACGCCATCTCCGCCACACGGCGGCGGATGGACGGGGTATCGCAGCCCAGGCTCTCCAGTCCGAAGGCCAGCTCGTGCCAGACCTTGTCCGTCACCACCTGATGCTCCGGCGACTGGAGGACGAAGCCGATGTCCGCCGCCTGCTGCCGCAGGGGGACATCCCGCAGAGGCGTGCCCTGAAAGTACACCTCGCCCTCGGTGACGCCGTGGGGCGTCAGGACGGTCTTGAGCTGGCGCAGCAGCGTGGATTTGCCGCAGCCGGAGGGGCCGCACAGCACCCAGAATTCGCCGGAGCGGATGGTGAGGTCCACGCCGGTCAGGGCGGGGCGGCGCTGCTGGGGGTAGGTAAAGCCGAAGCCGGAAAGGCGGAACAGCTCGTTCATTTGTCAGGCACCTCCCTTCTCAAGACAGCGGAAACGGCGCTGTGAGGCCCACGACAACAGGGCGGGCGTCAGGCACAGCAGCAGGTATACCGCGTAAAAGCTGACGGTGATGGGGCGCAGGGGCGCGCCCCCCAGCATGGGGTAATACTGGAAGAACAGGCCGCGGCTCAGGGCGGCCGCCAGCAGGTATGTGCCGCAGAAGGCCAGCCACAGGAGAAGGCTCCGGTCGCGGCTGTCCAGACGGTAGATGGAGAAGGCGGTGCGGCCGGGCTGGCCGTAGCCGCGGCTGCGCATGCTGTCCGCCGTGTCGATGGCGCTCTCCAGGCTCCAGGTGACCATGATGGAAAAGACCTTCATGGCGTTTCTGGCACGTTGGAGGGGGCTGCCGCTGGAGGTGTCGCGTCCCATGAAGCGCTGGGCCTGGGCTACGGTATGGAACTGGCGGCGAAAGCGGGGCACGAAGCGCAGCGTCATGCTCAGCACCAGCGACAGGGCGGGAATGGCGCGGCCAAAGAGATAGATGAACTTGTCGGAGGTCATGACGGCGCTGAAGCAGCGGAACCACAGCACCACCGAGGCCAGCAGCAGCGCCGCGGCCAGTCCGTAGAGGATGCTCTCCAGCGTCAGGGGGTTGCCGGAGGGCAGGTAGGTCAGGATGGTGACGCCCTGATGGACGAAGGCGGGGTTCACCAGTGCCGCCAGCAGCGCCATGGGCACCAGCCAGCGGGCGCTGTGCCCCAGCTCCCGCAGGCCATGGAGCCGCGCCAGACAGCAGCAGGCGCCGGTCAGGGAGATCAGCAGACAGACGGGGTGCATCAATGTCATGGAGAAGGCCAGTACCAGAGCGAAATAGGCAAAATTGACCGCCGGATGGCAGTCGGAAAACGTATCGCGCACGGGTGGCACCTCCCTCCCCTGTTTTGCGCACAGATGTTTTAATTATACCGGCTCCGGAGAGGTCCGTCAATCCCTGTCGGGGCAGGGATGTTTTTGGGGTTTGTATTTGCAGGCAAGTATGCTATAATCGTTCTGAAATATCTGTAAGGAGGAGCTGCTTTGGAACGGAAGGAGCTGCGGGACAGGCTGCATCTGTCCGGCATCGACGGACAGGCGGCGGCGCTGGCCGGAAAATGGGGGCTGGGCTTCGAGATCGCGGAGTTCTGCTGGGCTCCGCGGCTGGAGCAGCCGGACGCCATGGAGCTGGTACGGCAGCAGATCGCGGGGGTGGAGCGTCTGTGGCTCCACGCGCCCTTTGCGGAGCTGGCCCCCTGCGCCATCGACCCGCTGGTGCGGGAGGCGGCGCTGCGGCGGTTCCGGCAGACCATCCGGACGGCGCGGATGCTGGGCGTGAAGCGGATAGTGGTCCACGGCGGGTATATCCCGCTGGTGTACTTCCCCGAGTGGTACGTGGAGCAGTCGGCGGTATTCTGGAAGGAGCTGCTGGCGGACGTGCCGCCGGACATGGTGCTGGCGGTGGAGAACGTGATGGAGCCGGGGCCGGACATGCTGGTGCAGATCGCCGAGCAGGTGAACGATCCCCGTCTGGGGCTGTGTCTGGACGTGGGCCACGCCAACACCTCCGTCAGCAGGACACCGCCCATGGAGTGGATCGGTCCCATGGCCCCGTGGCTGAAGCACGTACACCTGCACAACAACAGGGGGGACTGGGATCTCCACGACCCGCTGGGACAGGGGGATATCCCCATGGCACAGGTGCTGGACACGCTGCTGGACGTCTGTCCGGCGGCGACATATACCATTGAGAATCAGAACTGCGCGCCGTCGCTGACGTGGCTGGCGGGGCAGGGCTATCTGGAGGAGCGAGCATGACAGAGCAAGAGCTTTCGGCGTACATACAGGCCATACGGCCCGCAGATGAGGCGGCCATGGAGGCGGCGCGGCGGCGGCAGGCACAGCTGGCCAAGCCCCCGGGCAGTCTGGGGCAGCTGGAGGAGATATCCATCCGACTGGCAGGTGTGACGGGGCAGGTGTGCCCCGCCATGGGCAAGTGCCGCGTGGCGGTGTTCGCCGCCGACAACGGTGTGGTGGCCGAGGGCGTATCCTGTACGCCGCCGGCGGTGACGCTGCAGCAGGCGGTGAACATGACCTTCCGCAAGACCGGCATGTCCGCCATGGCAGCGGCCTTCGGCGACGATGTAAGCGTGGTGGACGTGGGCATCGACGGCGACGTGCCGCCGGTAGGCGTGCTGGACCGCAAGGTGCGGCGGGGCACCGGCGACATCGCCCGTGAGGACGCCATGACGCGGCAGCAGGTGCTGGACGCCATGGCCGCAGGCATGGAGCAGGCGGCGCGGGCCAGAGCCGACGGTGTGACGGCGCTGGGCATCGGCGAGATGGGCATCGGCAACACCACCACATCGGCGGCGGTGCTGGCGGCGCTGACCGGCGCGGACATCGAGGCCGTGACGGGCCGCGGCGGCGGGCTGACGGATGAGGGCTTCCTGCGGAAGAAGGAGGTGCTGCGGCAGGCGCTGGCGCTGCACCGGCCCGACGGAAGCGATGTCATCGGCGTGCTGGCCGGTGTGGGCGGGCTGGATCTGGCCGCCATGACCGGCGCATTTTTAGGCTGCGCCCATGAGCGGGTGCCGGCGGCGGTGGACGGGTTCATCTCCATCGCGGCGGCGCTGTGCGCCGTGCGGCTGTGCCCCGCAGTGCGGGATGTGCTGTTTCTGTCCCACGACTCCTACGAGGTGGGCTACCGCATCGCGGCAGAGGCGCTGGGGCTCCAACCCTGCCTGCGTCTGGGGATGCGGCTGGGCGAGGGCAGCGGGTGCCCCCTGCTGTTCCGCGTGCTGGAGGGCGCCTGCGGCGTCATGCGGGGCATGGCCACGTTCGGCGAGGCTTCCATTGAGGACAGCTATCTGGACGAGATACGGGCGGTGGACGCCTTTACGGTGGAGGGCGCATGAGACTGTTGTTTATCGGCGGCTGCAAAAGCGGCAAGAGCAGCACCGCCCAGCGGATCGCCAAGCTGCTGGGTGAAAATGCGCCGCTGTACTATTGGGCCACCATGGAGCCCCACGACGACGAGGATCTGGCCCGCATCCGGCGGCACATCGCCGACCGCGATGGCTGGGGCTTTACCACCATCGAGCGGGCGCGTGACCTGACGGCAGGGCTGGAGGCTGTCCGACCCGAAGGCACGGTGCTGTTCGACAGCGTGACGGCGTGTCTGGCGGCGCAGATGTTTGAGGACGGCGGCATGGACATGGGTGCGCCCCGGCGGGCGGCGGAGCAGATCGCGGCCATCAGCCGCGTGCCCGCCCACTTCGTATGTGTGTGCGACGGCATCTGGCAGGGCGGCGAGGACTACGACCCCTGGACGGCGGCATACACCGCCGGTCTGGCCGGTATCTGCCGGACGCTGGCGGCGGAGTTCGACGTGGTGTGCGAGATGACCATGGGGCTGCCCCATGTGTGGAAGGGGGAAATGCCCCGTGCGTGACTGGATCTACGGGTTCTTCATGGCGTGGGGGATGTTTCTGGCCATCCCCTGCCCGAAAAAAATATGGAGCGAGACGGCGCGGCGGAAAATGCTGGCCTGTCTGCCCTTTGTGGGCATCGTCGTGGGTGCTGTGTGGGCGCTGTGCGCGTGGCTGGCAGGGTATCTGCCCCGGGCGCTGGGCGCGGCACTGGGCGCGGCGGCGCCATGGCTGGTGACGGGGTTTCTGCATCTGGACGGGTTCATGGATGTGTGCGACGGCATCCTGTCGCGCCGCGATCTGGAGACGCGGCGGCGCATCCTGAAGGACTCCCACTGTGGGGCCTTCGCGGTGATCTGCATGGTGCTGCTGGCCATGGCTCAGTGGAGCGCGTTTCTGTCTATGGAGGACGTTCCGCTGCTGCCGCTGGCGCTGGTCCCTGTGGCCAGCCGTGCCGCGGCGGCGGTGGCGGTGCTGACGCTGCGGCCCATGAGCACCAGCCAGTACAGCGCCATGGCGCGCGGCGGCGCGCCGCTGTACGTGGCGGCGGCGGTGCTGGCGGCGGCGTGCGCCGTACCGGCGGTGCTGTGGGGCAGCTTTGCCCCGCTGGCGGCGGCAGTGGGCTACGGGCTGGCCGTGTGGCACGGGTTCCGGCAGTTCGACGGGATGTCCGGCGACATCTCCGGTTTCGGTCTGGTGCTGGGCGAGCTGTGCGGCGCGGTGGTTTTGGCGATAGGAGGGTAATGCGATATGGAATTGGTGATCGGCGGCGCGTTTCAGGGAAAGCTGACCTGGGCGCTGGCGCACTACGGTCTGACCATGGACGATGTGTGCGATCTGGCGGTGTCGGAGCCGCGGGCGGGTGCGAAATGCTACTGCCACCTGGAATCGCTGAGCCGCCGGGAGGCGGACATGGAACGGTATCTGCCGCTATTTGAAAACGCGGTGGTGGTCTGCCGTGAGGTCAGCGGCGGCATCGTGCCCATGGACGGTGAGGAGCGGGCGTGGCGGGAGCGCCACGGTACGTTTATGCAGGAGCTGGCCCGCAGGGCTGACCATGTGACCCGCGTGTTCTGCGGGCTGACGGAGGGATTGAAATGAAGCTGACATTACTGCGGCACGGCGACACCGCCGGAAGTCGGGACGATCTGTACTACGGGGCGGCGGATATCCCCGTGCTGCCGGATTCGCTGGAGACGCTGGCGGAGCGCGCCAAGACCGGCGTGTACCCCACGGCGGCGCGGTACTACACCAGCGGCCTTCTGCGGACGGAGCAGACCATCCGCGCACTGTACGGCGATGTGGCCCACACGCAGCTGCCCGGTCTGCGGGAGATGGACTTCGGCGATTTTGAGATGAAAAGCTATGCGGAGCTGAAGGACGATCCCGCGTTTCAGGCGTGGTGCGAGGACGCGGAGCACAATGCCTGCCCCAACGGGGAAAGCGCGCCCCAGGTGCTGGCGCGGAATCTGGCGGCCATCCAGCCGGTGCTGGACGCGGGAGAGGACGCGGTATGCGTCATTCACGGCGGCGTCACCGCTGGGCTGCTGATGCACTGGTTCGGCGGCATCCGGTACGACTATCCGGTGGCCCCGGGCACCGGCTATCAGGTGACGTTCGAGGACGGTAAGCCGGTGTCCTACCGGCCGGTGCCGTAAGTCACAACGCAAAAAAGGGAGCGGCGGGCAGGGCCCGCCGCTCCCTTTTTTTACCGCACCAGCTTGCGGCTCTCGGAATAGGCCGCGTTCAGGTCCGCCAGCTCCACCTCGCCGTCGATATACGGCTGATAGATGGCGTCCACGCGGCCGCCGCCGGAATTGCCGCAGCCGTTGCAGCCCTCACAGCTGCCGCCGCAGGCCGCCAGTGCCCGGCGCACGATCTCCTCACGCTGTGCCCGGGTGGTGTCCTTAATGAGCAGGGACTGCATGCCTCCACCTCCCTTTTACCCCGCCATGGCCAGCATATTCTCCATGAGAATGCCGTAGCCCTGGGTGGGGTCGTTCAGCAGGACATGGGTGACGGCGCCCACGATCCGTCCGTCCTGGAGGATGGGGCTGCCGCTCATGCCCTGCACGATGCCGCCGGTGGCGTCCAGCAGGCGCTGGTCCGTCACCTTCAGCAGCAGGTTGCGGGTGGACTGGCTGCCGGAAAAGACGCGGACGATCTGCACCGTGTATTCCGCCGTGTCATCATTGGAGATGGTGGTCAGAATCGTGGCAGGTCCGGTCTTGACCTGGCGGGCCGTGGCCACAGGGACGGGCGTGCCCGCCCGGAGAAAATCAGGGTCCGCCACCGTGCCGAAAATGCCGCCATCGCTGTTGATAGAGACGGTGCCCACGTCACGCTGGACGGAGAAGTCGCCCTTCAGCTCGCCGGGGTCGCCCTTGGCGCCCTTTTTCACCGCCTTCACCGTGGTCTCCATGATGGAGCCGCAGGCCAGCGGCATCAGCTGCGCCGTGTCCACGTCGGTGATGCCGTGGCCCAGTGCGCCGTAGCTGCCGGTGGCAGGGTCGTAATACGTCAGCGTGCCGATACCGGCCATGCTGTCGCGTATCCACGCCCCCAGCTGCCACGCGCCATCGGCACCCTGTGTGGGAACAGCGGTGACGCGGAGATCTCTGCTGCCGCGGCGGATGGTAAGTGCCAGAGGTTCACAGCCGTTGTCCTGCAGGACTTGGCGAACCTGCTCCGTGGAGGTGATCTTGGCGTCACCCATGGTGAGGATCAGGTCCCCTTCCTTCAGGCCGCAGTCCCGGGCGGGACAAGGGCCGTCCTCCGACAGGCCCACCACCAGCGCGCCGTCGGCGAAGAGCTTGATGCCCACCGCCTTGCCCAGCGGGATCACCGTCCGCGCCTCCGGTGCGGCCCAGACCTGCTGGAAACAGAGGGATAGGGTAAATACCAGAGCAAGCAGCCTTGCGGTGCTCTTGCGGAGACTGCCTGCGGGATGCGTTTCTCGCAGTTCATACAAGCGTCTCACCCCTTTGTGGAATTGTCGCCGGCGACAGCGTTACTTTGTGCCGGAACGGGGCGAGGCATACGGTGTAAATTCAGGGCGAATTGGCAGGGCGGCGCCGGAAATTTTTTCCGTCAGCTGTTGTCCCTGCTGATGGGTACGCGGTGCAGAAGGCGCTTGAGCTTTTTTCCGTCGAAAGGGATGAGGGGGTAGAGGTAGCCCTTGCCCACCAGAGGCTTGGTGGTGGCCATCAGCGTCAGTGTGCCCACGATACCGGCGAGGAAGCCCCAGAGGTCGAAAAGCCAGATCAAAATCAGCAGCAGCATGCGGCAGAGCTTGGTGGCGTAGCCCATCTCGTAGCTGTGCTGGGCGTAGTTGGCGATGGCCACGAAGGCCATGTAGACCAGCACCTCCGGCACCAGCCAGCGGGCCTGCACGGCAAAATCGCCCAATATCAGGGCGCCGATCATGCTGAAGGAGTTGCTCAGCACGTCCGGCGTGTTCAGGGACGCCAGCTTCAGCACGTCGATAATGAGCTCCACCAGCAGGAGCTGAATGATAAGGGGGACGTAATACGCGTCCTGCACCAGCAGGAAGTGCAGGTTCTCGTGGAGTGTATCGGGGTTCTTTACCAGCAGATACCACACCGGCGTGACGAACACCGTCAGGAGCAGCACCACCATGCGGACAATTTGAAGATAGGAGCCGATGAGGGGCGGAAAGTAGTAGTCGTTGATCTCCTCGGTGAAGCGCAGCAGCGTGGTGGGCAGCAGCAGGGCCGACGGGGAGTTGTCCACCATCACCACCACGTCGCCTTCCATGATGCAGGCCGAGGCCACGTCCGGGCGCTCCGTATAGCGGACCTTGGGAAAAGGGTTCCAGAACTGGCGGGGCGACAGCGCCTCGGCCACCGATTCCTGGCTCATGGCGATGGAGCCCACCTGCATATTTTTCAGTTTTTTCCGCAGCTCCGTCAGCAGGTCGGGATCGGCCTCGCCCTCCATATAACACAGCGCCACATCGGTGTGGGAGCGGTTGTCCAGCTGCACCCGCTCCAGCGTCAGGCGGGGGTCGCGGATGCGGCGGCGCAGCAGGGCCGCGTTCTGCATCAGGTTCTCCACGAAGCCGTCGTGGCTGCCGCGGAGGACGCGGCTGGTGTCCGGCTCCTCAATGGAGCGGGTGGGGAACTGCTTGACATCCATGAGGATGCCGCCGCAGAAGCCGTCCACCACCAGAAGGGTCCTGCCGGAGAACACGCCCAGCACCGCCTCCTCCCTGCTGCGGCAGACGGCGGCGTCGCAGGCGGTGACGCAGCGGCTGAGAAACGCGTCCAACGTGGGGATGGCCGTCAGATCCGGCAGGGACAGCCACTGGGCGATCATGCGCTCTAAAATGTTCTCCTGGGCGTAGCCGTTCACCACCCAGAGGCGGGCGCGGCGGCCTCCGATGGTGAGATCCCGGGCCGTCATGTCGAAGCAGCGGCCTACGCCCAGCCGGTCATCCAACGCCGCCGTTCTGGCAGAAAATTCCTGTTTCATTTCGCGGTTCCTCCCCGCACATTTTTGGATAGTATGGGAAAGAAGCCGGAAAAATATGCGAAAACGGCGCGTCCCGGACGCGCCGTTTCTGGTATCAGCTTTCGTTTTCGCAGAGGATGTCCCGCGCCACGGGGCGGTAGAACAGGCGCTCCGCCTCGTCGAAGTCCCGTGTCTGGCCCAGGATCCACATGAGCTTGGCCACTGCCGACTCCGTGGTCATGTCGTAGGCCTCCAGCAGGCGCAGGGTGCTTTTCAGCCGTCCGCCCACATGGTAGACCGTCAGGTCACTGCCCTCGTTGGGCACCTGGGTGGTCATGACCACGATCTTGCCCCGCTCCACGCCGCGGCGCACCGCATCGTAGAACTCGCTGCCATGATACTCCGGCAGGCCGCCCACGCCGAAGGACTCGATGATGAGGCCGTCGCTGCGGTCCAGCATGAAGTCGATCAGCTGGCTGGATGTGCCGGGGATCAGCTTCAGCAGGCTGACGCGGTCGTCCAGCGTATTGTAGAACACCGGTCGGGGATAGCAGGTGCAGCGCATGTATTGCAGCAGGCGGCCGTCCTGCACCACCGCCAGATCAGGGTAGTTGACGCTGGAGAAGGCGTGGTAGCTCTTGGAGCAGGTCTTGCGGGCGCGGGTGCCCAGAATGACCTTGCCGTTGAACACGATCTGGACGCCGCCGCAGCCGCGGCAGGCATACAAAAACGCATCTGTGAGGTTGCGCTTGGAGTCGGTGCCGTCGAACCAGATGGGCTTCTGGGCGCCGGTGAGCACGATGGGCTTGGGACTGCCCTGCACCAGATAGCTGAGGGCGGCGGCGGTATAGGCCATGGTGTCGGTGCCGTGGGCGATGACGAAGCCGTCATAGTCATCGTAGCGGTCGCGGATGGCGGCGGCCAGACCCAGCCAGTGGCGGGGACAGATATTGGTGCTGTCCAGAGAGTAGAGCTGCAGGCAGTCCACATGGCAGAGGTCCGCGATGCCGGGGATAAAGGACAGCAGCTGCTCCGTGTTCAGCTCCGGCGTCAGGCCGGAGGGGGTCTTTTCCGAGGCAATGGTACCGCCGGTGCCGATCATCAGAATGTGTTTCACGGTCATACCTCCCGATCGTCGATGGCGGCCAGGCCGAAGGCCGCGGCCTGCTCCATCAGGCGCTGGGACTGGGGATCCGCGCCGCAGGTGCTGCGCAGCTGCTGGAGAAACAGGCCCCGCAGGGTATCCTCGCCGCACTTGTCCCACAGCTCCTGCCGGGCGGTGGTCTTGTCCCGCACCTGCAGGGCGCAGCACCGGCCGGACAGGGCCGACTGCACCCGCTCCGGTGACACCGGTGCGGCGGGGCTGCCGGTGAGGACCACACGGTAGATATCCTCCTCCGCACCGGCGGGCAGGGCGGCGGACACCAGCGCCGCCGGGTCGCCATCGGTGACGTCCACCTCCATGATGCGGTAGCGGCGGCGGGCGAAGGGCACGAATTGCAGCTCTGCGCCCTCCGGCGACACCTGACCGGCGAGGAAGCCCTTGTCCCCCAGCTCGTCAAAGCCCCGTCCCTCGGGGCAGCCGCAGTAGGCGTAGGGAACGCTCCCCATCCGCAGGACGCCGGTGCAGCCGTGGACATGGCCCAGGGCCAGATAGTGCAGGCCGGAGGCGGCCACGGCGGCGGTGGTCAGGGGGCGGTAGCGGCTGTCAGAGCCGGTCAGCTCTCCGTGGAGCAGGCCGATATGTACCAGCCCGTCGTCGGGGGCGGTGAAGCCGGACAGCACGCGGTCAGCCGTCTCCTCCGGCGCGGTAAAGGCGGCGCCGTGGACGGCACAGCCGTACTGGGGGAACGGGATGGTCTGCATCCGGTCCTCCGTGAAGATATGCACGTTGTCGGGCCACAGCGTGCGGGCGTAGGCACTGCGGGCCGTGTAGGGGTCGTGGTTGCCGGGGGCGATGACCACCTGCCCCTGAAAGCCGCCCAGAGCGCGGGCCAGCAGCTTGGCGGTGTCGCCGCTGAGGTCGTCGCCATCGAACAGGTCGCCTGCCAGCAGCAGGAGCTGCACGCCGTGGTCATTGGCCCAGTCCACCATGCGCTCCGGCATGCGGCGGCTCTCGGCACGGCGCTGGCGGGCCTGCTCCGGCGTCAGGGCGCCGAAGGCGCTGTCCAGATGGAAGTCTCCGGCGTGAAGGATGCGGACCATCACGCTTCCTCGGGCTGCCAGCCCTTGCAGACGTCCACCCACTGGGTGAAGTTTTTGCCGCAGCAGCGCTCCAGCTCGTCACAGGTCAGCTCGATGGCGCTGGCGGCGCTGCCCACGGCGGGGAACACCGTGTCAAAGCGCTTCAGGGACACGTCCAGATAGGTTTTCACATCCTCCGGCAGGGCGAAGGGACACACGCCGCCCACGGCGTGGCCGATGCGCGTCACCGCCTCGTCGGCGGTGAGCATCTTGGCCTTGACGCCGAAGAAGTGCTTATACTTGCTGTTGTCCACCTTGGCATCGCCGGCGGCCACCACCAGAATGGGATCCTCCCCGATCTTGAAGCTCAGAGTCTTGGCGATGCGGGCGCCCTCCACGCCGACAGCCAGAGCGGCCAGCTCCACCGTGGCGCTGGATACGTCGAATTCACGGATGCGGTCGGCCACGCCGTAGGGCTCCAGATAGGCTCTTACCTTTTCCACAGACATGATACACGTTTCTCCTTTTATTTGATCTCGATACGCTCCACACCGGTGCAAAGGCCGGTGTCGCTGTTCAATGTGAAGATGCAGCCCTGCGCGGAGCAGGGGCCGTCCGCCGCCTGATAGCGGCCGGGGAGGCCGCCCAGAAAGAACTCCATGGACTGCTGGGGACGAACGCCCAGCACCGACTCGATGGGGCCGGTCATGCCCAGATCCGTGACGTAGCCGGTGCCCTTGGGGAACACGCGGTTGTCGGCGGTGGGCACGTGGGTGTGCGTGCCCCAGAGCGCGGAGACGCGGCCATCCAGATAGTAGGCCATGGCCAGCTTCTCGCTGGTGGCCTGCGCGTGGAACTCCACCAGCGTGAAGGTGGGCTTGTCCAGCGTCTTCAGCAGGCGGTCCGCCGTGGTGAAGGGGTTGTCGGCGTTGAAGTCCAGATCGCAGCGACCGATGAGCACCAGCACCGCCACGGAGAAGGCTCCGCAGTCGTAAGCGGCGCAGCCGCGGCCCGCAGCGCGGCCGGTGAAGTTGGCGGGCCGCAGGATGTAGCCGCTCTCGTCCAGAAACGCAGCGATCTGGGGCTTGCCGAAGGTGTGGTTGCCCAATGTCACCACGTCCGCACCGGCGGCCAGCAGATCCTCCGCCTGGGCCCGGGTCAGGCCGGTGCCGGAGATGTTCTCCCCGTTGACCACGGTGAAGGCGATGTTCTGCTCCCGCTTGAAGGTGCGCAGCTTCTTCTCCAGCAGCTGCAGGCCCGTCTCGCTGGCCACGTCGCCCAGCGCTAAGATGCGATAGTCCATGTGATCTCCTCCTTTGAGGTCAGTCATTCCAGCCCAGTATCTTCGTGAGCTGGCGGTTGGTGTAGTAATAGGCGGAAGCCGGATAGTTCCGCAGGTTGGCGGTATTGGAGCACAGCAGGTAGTCCACGGTGCGGCCCTCGCCGTCGGCCACAAGGCCGCAGATGACGGTGGTATGGTGCCGCGGCTCCTCCACGCCCATGGTGATGATGTCCCCCACCTGACCGGTGAAGTAGGGTGCGCCTACCACGGCCACAAGACCGGAGCCGGTATGCTCGGTCGCCATGTCCAGAAAGCCGCCCACGTTCACCCAGGGCAGGGAGACGCTGCGCTCGCTGTTGTAGAACCAGCCGTCCCGATAGCCGCCGGGGAGGGCGGGGATGCCGCCAGCGGTCAGCACCTGCGAGCCGAAGTTCATGCAGTTGCCGCCCAGATCGTCATACGCCTTGTAGGTGGGGTTCCGCTGGGCGCTGTACGTCAGCATGTAGTCCAGCGCGGCGGCGCGGTCGTAGTCGTGATCCCACGTGACCGGCGGCGTCCAGAGCTCCCGCGGGCCGCTCTCCCGCGCCTCGATGCAGGCAAGGAACTGGGGCAGGTGGCGGTCCGTATCGGTGACAGGGTCGTAGTCGGCGCTGTAATAGGGGTTATCGTCGGAGTCGTGGGACGCAATGCGCCAGCGGTCGCCGGTGATGCGTTGGAGCCGGAAGGTGTGCTGCACGTTCCACTGCTCCGAGGGCAGGCCGTTCAGGCCGTTGAAGTAGACCACGCTGCTCTCCAGCAGCGTCAGCTCCGCCGTGTCGCCGTCCTGCGTCAGGTCCGTGCAGCGCAGGGAATAGCTGTACGAGCCGGCGCGGAGGTCGATGGGCGCCCGCAGGCGGATCTCCGCCAGCGTGCGCCAGACGGTCCTGTGGTAGTCGGACTGGGCGCGGTCCGTGAACAGGTCGGTGCAGTCGATGACCTGCAACCGGGTAACGGACTGATAATAGCAGTCCATGAAGTCCAGCAGCAGCAGCTCCTGCCCCGCGGTCATGCCGTGGGACGCGGCGCCGGAGATGCGTTCGAAATCGGCGCTGACGGTGACAGGCTCACTGCCCCAGACGGATCTGTGCTGCCGCGTCCAGACCTCCGTTTCCGGTACGGCGGGGACGGCCTGCGAGTCCTCCGGCGGAGGGGACGCGTCGCCGGTGCCGGAAACAGGGCCGCAGGCGGCTGCGGACAGGGCCACGGCCAGCAGGAGCATCAACAGGATCAGGCGTTTCAAGGGTGTGTCCCCCCCCCTCTCTGTAAAGTGCCATTTGTTGACAGGAAAACCCTGTCGGATGATGGCATTATACCAAAAAAAGCTCCGGAGCGCAACGCGCTCCGGAGCCGGTGGGGTATTTATTTTGCGTATTCCACGACCTTGGTCTCCCGCAGGACGTGAACCTTGATCTGGCCGGGGTATTCCAGCTCGTTCTCGATGCGCTTGGCCAGCTCCCGCGCCAGAATGACCATCTGGTCCTCGGACACCTGCTCGGGCTTGACCATGACGCGGACCTCGCGGCCGGCCTGAATGGCGTAGCTCTTCTCCACGCCGGGATAGGTGCCGGTGATCTCCTCCAGCTTCTCCAGCCGCTTGATGTAGTTCTCCAGATTCTCGCGGCGGGCGCCGGGGCGGGCGGCGGAAATAGCGTCGGCTGCCTGCACCAGGCAGGCCACCAGCGTCTTGCACTCCACGTCGCCGTGGTGCGCCTGAATGGCGTGGATGATGTCTTCCTTCTCGCGGTACTTGCGGGCGTACTCCACGCCCAGCGCCACATGGGTACCCTCGAACTCATGGTCAAGGGCCTTGCCGATATCGTGGAGCAGACCGGCGCGCTTGGCAGCCTGTACGTCGGCGCCCAGCTCGGCGGCCATCATGCCGGCGATATGGCTGACCTCAATGGAGTGCTGCAGCACGTTCTGGCCGTAGCTGGTGCGGTAATGCAGGCGGCCCAGCAGCTTCTGCAGCTCGGGGTGCAGGCCGCGGACACCGGTCTCCAGCACGGCGCGTTCGCCTTCGGCGCGGATGACGCCGTCCACCTCCCGGCGGGCCTTCTCCACCATCTCCTCAATGTGGGTGGGGTGGATACGGCCATCGGCGATGAGCTTCTCCAGCGCCAGACGGGCCACCTCGCGGCGGACCGGCTCGAAGCAGGAGACGGTGATGGCTTCGGGGGTATCGTCGATGATGAGATCGGCACCGGTCAGGGTCTCCAGTGTCCGGATGTTGCGGCCTTCGCGGCCGATGATGCGGCCCTTCATCTCGTCATTGGGCAGGGGAACCACACTGACGGTGATCTCGGCCACATGATCGGCGGCGCAGCGCTGGATGGCGGTGGCCACGATCTCGCGGGCGCGCTGGTCCGCTTCGTCCTTGGCGCGGGCCTCGATCTCCTTGATCTTCAGCGCCGTCTCATGGGTGACCTCGGACTCCACCTGGGCGATCAGGTACTCCTTGGCCTGATCCGCCGTGAAGCCGGAGATGCGCTCCAGCATCTCGGTCTGGCTGCGCTTGATGAGCCGGATCTCCTCCTGCTCCTTATCGGCGGCGGCGTGCTTCTGGGCCAACGCTTCCTCTTTCTTTTCGATCATCTCGGTCTTGTGATCGAGATTTTCCTCTTTCTGCTGTAAACGGCGCTCCTGCTTCTGCTGCTCGGCGCGGCGCTCTTTGACCTCTCTCTCGTATTCGCTGCGGTTTTTCAAAATCTCTTCTTTTGCTTCGAGAAGCGCTTCCCGCTTTTTACTCTCAGAGCTTTTAATTGCCTCGTTGATGATGCGCGTGGCTTCTTCCTCCGCGCTGGAGATTTCTTTTTCCGCTACGCGCTTGCGGTAGCGAATGCCGAGGAGGAAAAAGATCACCGCCGCCACAGCGAACGCGGCTGCTGCCACGATCCAACCTGTTGCGGTCACTGTTCATTCCTCCTATGTTGTGATGGGTTGTATGGGCCGGCACAAAATGTGCCATAGAAAATAATCGAAAGGTACCCCTGTCCCCTCGATGATAATCCTTCATAATTCTAAACACATTGCGGGCAACTGTCAAGGGAAATTGGGAAAAATCCCCCTCCTTTTTTGGACAAATGCACGGTTTTGTGCAGGTCACTGGATATAGGACGCGGCGGCATAGCCCAGATGGCCCTGATAGCCCACGCTGTACCAGCCGCCGTACTGTCCGTAGACCGTCACCACGGCGCCGGAGGGTAGCTGAGCCGCCACCCTGCCCTGCTGCGACGGGTACTCCCGCAGGTTCAGGTTCCCCGACTGGGTGCGGACTGTGCCGCGCCACGGGGTAATGGGCGTGATGAAGGGCAGGCCGAAATACTCCGTCAGGGACAGCACCAGATTGGCGGCGATGGACTGGATGTTGTTCTGCACCCAGCGGGCATCGGCATAGTTGTCGTGATATCCCAGTTCCAGCAGCACCGCAGGCATGCGGGGCTGGCGCACCTCCCCCAAGGTGGTGGTGGAGCGGGCATAGACCTTTTCCGGCAGGGGATAAATGCTCTTGAGATTTCGCACGAAGATGTCGGCGGCCCGCCGGCCGTTGGCGCTGCCCGGGTAGTAGAAGGCGATAATGCCGCGGACGGCGCCCTCCCGGCTGCCGTCGGTGCTGGCGTTGGAGTGGAGGGCCAGGTAGAAGTCGTAGTTCCCTGCATTGCCCTGACGGATGGAGCTGGCCGCCGTCATCTCCGGCGTGTTGCGGCCGAAACGGATGGTGTTGGCGGTGAGGTACGGCTCCATGGCGTCGGCGATGAGGTTCATGAAATGCTCCTCGCTGCCCGCGCCGGTGATGTACGGGTTATATTCCTGCGTGCTGGGGTATCTCTTGTGTAGTAGTTTGTTTTGCAATTTACTGTCCCAGCAGCTTGCCCCAGGTGCCCTGACCGGCGATGCCGTCCGCGCCCAGCTTATAGCGCCCCTGGAACCGCTTCAGCGCCGTTTCCGTTGCCGCACCAAACGCGCCGTCCGCCGCGCCGCAGTCAAAGCCACCGGCGTTCAGCGCCGCCTGCAAGGTGCGCACATCCGCACCGGTCATGCCCCTGCGCAGCACCCGCACCTGCATAGCCACTGTCTCCACCTGCACGGGCACCGGCTCTGGGGTATCCGTCCCCGGCACAAACTCGACACCCAGCGCCGCGCACAGGCCCTTGGCGATGGTCTCGCCGATAACCGTGGTGTTGGCGATGATCCACTCCGCCACGCGGGGCACATCGTGGAAATCCACCTCGATATACACCGTGGGCGCGGCGGGATGCTTCACCTCGTACAGCGCGGGGTAGGCCCGCACCACGTCGGGAGCCCCCGGCGTCACCGGCCCCAGCACATCCAGCACCGCCCGGCACGCCCTGTATCCGGCGCTGTTCCGGTCGGCGTCGTAGCAGAAGATGTGCGTACCGGTGGCCTTGCCGTTGGCGGCGTTGGTGTGAATGGGGACGTGCAGGTCAGCTTTGAACCGGTTGGACGCCGCCACGCGGTTTGCCATGGGTGCGTACTGGCCCACCATCACCTCCACGCCGGAGCGCTCCAGAGCAACGCGGCAAGCTTCGGCGATGCGCCCGCACTGCACGTCCTCCGTGGTGTTGCCAACCGCATATGTATTCCGCCGCTGGTCGCTGGGGGACAGATACACGCGCTTAACCATTGGTGTTGACCCCTTTCCTGTACTGCGCCGTGCTGATACCCAGCAGCGCACCCAGCAGTGCCGTCACGGCGGAGATGGTCATGGCCACCTGCTCGGCGTAGGGCCAGCCCCACACCGGGGCCAGTGCGACATAGAACGCGCTGAGCGCGGGCAGCACGATCATCACGATCCATTTGAGGGCGTCATATACCTTGTTGTTCAGCTTCATAGCGACTTCCTTTCCGGCCTGTCGGCCTTAAATCTCCTTGTGGTGATGCGCCTCTTTGTTGAGGTGCTTGTCCAGCTTGTCCAGCGCGTCCTTGCAGGGGCCGTTGCAGCCCTGCTCGATCAGCCCCTGCAATGCGCCCCGCAGGCCGTAGCAGATCAGCGTCTGCTCCTCCTGCATCGCCTTGATGGTTTCGCTCTGGTGCCTGTCGCGGATGACCATTTTCGCCACCGCCACCACCACGCCGCTGAGGACGCCGATGGCGGTAACGATGGCCGCCGCGTGGATGATGGTATCGCCTGTGATGTACATCCTTCTCCCCCTTTCACATTTATATTATAATAAGGAAACCTTGACCGTCCCGGTGACATCAGGCGGGTAGTCGCCGGATACGGCCAGTGCCGTGTGGACGGGGTAGCTGGGCAGCTCGCCCAGCGTAACCGTCTCCGTGGTGGGCGTCGCCAGTGCGTACCAGATGGTCACAGGATCCCCGGCAGCAGCCTGCGCCGCCAGAAATGCCTTCCATGCGTCCGTGCCGTCCGGCGGGTCGCCATAGCGGACGCGAATCGCCTGCCAGACGATTCCGACGCCCTGCGTGGTCTGATTGTTGGCAATAACCCCGTGCCGATAGTGCGTGCAGGCGCAGGCTGCGTCGGAACTATCGACAGCATCCGCCAGTCTGGCGGACACGTAGTACCAATCCATTTTGTCCTCGCGGTATTGACCGCCGACAACCCACGTCTCCGTCCCCGTCAGCTGCACGACCCCCACCCGTCGCGTCACCTGCCACTGATCGCCGCCGATGTACGCCAGCGTATCGCAGATATCGGTGCCGGGGATGGCCCGCAGCACCGGCAGCGTCACGGTAGTGGGCGAGGTGCCCGTCCGCCCGCTGGCCGTCAGGGCACCCTCCGCCGCCACCAGCGGCTGGGGATAGTCCGGGCTGGGGGATGGCTGTTCGCCGACGTAGGGCTCGTAGGCGGTGGGGGTGTCAACGGAAACCATTAACCGCAGCGCCACGTCTACAGCCTCGCCCTCCGTCATGGTAAGACCGCATGCAATAGCACTCTCCTCCGCGGTTCGCAGTCCGTAGACCTTGTCGATGCTGCCCTGCAGTAAAAATGGCGTGATCACATACCCCTTGCCGCTCAAGTCCGTGTTGGGCGCCCACAGCAGCACGAAGAAGTTCAGGTCTCCAACGTTGTCCGGCACCGCAGTGCCCTGGATCTTGACCACGTCCCCGTCGCGCGTGATCGTTAGGCCATAGGGCTTGGCACTGTTGATTGTGCAGGTGCTGATGTCCAGCAGCTGGGCGCCGCTGTACGTCTGCTGCTTCCCCCGCCCCTGAGCCGCGACGCCCACCACATCGTCATAGGTGCCGTCCCAGCTGGCGGGCGCGGCCTTGGATACGTCCACATATCCTGCCACCAGCTGCGTTCCCTTGTAGATTTTCCCGGGCTTATAGGCGCCCTTGTACAGCACGCCGGGCTTGGTGCCTCTGTAAAGCATACCTTAGCCCTCCTCGAACACGCCGTACCATGTGTCGGCGTCGATAGTCCCCGCCGCCACCGCCGCGTCGTAGGCCGCCTGCGTCATGGTGGTGATCCCCGGGTCGCCCTTAGGGCCGGCGGGTCCAGTCGGCCCGGTGTCACCCTTTCCAACGGCCGGCACACCAGACAATACATATGCCCATGCCCCATTGTCCCAAATGTACCAGTACCCGTTTCTGATCACCGGCATGTGTACAGCCGTCTCTGCGATGCGCGCCTCACTGGCTGCTGCACTGGCGGCACTGTTCTGTGCTGCAATGCTTGCCGCCAGCACGGCGCTGACCCAGTTCTGCTCTGGCGACGGAGCCACGGCGCCGTTACCACCCACAGATGACAGCGTCACCGTCAGCCAGCTGCGGGTATATACCACCGTCTCGTTGGCCATATACATCAACTCAACCTTGCCATAACCGGGCCGTGCCACATCCGCCGCTCGGACAGTCCAATACACACTGCTGTCCACCACGTCTACGCAGCAGGGATACGCCCCCGTATCCCCGCTGCGCTGTGCTGTCAGCATGAACACGCCCTTTCCGTAGGCACTTTCAAACTCCGCCGCGACCCCCGACCAGACTACCTGTACCGCTTCATTCTCTCCGACGCGGCCCAGCAGAATTCCTTCATTATCCTTTACATAGACCTGCTTCATCACTTATCCTCCAGCCACTTGTCAATGTCCTTGGATTTCTTGTCGCGGTCATATCCCAGCCGCACATAGGCGTTCAGCAGATATCCCTTCATGGTGGCCCTGTCTGCCGGCCCCAGCGTTACATAGATGGGCTTGAAATAGCTGGTGATGGCAGAAGACAGCTGCTTCGGCTCCACACCGTAGGACAGATACTTCTGGGTGATAGCCCCCATGTTCTCTCCGCTTTCCACCGCCTCCAGATATACCGTGTATTTACCGCTGGCACCGCTTTCCCACTTCATGACCTCCAGCTGTGCCTCGCCGGCGGTGTACCCTGCCTTCTCCCGCAGAAGCGCCACCGCTCGCTCCTCGTCAATATAACCGTCCTGATAGGCGTACTGGATGTTGCTTTCCTCTTTCCCCTTGTAGGTCTTGAGTTTCCTGTCAGGGTACAATGCTCCGACGGAATTGTTCCACAGCACCTTGCCCTCCCGCATGGCTGCCGACACCGGCAGGCCAAACAGCTGGCTCATTCCCTGCATGGTCTTATAGATCTTGCCGTAGGTGGTCATCTTTCCATTGTAGGTCGCGTCTGTCGGTTTATCCTGCTTGCCGGTGGCCAGTCGAATCGTCTCCGCCCATGCCTGATATGCCTTGACCATATTCTCCATCCACGCCGTATCCATACGGTCATTTCCCCAGCCGGTAGCGATGGAAATGATATCTTTGACGCCAGGTATCTTTCCCAGCAGGTTCAGGTCGGACAGCAGATTCCCGTCCTTACCCCAGAACGCCTCCAACCATTTCTGGAAAAAGGTCTGATAGTCGTCATCGTCACGGAATGCATCCGCGATGCTCTCCGCGACAGCCGCCGCCAGTTGGCTGGAGGTGTAGGCGAGGAATGCAGACGTCAGCTTGCCCTTATTCCTTTCCAGCGCTTTCTTCCGGCTGCCCAGTCGGCGGGCATCCTGCGCATACTGGTCATAGGCATCCAGCACCATGTTGTAACTCATGGTCGGCTCTGCCATGAAGGCGGTGGCAAGGCTCTTGAAGGTACTCCTGTCCCGCATGGTATGGCTGCGCGTCAGGGTGCCGTCCACCACCTGCGACCGGTAGATCACCTCGCGGAAGCGCAGCGCTGCAGCATTCAGCAGTGCGTCTCCTGTCAGGTGCTGCCTGTCCTGCACCTCCAGCTTGCAGGCATTCCACATGGCGCCCCATGTGATGCTGTCGCCCAGTTCCGCCGCTTTCATCGACCACTCCGCCAGTTGTTCCTTTCCGCTGATATCTCCCTTGATCTGGGCGCGGATGCCGCGTCCGATGTCCGTGTCAAAAAATCCCATGGACTTCCACAGGCCGATACCGGAATGCGCCTGCATCTCTTGAATGTTTGCTTTCACCTTAGCAGGGTTGGCAGTCAGCGCCTGTGCCAGGTATTTGGCGTTGATCACAGCTCCGGCCCGGACATATGCGGTCGGCTGCAGCAGCGCCACACGCAGGTTTGCGCCCACGGCCGCCACCTTGTAGCTGGAGATGGCCCGCTTCCAGAATCCTTCGCCGCGCCCAGCCTCTTTGGTGCCGTTGATATCCTTGATAAGTGTGGTGAAATAGTTGTTTCCGCCCTTGCCGAATGCTGTCTCAATGGAACGCTGCACGGTCTGCGTAAAAACCTGCCCCGTCTCGTTTTTGGTCTGCGTCTTAAAGTTGTACCACTTCATGGCATCCAGCACCGGCAGCGCCAGCGCATCGTACTTTGCCATATCTGCCATGTGGTTTGAAAACACATCGAAGATGTTCCGCACCACGATGGCATTGTTGGCATTTCTGGTCAGGCCCTTGGTGGCAGACAGGTTCAGCAGGCGGAACATATCGTTCGCCTTTGCTTCCGGATCAATGGCGTTCCGATTGCTGGGCTCAGACTCGATGGGGAAATAGACCGGCTCTGTGAAGGCGCGGTAGCCGAAGCGCTCCATACTCACACGGTTTCCCCACGCGCTGCCCTGCTCTGTCATATACTTCTGCAAAGCGTCTGCCACCTCGATCTGTCGATCAGACAGCATGGCGGTCATGTTGGCAATGTCCTCCTGCGTCAGCACATACGGGTCTGCCTGTTTGAGCGTACCCTTTCCCTTTTCCAGCTTGATATCTTCCACACGGATACCGCCGCCCATAAGGTGTCCCATGGCCTGCTGACGCTTTGCCAAAGCATACACGCTCATCAGCTGTGCCGTGGTCATCTGCACCGCTTTTCCGCTGCCCAGCTGAACGGTGTGCAGCTTTTTGCTCCACTCCCGCACTTCCTCCTTGGTGTAGACACTCTCGGCATGATCCATGACCGCCTTGGTGTTGAATGCCAGACGATCCCAGCCGTCCTGCAATTCCTCAAAAATTGTCTCGCCGGCCTTTCCGTACTTCCTGAATGCGTAGAACGGCAGCGTATTTTCCCAATTCAGGAAATCCGTCACCTTCCCGACCGCACGGCTGGCGCCGCCCAGTGTTCCCAGCTCGGCGATGGTTTTCTCCGCCGCCTCGTCCACAGCGGCAAAGTGTCGGTTGACCGCCATCTGATTTGCCTTGCTGATAGAATTGTTGAGAACGGTGAGAATGAAGCTCAGATCCTGAAGCTGTCCGGCATTCATGTTGTAGACGAAATCCGTTTCGCTGTCGAATCCCTTCATTGCCTGCTCCGCCAGCTTGATGTGCTCCTCGATCTTCTCCGTGAAACCGCTGGGCAGGTCGACAAAGGCGCTGCCGTCCACAGTGGTATCCCCCTCGTTGTACTTTGCCTGCCGCTCCAAAACGTTCTGGAGTCTGCTCAGTGCCTCGATGTACCGCGCATCCCGCTTCGTGGGTTCTCCGCCCTTCTGGCTCTGGCGGCTGTCGAAGCGCAGGGTGGACAGGAACCGCGCCAACGGTTCTTTCAGTCCCTCAGGGACGTGCTTCTTGTCCGTGTTGGTTGTCACCAGATCCATCAGGTGCGCCGCCTTGACCTCTACCCGTTTGCGATAGGTCTGGACGCTCAGACGCTCCTTGGCATCTTCACGGTACTCCATCACCGCTTTCCGGCGTTTTTCTTCCTCTCGCTTCTTAACGGCTTCCTTTTCCCGGGCCAGCAGGTCTTTCAAACTGCGGGTCGCCTCCAGTTCCAGCAGCTGTCTGTCCACCGCCTTGACACGGTTCGTATCCTTGGTGATCTCCGTTTTCAGTGCCTGGATGCGGGCTGTATCCCGCTTCCCTTTGGCAAAGGAGAGTTCCTTCAGTTCCGCCCTGTTCTCTGCGATACGCTGTTCGTAGGTTTCCGCCCTGCCGATGGTGTCCTTGTACTCCGCCAGCATCTTCCGCTCCCAGTCGGTCTGAGCTGCGCTCTCCAGCGCCGTAGCAAGGATCTCACGGTCAGATCTTCCGCGCTGCTGGAACAGGGCACTTTCACCCAATTCGCCGGAGGGCCGTTCCGTATATCCATAATGCTTCAGAACACTTTCCGGCAGGATATCCGGAAAGTACCTGTTGACATAGTCGAGCAAACTGGATATACTGATAGTAGAACCGGTTAGAGTAGCGGGTACGCCCGTGACCTCTGGGGATAGGCTCCCAGCCGGTTCTGTTTTTGTGCCTATCGAATACAGAACATCCACGGACGTTACTTCATTGGACGCTCTGTTGACAACGAACTGTACGATGTACGGTTCGTTTTTTGCGTTTTTGGCAGCGCCAATCAGCACATAGGAAGCATCAACGGTGTCTTTCTTCGGCGTTAGTTCGTTGATACGGACGGCGTTTTTCAGAATCTCTCCCGCTTTCAGGGTCACGGGGGCGTTGGTGGAAAACCGGCGGTCAAGGCCGTGCCGCAAGCCCTTTGCACTCAGGATTACATCCGTGTCCGTATCATCCACATGGATAACAGCATTCCCATTTTCGTTGGTGCTGCCGACCTTCTTTGCCGCTGCAATGGCTCTGGCAATAATATCCTTCCGCATTTTGCTGTCAGCGTCGTAGCGCACGACATCATCCACTGTTGTCACCTGCATATCCGGTTTGGCTGCCAATGCGGCGTAGGAATAATCCCGTGCCTGTTTGGAAACCTTGGTACCGCCCTCACTCTTCCCGTCGGCGCTGACGTTGGAAAGTCCCTCCGCGAACAGGTCGCTCATGCGCTCCAGCGCATCCCCCATCTGCCGAACCATGCGGCCCTCCTCGCTGTTGGGGTTCATGTCGGCATACAGCTTCCGCACACTGGCCGCCAGACGGCTCACCAGATCCTTCAGCTTCTGCCACAGTGTCCGGTCTGTCTTTTTCAGTGCCGCGATCTTCTCGGCGGCGTTGGTATCGGTCAGCATGGACTCCATACTGTCGGCCACCACTTCCTCATAGGCGGCGTCATATTCCAGTCCCAGATTGTCCATCTTGGCGCGGATCAGTGCCTCGGTGTCCTGCCCGTTCTCCCTGTACTGCCTGAACAGATAGTCTGCCAGCTTGTTGAAGCTCTCCGCCGCGTGCTGCCGGATCATGTGGGTATACTCGTGGCTGAGGGTATAGAGCATCGTCCCTTCGCCGTTGCTTCCGGCATTGATGTCCAGATAGATGTTGCCGGTAGCATGGTCATAAAAGCCGTTGGGTGCCTCCCGTGCGTCCCCCAGCATAGCGGCTACATTGGCCTGATCCACGGTGCGCCGCCCGTCCGCCTGCTGGGTGGATGAGTAGATATGTACCTCGCCGCCCACCGTCTGGGACAGCACATCCGCCAGCTTCAGGCTGGTTCTCTGCATCTTCGACAACCGGGACGTGTCCACGCCCTGCTCATAGACCAGCTTGCCGCTCTGCAAAGGGGCGGCGTTTTTTCTGCTCTCCGCTGCGTCTGCACGGCGGCGGGCGACACCCAGCTCATAGGCCAGCCGCCGCTGTCCCTCGGTGAGGTCAGCAGCAAAGCCGTCCTCCCGCAGGTCGGTGTTGTAGCGCCCTGCCCGGTAGCTTTCCTGCACACCCAGCAGGTAATTCCATCCGTCCCCGCCTTCATAGGCGCGGGCCAGCGCCGTCTGGGCATCGGCGGTCATGTCCGCATTGATAAGGCCCTCATAGACGTCGGCAGTATCTTGGTCTGCAAAGCGCACATCGGCAGGGTCAACAGACTCGCCGGAGGACAGCCGTATCTTGCCGCCCTTGTCCACGCCGTCCACAGCGGCCGCCTGTCCTTTGTAGGACGTGCTGCCATCCTCAGACGCCTGATATGTACCCTTGACACCAGCGCGCTCTCTGGCCGCTGCCACCGCTTGCTCATAGCGCCGCTGGCGCTCCTGCATCCGCGCGTCATAGACACGGGACATGGCGTGCTGTACGCCGATCTGACCACCGGACAGGATGCCGCCCACCACGGCGCCGCCGGCAAACTCCTCCGCTGCGGCGGCGGGGTCTATCACCGCACCGTTTCCCACGCCCACCAGCGGATTGTCCTTTCCGTACATGGTGTTCTGCATGGCCCGCTCAATGACGCCCTGCACCACTTCTTCTTTTCCTTCGTCCAGCATGGAGTCCACCCACGCTTTCCACGCGGAGGTGCCGCCTGCCAATTCATTGGGCAGCGTCTGAATACCGCCGCCCACCTCCACGGCGGCATTCAGCAATCCATTTCCCACGGCGTACAGAGACGCACGCAGATCGTCCGCGCCATCCGCCTTGGCCTGTTCGTAGCCCGGGCCTGCCACCTGTGCGAAAGAAAGCCGGAAGTTAGGGTCTTTGGCCATGGTCTGCATGGCGCGGGAGATGGTGCCCGTCAGTCCCTGCGATGCCGCCGCCCGTGCGGCCAGCTGCTCCGCCGTGGAAACAGTGCTGGCGCCGCCAGTGAGTAGTGCTGCGCCAGCCTGCGGAAGCGCGGCCACGGTAGCCGCCGCCAGATCCTCCAGCGTCTGCGCCGCCTTGCCGCCCTTTGCGGTGTTTTCGGCATGACGCTGGCGAACACCCTCAGCCTCCTCATCAATGGACTTGTTCCAGCGGTTGAAAAGCCACTTACTGGTATCCGGATTCCAGTACCCATTGGTACCCTCTCTGGCAAAGTCGCCCAGCAGGTTTTCCAGCCATGCGCCGGCGGAGCTGCCGGCCTTGGCAATTTGCGTCAGGCCCACTCCTGCACCGGTCATCAAACCCTCACCCACATCGTACCCCTCGCCGAAAATATGCTTGTCCGCGCCGTAATTCCCGGCGCCGAAGGCAGCGATGTCCGCCACGCGCCCGCGAGAGGTGCGTCCCTCCCGCGCCGTTTTTTCTTCCTGACTGCGGCGCTGCTCCTCCTGTGCCATCTCTCTGGCCAGTTCTTCAGCGCGGCTGACCTCGCCCATACGGCGGGCACGGGACATGATGCGTTCTCTGGCCGTCGTTTCGATATGATCGTCACTGCGGCTGTCCTCCGTGGCACCGCCCATAGCTTTGGCACGGGCCAGAATACGTTCCTTGGCGGTGCTACCTGTGGGTCTCGGCATGGTGTTTCCCTCCTTATCTGCTCATCATAATGGGATTCGTGTAATTCTTCTTACCCGTCTTGGCGTAAATAGGCTTTCCCTTCTTATCCACGCCCTGCAGTTTGATGTATCCCTGCCTTTCCAGCGTCTCGGCGTCATCATAACTGATCTCGCCGTACCCGGGCACGCTTACCAGATTGCCGCTGGAACCGGCTCGAGATGTACCGCCGCTGGAGCCGCTGCCGGATCTGCCGGAGGAACTGCCGGAGGAACTGCCTCCGCCGCTTCTGCTGGCCGCCGCCTTGGCTTGCTGCCACGCCATATTTTCATCAAACTGGCGCTTGTCCTCATCGAACTCAGCCTGCCACCGGCGCTTGGATTCCTCCTGCTCCTGCTGCCATTGATCATCGGAAACGCTGTCACGATAGCCCTGGTAATCGAAATCACGCCCGTCGCTCCAACGGCTGTAATCATAGCTGCGCTCGTTATCATAGCGGTCAGAAAGATAGTCCCGCTGGCCCTGCCAGTCCAGCATGGTATCACGGTACTGTCCATACTCCGTATCGTAGAGGTCTTTTGCCACGGCGTACTGCTTTTCCAGATCGTCACCCTCCATCTGGTAGCGGCTCATGGCCAGCTGATACAGTTCCGGCACTACGTCTCCCAGTTTCTGGAGGTAGGCGTTATACTGCTGCTGTCCCACCGCCTGTCCGTAGGTGGAGCCGTAGCCGCCGGTCAGTGCCGCCGCCTGTCCCATGGTATCCTGCATGGCCTGCTTACCCTGCTGCACATACTTGTCCCGATACTGCTGATACAGTGCATCGCCGTTCACATCGTAGCTGAACTTCTCCCTGTTCAGGAGTTTGGAAAGCACGTCATCACGCTGCTGTCCGTACTGTCCGCCCGTCCACTGGGAGGGCTTTTCCGCATCATGCCTCGCCATTTCTTCGGCCAAACGCCGCAGACGCTCGCTCTCCTGATACGGGGTGTAGGAAAATGCCATATTCCCGGCCTCCTTCCAAAAATCACTTTGTCCGCCGCCACATATACACCACCAGATACGGCGGCATATTATTATGAGCCTGTCCCTGACCGGCGGAGCTGATGCTGTGGGTATGCTCACCGGCATCATCGGTGTACAGCGTATAATAGCTGTCTGATGTGCCCTTGCCCTCCGCCGTCTGTCCGTTGCCGCTGTTCCTGTTTCCGGAGAAACTGTGGCTGTGTTCGCCGTCAGATCCGGTAACACCGCCGTGGTTATGGGCGGGCATCTGCGCTTCCGTCAGCGCCACTGTGGCCGCGCCGCCGGTCTTGCCGCCGGTATAGGTCGTGCCGGCGCCCAGCAGGAAGCGATCTTTCAGCTGTACCCACGTTCCTCCGAAAAGCGTTGTCGGAGCTGTGCTGTTGACGGACAGATAGATGCTGCCAACGGGGTAGATGTCCAACGCCGTCAGCGGTGTCCCCGCCTTTGCTTTGATGTAGTCCGCCAGTTCTCTGGTGCCGTCACCGTCCACGATCTTTGTACTCCCGGTGATGGTAACGCCATTGTTGAACTCTGCGGGGAACTGGCACTCGAACACATCGCGCTCTGCCAGCTTGCCAAAGGCCGCGCCCTTGCCGCCTTCCCGCAGGCTGAAGGTCACAGACCTCGTGGGGATCAGCTTCTCGAATGTGGTGGTCTTACCCAGAGAGTCCTTTGCCGTCAGGCGCACCACATAGCTGACGGCGTTGCTGACCACGGTATTTCCTGTGACCATGACCGCCGTGCCGCTGCTCATGGCCTTTTCCGCCGAATAGGACGATGCACTGAACGCACGGTAGGCCGCCGTCAGTGTTACCTTGTTCTTTCCGCCCAGCGCCGTGCATCTGGCGGTAGCCTTAGCGGCGATATGCTCCCCTGCATCCGCCGGCAGCATTTCCCCATCACACCGGTAGATACTGGCCCCCGTGATAGTGGGCGGTGCATAGTCGTTCAATGACAGCAGGATGGTTTCCGATGTACTGTTGCCCCGCGAATCCACCACCGTGCAGATCAGCGACGCACTCAACTCCGAAATGATTTTTGTCCGCGCCACACCGCTGCTGGCCGTCACCGTGGTTCCCGCATATGTAACGGTGAACTTCTGGATAGTCGCACCGTAATTGCCTGTCACCTTGGCGCTATTGAAGGTCACCTTTGCCTTGGAAAAACCTTTTATGGCCGCCGCAATACTCGCCGCCGCTGTTCCGCTGTTGTCGTAGGTAGCCGTGGCCCACCCCTTCTGTACCGTGGGTGTATACCCATCCGGCGGATACAGTGTCAGGGTCACCGTTTTCGTGCCTATCGTGGAGCTGCCGTACTTCGTCACCACCGTAATGGTGCAGTTGGTACCTGCTGACGTCACCTTGTCAATGAGGCTGGTGGGGATGCTCCATGTGGTACTCGCCCCCACATTGGACGCGATAGTTCCCTTGGCGCTTCCCACGGTGTAGGAGATGGTGTGCTTGTAGGAACTGCTCTGCCGGTTGGTGTAGACAATAACGCTGCCGCCCAGTTTGGCTGTGTATACGCTCAGTGTAGGCACAGATGCCGGCTCCGTGGCAGGGTCATCGTAAGTGCCAATATACGCGGTATACCCTACACTCAGGCCGGCGCGGCCGCTGTTGGAGCTGATGGACACGCTGATGGATACACTGCTGGAATAAGAACTGCCGGAGATATACCAGCTGGCGCTGTACGCGCCGTCGCTCCACTGGTTTGGCAGATTGTCCTTGATGGTCTTTGTCTCACCGTCCACTGTGGCGGTGATGTTATAGCCGAAATACGACCCGCCGCCCAGCGGCCCCAGCGATATGGTGAGATAGCCGGAATACCGGCTGCCGCTGTCCCTTGTGATGCTGTCAGAGATGGTCAGCGGGATGGTGGGCGCACTGCCCCATGAATATGATGTCGACATCAGCTGTTTTCCCCCGTCCATCGAATGGAATAGCCGCCGGATGCATCTACCGTCCAGCTGCCCATGGTGATGCTGCCCGTGTGGATGTTCGTCACCGTCAGTGCATCGTTGGCAAAATATGCCACTTCCCGCCCGCTCACATAGAACGACAGCTTATCCGCCGTCCAGATAGACATATTCTGTGTGGTGTCGATGGTTTCGTACTCCACACCGCCTACTGTCTCTTTGGCTCCGGTCACTTTGATATCCTGCCCGATGGCAATGCCGATGACCGGTGTCAGCCCCTCGTATCCCACCACACCCTGTCGGATATATCCGTTGGTAGTGGTGATGTAGTTGTCCATGATCTCGCTGTACGTTCTGAAGCTCTGCTCCAGTCCCTGCGCCGTTGCGGTGATCTCGTTGCTCATGGTTTCGCGGAACGTGCCGAACTCCGACTGCGCCACATACTCGCTCTCCAGCCTCGTCTGAAGTGCATCCACGCTTTTCTGTATCACACTGGCGGTCTTTATGATGAGCGTCTTCAGTTCTTCCTGCACTTGGTTCAGTTCCGTCTTTTCTCCGACGGTGCGAACTTTTCCGCTGGATGCGGCGGGCGCATAGACAGCCTGTACCCCACCGGGCAGGCTGTCGGCGCTTGAATTGAGTTGTTCCACCAGCCGGAACAGATACCGCCGCACGTCCTCCAGCTGCCGCGATGACGTGCCCTGCAATACAGGCGGTGTCGGATACATCACAGATCACTCCCCACTTCCAGAATTTTGGTGAAAGAGAAGATGCGCACCATGCCCTTGCCTGACAGCCGCAGGCGGAAGTGGTCACACCGCCGGGGTATCACCGGAATGGTCAGTGTCTGGATACCGCTGACTGTTCCGCCGCCGCGCAGCGCCTCCCACGGGTGATCGTCATACTTCACCTCCAGCCTGAGCGAGGGCCTGTCCTCTGCGCTCAGTTGGATATTGCAGCGGCCCAGATACTTTCTATCGGGGTAGTTATAGCCGATGATGCCCGTCTCGGCCATCCACTCCACACGATCCTCTTTCGTTCCCTGCGTCCCTTCAATGCACATCAGACGCCCGTTGTCCGCGTCAATGTAGAAAAGGTCATCATCCATCGCGGCAAACTGCATCACATGGGTGTTATCCTCCCGATGCCACAGGCCCCGCTCCGTGTTGTAGACGAACAGATGCCATTTACCGTCCGCTGCCTGCATACTGAGGTAATACCTCCCGCCAAAGCCGCCGGCAACAGCACGGCCATACCGTTCCGCTCCGAACACCGTCCCCACGGAACCAGGAAACGAACCGTCATAAGCACACACGCCCGTGCGCCCTTTGTAATACAGCACTTCATTGACTACACACAGACTTCTGCCGCTTCCCTGCTGCACCCCGCGCCCCACTGTCTCCGTGACCTGATGGGCGCCGCTGGAGGATACGGAGATGCGATGGATCACATTCTCTTTGAAAAACGTGGGATAGCCCAGATAGTTGATGCACCCCGTCCATACGCCGTCAGACCCGACGGAACCTCGCCACGCATCGGTGGAAATGCCCAGAAACACGTTCCAGTTTCTGAAATCCCCCAGCTTGCAGCAGTACAGCTCGTTGACCACCTCACCGTCCACCATGCCGTACTTGCAGCCCCAGATCCGGTTCTGCGCCTGACAGACAAAATCCATATCCGGCACGGTGCGGCGCACGGAAACACTGCCCACCGTCTGCTCGTAGGTAATATCCACCAGTCCAACCACCACGATGTAGTCATCGCCCTTTGCGAAGATGACCTTTGTCCCGTTGAGTTCCTCGAACTGCTCTTTGACCACGGTGCTGTCTCCCGCGTAGGCCACACCGGAGATGCTGACACCGTCCCCCTCCTCGAACGCTGCACCGATGCCCACCGCAGATATCTTCGTATACACCGTTGCAACCGCAGACCAGTAGCCTGTTGCCTCGCTGTATACCTGCAGGCTGTGCGGCTCCTGCGTGGTGTCCAACCAATAATCGCCGCCAGCGGGTGTTTCCGGCTTTGCGGAATGCACCGCTCCCAGTGCGGAACCGTCTGCCATGCACAGTGAGTACACCACGCTGCCGGTGCTCCCGAACGCCGCTTCCATGCTGCCGTAGTCCGTCAGATCCTTGGTGTTCAGGTACTTCTTATCCGGCCAGATCAGCAGGTACGCTCCCATGCTTACCATCTGCTTCTCCCCGTCGGCCAGCGTCAGACCTGTGACCTCCGCACCGTTGAAATAGAGCTTTCCCTTGTCCGCGATGGCCAGCGCATCCTTGGCGATCAGTCCCTGCGGCTCCTCCAACTGCTGTACCGTGCCGCGTGGGCGGCGGGTGGACAGCATGGGATAGTCGGCAGAGGACATATTCGTCATGTCATAAAATGCGCCCTCCGCGATCTTCAGGTTATGGTCATAGCCGCCGAACACGGATACCATGTCCCTGCTTGCGGAGGGCACTTTCAAAGTCGGATATTTCATGCTGTTCCCCTTACCAGAATTTCAGCTTCTCCCCCACTGGCCTGTGCGTCCGGTTATACCAACCGGTGAAGCGGTCATACTCCGCTTGGAAGGTTGTGATGGAGTTGTTGTACTTGGCGATCTCGTTATGGGCCAGATCCGCCTGTGCTGTCAGCCACAGGTCATAGATCCGCGCGTAGGGCGGCGGGGCCGTCAGAACCGTATCGCTGCCATACAGCAGCATATCGGGATCGTCCACCTTTTCCCCGTGTGGGATCAGCACCTCCCGCATAATAGTGGTCTCCAACTGCCGCAGCCACTCGTTGGCCTGCTCATAGCTGATGCCGCCTTCTCGCTTCATGAATGCGGTAATCACATCTGTGACCCGCAAATGCTGCCCCAGCATATCGGTATACCTCCCTTCTCAAAAGCGGGGGAGGTGACCAGACCTCCCCCGCTTTCGTCCCGAATCACTCGCTGCGCACGGAATCCTCGTACTCCATGGCCTCCATGGCCATCTCCTCAGCGTGCTCCAGCACCTCTGCCACACTCGCAGGGACTTCCACAGGCACGCCGCATTTGATGAGGTACTTGTCGCCGTTGACGCGCACCATGACCTCCTTGGGGCCGTCCTTGGTGCGGGGCAGCTTGATGGTCACCTTCTCCTCCACGGGAATCTCCGGCGACGTCTTCTTCCTGCTGTTCTTCTTGGGAACCTCCGGCGTGGTGTTGTTCTCCGGTGCGGGGGCCGTCATGACACCGTCAGAGACGTCCGCGGCCATGGTCACGTTGTTCTCGTTATTGTCCATCGTTGTTCTCCTTTCCTCAGTTGGCACGGGCGCGGGCGGAATACGCACTGCCGCACTCCACGCGCATCATGTAGAAGTCCACCAGGATCTCAGCGGTCTTGATAGCCTTCCAGCCCACGGTGGAACGCTGGTTCAGGGGGTCGGCAGTACCGGCACTGCCCTTGGGCTTGATGATGGTCTCCGCGCCGCCGCCTTCGATCTCGGTGACGCCGTAGGCGTTCTTGCCGAAGATCAGGTTGCCGAACACGGCACCGCCGCCGGCACCACCCTCACCGGGATAAATGACGGCATTGTCCTCCGCCGTGATGGCGGTATCCAGCGTCAGTGCGGAAGTGGTGTTGCTGACCACCTTCACGCGCTTATCGCCGATGAGCACATACCGACCGGCCAGTGCATTGGCAGCCACCGTACCGCCATCGAAATTGACGGTCTTGCCGGCGCTGGATACCGCACCGTTTACCGTCAGCGTGCGGCTGTTGGATGCCAGATCCTCGCCGCAGTAGATCTTCGCCTCGGAAGTCTCCACGAAGCGGACACCATCCACCATGCCGACCTCGCCGTTGTACAGCTGGCGGGTGTCCGCATACTCATGGGGCTTACGCCACTCAGGGTCGCGCTTCAGGTCATAGGCCGAATAGGGATGAATGATCATCACATAACAGCCGTCATCGAACGTGGGCACGTTCATGGCCTTCAGCTCCGTGCGGGCCTGCTGCACCAGCTTCACAGTCAGCACGGCAGACTTATCCAGCTTGGAGCGGCTGGACACCTCCGTCTCCGCACCGGCGGAGCTGCGCAGCGGCGCATACATGACCTGCAGGCCCTGATGGAGCTTATTACGGGTCACGGTGTCCAGCGTCAGGCCCATCTGCTTGCCGATGACGTCCACGGCCTCCAGCGCCACGGGGTCGATGGCCGTCAGATCCAGCTTATCGGAGATGGTCACATAGTCGCCGTACTGGCTGACGGTGGCCGTCTTGGCGGTGGCACTCAGCTTCTTGCCGTTGGGGGTCACGCCTTCGGTCAGCGGGGTCAGCGCCTTGGGCAGGTCGCCGAACTGACGGAACTCCACAGACTGGCCGCCATTCTTGGGGATGGGGCGCTTCTGGGCGAACTGGTCATGTACCAGCTGGGGCCCCGCCGTGCGGATGAGTTCCTTATCGTAAAACGTCTTGTTCTCCACCGACATACCGGTGTCGGTGGTCACGTTGGTGTTGGGATCGGCGAACATCTGCAGCATCATCATTGCCGCCATCGCCTGATAGAGCTTACTCATATTGGTTTTCATACCTCTCCTTCCTTTCGGGTCAGAGCGTGATGCGCTCTCCCCGAAGCACACGTTTGCGGATGTCGTCCATCTGCTCGTTTGTCATGTTGGCCACGTCGATCTTTCCCACAGATGCCGCAGAACCCTTGCTGCCGTTCTCGGCAGGTCTGGCAGCGTTGGCCCGCACAGCGGCCGTGACCTTCTCCGCCGCCTGCTGTGCGGCTACCTGCATGGCCGCCGGGATGATCTCGTCCTTGTGGATGACCTCATAGGCCGTCTGTACATTCACGCGGTTGCGCAGCAGCCGGCAGAAATCCTCGTTCTGCAGTTCCGCCTCCAGATCAAAGGTCGGATACAGCAGCTTGCACTGCTCTCCCTGCTTCTGCCACTCGCCGTAGATGCGCCGCGTTTCCTGCTCGGCCCTGTAGTCATCCATCTGGCGGCGGAGGTTGGTGGCCTCCCGCTCCAGCCGCCATGTCTCCCGCAGCGTGTCAGGGGAAATGCCTTTCTTTTCCGCCTCACGGATCAGATAGGATTCATCCGCATCCACGGCACGCGACAGCGCCGCCACATCGCTGGGGTCTACGCCGTACCGCTGGCCCAGCACCGTCAGCATAGGCATCATGGCCTGCAGACGCTCCACCTGCTCTCTGGTGCCCCGCAGTCTGCGCTGCACAGTCTCCTTCACCCGGGCATCGTACAGATCCTTGTACTCGCCCTTGATGAGCGCTTCAAACGCAGCGCCGCGATCCGGTTTTTCCTGCTGCTGTTCCTGCACCTCGGCGGCAGGTGCTGCACCCTCCGCCGCAGCGGGAGCGCCCTCGCCCGACTGGGGAGCGGCGCCCTCCCCTTCGCCCTCAGCAAAAAGCTGAAGATCCATACAGCCGTCAAAAAACTTCTTCATTCTGCTCTCCTCCTGCCCTTTGGCGGGCGACTCCGTTTGTATTGGCAGGGCGGTCTGCCGCCCCTGTCAAACTGATGTGTGCCGGATATTTCTCCGCCAGCACGGCGAATCCCGCCCTGACTGTTTCCAGCGCTTCCAACACCTGCGGCGCAGCCTCACAGACAAGCCGCATACTGCCCTCCTGCATATCCAGCGTCCGCACCTGTCCCAGTGCGCTGGCACGGGCGGCAGCGGTCATGCTGAGCATGGATGCCGCCGCGCAGACGATATCCTGTCCCCTTGGCGCATATCCGGCGTGGCCGCACACGGTCAGGCTCACCGCTTCTCCTCTGCGCTCGAATCTCACCCTGACCATGCCGCCCCTCCTTACGCGGGTGCTGTGGCGTCTGCAACACGCTGCCGCGCTTTTTTCGTAGTAGCGCTCTCACCCAGTTTCCGTTCATCTCCACCGGCCACGCTGTTCCCCTGCACGGCCGCCGCAGCATCTGCATTACCTGCCGGCGGTGTCTGCGCCGGCGCCGCTCCGCCGCCCAGTGCTGCCAGCATTTCTGTGTCGCCGGTCACGGCGGCCAGCTTCTGCATCAGCATGACCATCTGCTGCTGCATCTGCTGCATCTGCTGGTACATAGTGCCGTTCTGTGCAATGCGCTGCATGATGGCCTGCTTGCGGTCGAAATCCATCATCTCCAGGCACGCCAGCGACTGATCCGCCAGCTCCGGATTGAAAAAGCCGTTGTTATAGAACTGGAGGGCCAGTTCGTTCTGGCTCATCTTGCTGTATGGGGACTGCTTCTGCGCCGTGATCTCCACATCGAACAAAGGCAGCCGCAGCCCCATGTCTGTCCCGAAGTCCATCCCCTGTACCTGCGGCTGAAGCTGCCTGTTGGTGTAGGTGATGAACTCCCGCACGCCGTCCTCGCCGGTGATGCGGAACTGCCGCGGCAGGCTGTAAAACTGGCGGATCAGCTCCACCACCAGCAGGATCACCTGCCGGTATGCACGGAACGCGCTTTTGTTGTGGTCGCGGCTGAGTTTACTGCCAGCCTCCTGCATGGCCGCAATGGCGGAAGCCGCCGTCACGCCGCTGGTGGTGCCGCCTGTCGAGATATCGCGGTTTCCCGTGGTTTCTTTCAGCTCGTCTATCTTCTGTGTCAGCACGTTCAGATAGATGCTGCTCAGAGGCTTCCCCGTGATGGGTACGATGCTGTCCTCTCCCAGATTGCCGGTGACGTGGACAAAGGCCCGTGTCTGATCCGCGAACTCCTCCTCGTTCACACCGCCGTCTGAACGGATGAAAAAGCGCGGCTTGGTGTTGGCCAGCATATTCATCAGAACGGCCTGCCCGCCTCTGTCGATATACTCCTGCGGACACTTTCCGATATCCACATAGCTGAAACCGCAGGGTGTCCCCTTCAGCCGGATCAGCGGGTCGAATACGAAAGGGTACTGCCCGTGGTCATACAGCCCTCGCTCCGCATACTGCGGGTCGTTCTCCGTGGCATACAGCACCGTGTCCCCTACGAATTTGCAGTAGTGCAGCACCGTGCGCCCGCCAACGAGGCGCTTGTAGTACCAGTCCACCACCACAGACTTGCCGCTGGTGTCCACCGCATCGTCATAGGCGTATTTTGCCGTGGCAAACGCCCCCGTGCCGCCCAGCTTTCCCGCCAACTGCGGGTGCTGCTCCAGCAGTACGTCGTTGTCCATCAACTCTGTGTGGAACAGGTCGCGGCTCTCTTGGATATCCTCTTTTCCCGGCTCCCAGAACAGGTTCAGCACATCCGTCTCCCGGATGTCGATATCGCCCAGCCCGTTGCAGGCAGTGCCGTCCCAGAACACGCCGTACACACCGGTGCCGCCGATGAGCTTGTTGTCCACATGGTCGGAGTAGGTCTTCTCGAATCCCGCCTGATCCAGAATCACCGGCACGATGGAAGACAGCCGCTGCGCCTCCTCCTCATCTCCCCGTTCCCGGGGCAGGATGTTGGGTGCTGGGAAATTGTCCATGGCATCGGCGTGCTTGTTCATGATGCAGTTCAGCAGCCAGCCGGACGCAGGCTCTACCTGCTCCCCCTGCTCCTCCCTGCGCATACACTCCCAGTGGCGGAGGCGGAACCACTTCTCCGCGTCCACCACGCGCTGTTCCAGATTCGCCTTGCCCTGCTTGTACCGGCGCAGCGTCTCCCATGCCCCACGGATCTGTTCCGTGCCAACAGCCGGCACCGCCGCATCCACGGCAGCCGCCTGCTCCTGTGCCGGACGTACAGTCTCTGTTTCACGCATCGTTGTCCTCCCTTATGATCTGCATTCTCGGCCTCCTGACCGGCGGCGCCAGATCCTCCTTCCGGAGTTCCAGTGCCACCCGGGCAGGATCGTCCAGAAATGGGTCGTGCTCTGCCGGCAGTCTCGGCTTGATGGGCCGTGCCATGCACATATACCGCACCTCATCTGCCACATGATCCTCCTGCGCGGTGTCCAGATCCTCCGGCACCGTCTGGCTGTACTGCAGCAGCGGCATGGTACGGATAAACGCCTTGCAGTTCTCGAACACATACAGCATGGCCGTGCCGTTGGCATCAAACTGCATCCGGTAGTGTACCTGCATCCACCCGGGAATGCGGCTGTGGTCGCCCTTGGCAAACAGCACCTGATGCTTGGCCGCCGTCTCCGCCACGCTCTCACCGGTGGACTTGTCCCAGATGGCCGGGTCTGCCACGCCCTGCACCGTCCGGCCCTGCAGCCACGGGTGCTCCGTCTCGATGCGGTGTATCTCCGCAAAGACCTTGTCCGGCGTCCACTTCACGCCCTCATTGGGTGTGCTGGTACAGCCGTACAGTTCTGCAATGCGGTACAGCACACCGTCATAGTCCACTGCCCACCACCCGCAGGAGAAGGGCCGCGCATAGCCCCAGTCGAAGGAGCGGTATATCGTCCAGTCCCGTGGTATACGGAACGGTTTGATCACATGGGTGTTCTGCCGGTCGATGTAATGTGCCGGTTCATCCCGGAACTCCTCAAAGAACTGCCCCTCAAACACATCCCACCGGCCCTCCAGCCATGCCAGCCGCTGGGTATGGGGCAGCGCTTTCAGCTGCTGCACATAATCCGGCTGGCTGGCCATCAGCGCCTTGTTGTCCGTGACCAGACTTTGGATGAAGCTGTGTTCCTCCGGGATCTCCTCCGCCTCAAAGCGCCGGTCGATGAACAGCCGCGTGATGTACTGATGCCCCTGCCCGCCCGGATTGCAGGTGTAGTAGACACGCTTCGGGAAGCGATTGACACCTCGGACGCAGGCGGTGATGGTCTTCATCTGGTGCTCCGACAGCTGCGTCGCCTCGTCCAGAAAGATGACATCGTACTCCGCGCCCTGATACCGGTCGAGGTCTGCATCCTTGGCGCAGTACCCGAACTGTATCACGCTGCCGTTGGGAAAGCTGAACTGCTTCTCCGTCACGTTATAGCGGGCAATGCCGTTCAGCTCCACCCTCAGCTGCTGGATGTGGTTCTGCCGCAGCTCCTCATATGTGCGCCGCACGATAAGGATGCGGATGCCCGGATACCGCAGGGCCAGCAGCTGGGCCTTTACCCGCACGGCCCAACTCTTGCCGCCGCCTCTGGCGCCGCCGAAAGCCACATGCTTCGTCTTTGCCTTCAAAAACAGCGCCTGCTTGGGGTTGGGCTGCTGTATCCTGAGCTGCTTCATTCGCTGTATTCCTCCAGCGGCTCGTCCATGATCACCTGCACGGCCCTGCTGTCCGCATCCGTGTCATCGCCGATGAGATCCACTATGACCCGTGCCGCCCGTGCATCACCGGCGGCCGCCGCATCCACCATGCCCACGATCATGGCCATCTGGTTGTCGATGTCCTCCGGCTCCACATACCGCGCCGCGATCCTGTTCCACTTCCGTTTATCCGACACCGGCAGCGACAGGTACAGGTCGGCAGCCTCCTTCAGGCTCCGTTTTCGCCGCCGTGCAATGCCTGACGCAATGCCGCCGGCACGTCCGCACTCCCTTGCTTCTTCCTTGCTTCTCTCGCTGAACGGGATGAGGTTGTCTGCTCCCCCTGCCACACGCTCACCTCCGTTTACTCCGCGTCCTCCTCGGCGGCGTCCCTCATGTATTTATAGCCGGTCATCAGATAGGACATCTGATGCGCCAGCCTCTGATGTGCCCGTTTAAGTGTGCGGCACACCGTGGATTTGTTTATGCCCAGATATGCCGCGATCTGCACCATGTTCATGGGCGTCCCGTTCGTCCCCATCATGTGCAGCTTCAGGAGTTCCCGCTGGCGAGGGGACAATTCCCTACGGATGTACAACGGGATCATCAGATCCAAAAGCCGCTTCAAGCCACGATTGCTCATCTCCATTGCACCGCGCGAATCGAGATAGGTGCGCAGCCATTTTTCGTAGATCATCCGCTCGGCCACGAACTCCACTGCGGTCATGCTCCCGGAGTTCGTGCCCATCGTCCTCTTTGCCATTATCCTTCCCTCCGTACCACAGTTGCATATACCGAAGTACCTTACCCAGTTCCGTCCGCAGCTGCTCCAGATCACGCAGCCGCCGTTTCAGGCAGAAAAACTCATCCGCCGCCTCCGTCTCCTTCATGGCCGCACGCAGTTCCTTGATGCGTCCGGTCAGCAGCTCCCGCGAATCCTCATATTCAGCTATCAATTCTCGCATTGTCGCCATATCCACACCTGAAAACAAAGAATGACCGGGCCGTCCAAATGGACGACCCGGCCCTCTCCCTCTGCCCACATCTGCGGCGCCGGCGGGACTCGAACCCGCGTTGCGTGTCTCTCGCCATCTGAGCTACAGCGCCGATATGGGCAGCGGCACCGCAAGGAGCTGTCAATGCCGCCGCCCCTAAGGAGGTGTACATGGCGTGAGCCGTCCACATCCAGAGCATAGCACATTTATTGGGCCGTTTTGGCTCAATTTTTAATCGGCAGTCCGTTATTACACCTGTAATATCGCGCTACATCGCGTATAAAGTCCTGCTGCCACCGTTTCGCCGTGGCATAACTGCACGGGATACACGCCGCCGCGCCCTCCAGGGTGTGGGTGCGGTCAAACAGCGTCATGCGCACCACCCGCATCCGCTCCACGCCGTCCCGCCTGGTGCGGGTGGTCTGGATCGCAGCGGACACCGCCCGGTGTTCCTCCGCCGTCACCCGGGGATATTCCCGCAGAATGTTCCGGACGTACCCCCACCAGAGGTTCCGCGCCCTGCTCATACCCGGCCCTCCCGATACTCCATGACGCTCCGGCCCCGGCCGCCTTCCAGCCGGTCGACGGCCAGACAGATGGCCGCATATACCACCGCCGGCATCTCCCTGTTTTCCAGATAGTCCCGCAGCACCTTCGCCGCCTCCTGCTCATTCATCTTTCGTGCCCTCCTTCTTCTCCATCTTTTTCCTATACGCCTTCCGCGCCGCATCGCTTTTCGTCCGCTCGCCGGGCAGACGGTTGTACCGGCTGGCACAGCTTCCCGCGCACCGGCAGTCCGGCAGACGGCAGGTGAAGCAGTCGCTGCCGTAGGGGCAAACCTCATCCTTCACCGGTCTCACCCCGCTTTCCATTTCCGCAGTAGAAGTCGTCCGGCACCTCGCAGTCCACACAGACGCCGTAGGTGCAGAAGCGCCCGCCCACAGCTTCATAGCTGTGCTCACATTCCCAGCAGTGCACCACCGGGGCAACCTCGGCGGCGGGGATCTCGTCGAACATCTCCAATGCCTGCTTCAGTCCCGGTTTTCTCAGATCTTGGCACCACCCTTCAAGGTCAGCCAGCCTTTTTCGGTATGTCTCCCGCTCAATGTATTCAGCCATCGTCATCCCCCGTGCTTTCTTTCGACGCTGCGCATTAGATCCAGAACATCCTGCGCAAACGGATACTCGCCCGTATTGTCCCTTACTACTTCCGCCAGGAAATTCTGCATATCGCGCCAGCATTCCATGTAAAACATCAGTTCATCATCTCGGTTCATCTTTTATCGCCTCCTTTTCCCACCGAATTTTCATTTGTGCCGGGTATAGGTCAACCTCCGGTCTGCGCTTTCCTGTCCACCGCAAGCCGCCAGCCTGTCCCACGCATTTCCAACCGCTGGCTTTCAGGCTCGTGCCGCTTTCGCTGTCCAGTATGTAGGTCACCAGGCGTTTATACCCCATAGCACGGGCGGCTCTCCATGCGGCGGCGTATAGCATGGAACAGGCGTTGTGGGTGCCGTCTGTGCATAACCGGTTGACCTCCAGCGTCCAGCCGTCATCCAGATATCGGCTCACCGGTCTGCCCACAATGGCAACGCCCACGATCTTCATACCGTCCGTGCAGCCGATGGAGAACTTGTGTCCCACCACCGGCTTATGGTGTCGGTGGTGCTGCTCCACAAAGGCGTTCGCCTCCTTGAGCGTCATCGGGCATACTTCAAGGCTCATTCCTTTGCCCCCTCCTACACCGCCACGCAGTCCATCAACTGTGCCATTGTGGTGATGGTCACGCCGCACCACTCCGGCAGATTGGCCCGCACCAGCGCGGACGCCACCGGCGGACACACCGCATTGCCGCATCGCGCTACCTGCGCGCTCTTCTTGTACTCATTGCCCTCGTAATCGCGGTCAATGATGTAATCCGGTGGGAACCCCATAGCGTTGTACAGCTCACGGGGAGACAGCATCCGAAGTCCAATATCCGCAATGTAGTACAATGTCCGGCTGATCTCCAAAAGCAGCACCTCGTCCCCCGCCAGCTCGTAGCCGCAAAACTCATTCAGCAGGGCGCGTATCTCGGGCCAGTGGCCCAGATCGTCACCGCTGCGTATCTTCGCCAGATACGCCTTGCACACGGCGAATGTCCCTCCGCTGCACGCCCGCTCTTTCCCAGCACTGGCCGTCACTGTCTGCAAAGGCTCCGAAGGCGGCGTTCCCACATTGTCGCCCTTAAACTTCACCACATGGGCGGCGACCACCGCCTCACGGTCGTGGCTGGTAACGGTGTGCAGGGGGTCTTGCACATCCAGCGGCCTGCCGCCGGTGTAATACTCCACCAGATTGGCGCAGGTCAGGCCGTATCGGTTGGAGGCGTCCACCGTGTTGATGGGCGTACCCAGCCCGGATGCCCGTACACTCTCCGTCTGCTCTGTGTGATACTGAATGAGGGACGGAGACACCAGGCAGGCTTCCTGCTTCGATACCGTTGTAGGCACCGGCTCCCGTAAATCCCTGATTCTGTCCCCGCCGCCGGTCTGCCCGATGCTTACAAGGCTCGGCGTTACCAGCATCTGATTCCCTGCGGTCGTCACGGTATGTACCGGCGCACCGACAGTTCCGCCTACGCTGTTGCTGGTGTTGGTCACCGTCACGGGCGCCAGCAGGGGCCTGCACAGGTTCTCCTTGCCGGTGCTGACCACGGTGGGTAACGGCGCGTCAAGATCATGCACGCGGGGTGCCTGCCCCTTTCGCTCACCGTACCCCGTTGGTACGATAAACGGCTTGCCGCTGCGGATGGTGAACTTGTCCACACCTCGGATGACGCGCCGCATGGTGTTCTTCGCCAGCGGCCGCACCGCCTTCAAGCCATATCTTTCCATGATCTCCGCCTTGGACGCGAATACCGATGGGCAAGGCAGGCTCCAGTCGATGATCTCCGCCGCGCTGCGCCACTTGGGCAGTCCATCCGCGCCGGTCTTGCTGTGGGTGGGCTTCGGCCAGACAATAGGCTTCCCGTCACAGCGGGCGACCAGATAGAAGCGCTTACGAGAGGTAGGCGCACCGTAGTCCGCCGCGATCAGCTCCCGATACTCTACGGTGTATCCCAGCTCAGTGAGTTGGTCGATGAATTTCCGGAACGTGGTACCTGCCAATCGTTTGACCGGCTTGCCCTTCCGCACCGGCCCCCACGTCTGGAACTCCTCCACATTCTCCAAAATGATGACGCGGGGCCGTACCGTTGCCGCCCAGCGCAGCGTGATCCACGCAAGGCCGCGAATCTTCCGGTCGACCAGCGCAGCGCCTTTAGCTTTGCTGAAGTGCTTGCAGTCCGGCGAGAACCACGCCAGCCCCACAGGCCGACCCCGGCACACGGCCTTGGGGTCGATGTCCCACACGGACGCCTGAAAATGCTCCGTGTACGGGTGGTTGGTGCGGTGCATGAGGATGGCCGCCGGGTCGTGGTTGACGGCCAGCGCCACCAACCGGCCCGTGGCGATCTCAATGCCCGTTGATGCCCCTCCACCGCCGGCAAAATTGTCCACGATGATCTCGCCGTCAAATGTTTCTTGTGCGTATACCATGCTTTCCTCCTTCAAGCCTTCGCGGAGAAGATACTTTACCCCATGAAAACCTTCTCCGCGTCTAACAAAAACACACACCGTTTCTTTGGGGATCGTTTTTGTTTCTTCTGCTGTGCGCAATGCCCTGCAATTTCAGCGGTTTCCAGCATTCGGGGTCGAGATACTTATCCCTCATGTGAACAGCGGGAAAGTATCTCACCAAAAACCGCCTAAAAAAACAAAGTCAAATTTGTTCGTGATTCAGACCGTCCAACACCGCCACCAAAGCATCTGCATTCTCCAATGTCCGCTCCTTTCGGTATAATGCTTTGGCTCTTTCCGTTTCCTTGTAGCGCATTGCCGCCGTGTCCCAGCACTTCCGCTCAAACGCATATCCGCGCTCCACGTTATCCAGTTCGCTTCGCAGCCGCTGCTTCATGGCGCTGGCCTCCTCGCGGGTAAAAACCTTGTGACGGTATCCCCAGTACAAGGCACGCATGGCAATATACTCCGCCATTTCCTGCCACGCACTGCCGGTGGGCATTGGCTCTCCGCGCATGGCAGCCGCTTCCGCTCTGGATACCTCCGCCATCTCACCGCACCTCCAGTGATAAATACCAGCTGAGGATATGTACAGCCGCATCATAACCGTGGCATACGGCGGCATAGTATCCCTGCGCCATCAAATGTTCTACCCACCAGCGTTGGGCCTCCGACGCCCTGCCGCTGGGCGTTTTCATTTCGATGTACAGGCCGTGGTAGCCATTCCGCGCCACCGGCAGACACAGATCGGGAACGCCTTTCTTGACGCCCATAGCCTTGTCAGCAGCCACCTCCGCCGCGCCGCCGGTGGTTTCATTCTTGATGTGGTGCAGCAGTGCCAACTCCGGCCATTGTTCACGGACAGACCGCTGCTGTGACCACTTGATGACCGCCTGCTGGTGATGTCTTTCCGATGCCATTTTTCACTACCTCCCTTTGCTCATCAGCCTGTTCAATATCTGGCTTGCTTGTCCCTTTGTCAGGCTTTCCGTGTTAAATCCCTTGCATCTTTTTTTGATCATCGTGAGCTGCTTTTCCGTGGCAGGATTCTTCCCCCAGCGCTTGACCTCCTGCGTGTTCCAGATATACGCCTGCTCCTTCCGCTGGTTACAGAGCCATACATAGCAGCTGTCCAGCGCACTCTGCATGGGCCGCTTGTCCGATGTCATAGTTCCCAGCGTGATGCAGGTCATGCCCAGCTCATCCTGCGGCGACAGCACCACCCGCTCGTGCCCCAGCAGCGACAGCACCATCGACCCGTCCGGCAGCTTGAACCAGTTCACATCGTGCGTCTGGTATTTCTGTTCCTTGGCCCACAGATCTACGATCTCCACGTTCCGGATCCAGCTCTCCGGGCAATCCGATGCAGACAGTGCCTTCATGGGCAGCTCAAACAGCAGCCCCTCCAGCTCGTTCTGCTTGGCCTTCGGCACGTTGGTCATGTCAATGCCCAGCAGCGACGGAGCCGTGCAGATGGACGCCCGCCCTGTAATGCCCACGCAGTCGATCAGCGTCAGCCGCTCCTTGCCGGGATAGAGCCGCAAGCCCCGCCCCACCATCTGGCTGTACAGGCTGTCGGACTGGGTGGGCCGCGCGATAATGACCGTCTCCACGCGGGGAATGTCCGTCCCCTCCGTAAACACCATGCAGTTGACGATGCAGGGAATTTCTCCCGCCGTGAATCTCTCGATGATAGCCGCCCTGTCCTTCGTCTCGCCCGTCACCACCACAGCGCCGGGTATCTTCGCCGCGATCTCATTGGCGTGATGTACGCTGACGGCGAAGATAAGCGTGGCGCCCTTGGCGTATTTCCCGTAAGCCTCGGCAATGGCGTCTGCCGTACCCTCCATAGCCTCGTCCAGCTCTCCCGGCGCGTAGTCCCCGGCCCGGGTATGTACGGCGCTCAGGTCATAGCCGATATCCACCCGCATACAGTAGATGTCGCACAGATAGCCGTTCTGGATGCCAAACCGCAGGTCCCGGGCAAAGATGATGTCCGAGAACACCGTGTCCAGCCGTACCTTGTCGCCCCGGTTGGGGGTGGCGGTAAATCCCAGCGTCAGCCGTGGCTTGAAATAGTCCAGTATCTTCCGGTAGGTGTTGGCCGCCGCGTGGTGGGCTTCATCCACAATGATGGTGTCAAAGGCGTCTGGTGCAAACCTGTCCAGCCGCCGCACCAGCGTCTGTACACTGGCGCTCACCACCTCCTCGCCGTGGCTGTGCTCTCCCGCTCGCTCCACGCCGTAGCTGCAATCGTAGTATTTCATGGGCTGGCGCACCAGCTCCTCGCGGTGGGACAAAATCAGGTTGCGGCCCTGCCGTGGTATGTTGGCAAACGTCACCGTCTTACCCAGCCCCGTGGCCATCTGGCACAGGTACGCTCCCGGCGGCTGCTCAGTTATGGTCTTGATGCACTCGCGCTGATAATCGCGCAATTCCATGTCATGCCCTCCTATTCCTGTGGGGATGTGGGACACTGTGGGACTGCCTGTCCCACGCGCAAACCGTTGGTGCCAAAGGGTTTGCGGCCACCGTGGGACTGTGGGACATAAAAAAGCGATTTTTTTATGTCTTTCGTGTGTGTTGTATATATTCACTCAATATACATAGGCACTCTACACACAGCCCCTTATAGGGTGTGTATGGGTGTCCCACTGTCCCACACCTTTCAAAAATGACCCGCAAACCGTTGGTATCAAAGGCTTTGCGGGTGTGGGACACATGTCCCACGTTGTCCCACATTCACAGCGGTAATTCGTCTACTTCCTCTGTTTCTGTCTCAATATCGGGTAGAATCAGGCAAAAGCACTCCGTCGGTACGCCGTTGATCCGGCGGGCCTTGGTGTTGTTCCGTCCCCGCGTCTCGATCAGGCACTTCTGCTTCAACCATGATACCGTCGCGCCAACGGAGTAGCCCGCGTCCTGCAAGACCCGTTCAAACACCGACCGAATGATGTAGGCCCTATACTCCTCCAGTGCACCCAGCACGTCCATGGTCTCCGACTTACCGATCAGCTTGTTGGAGTTCTGCGTCACCCAGTCGCACAAATACTTGTAGGCTCGCTCACCGGCGGACACCGCCGCCTTTGACGCCAGAAACTCCGATATCTGCTCCACGGTGATGGGCTGCTCCGTTCCGTTGAAGATCCAACGGCAGGCCAGCTCATCCGCCAGCACCACCGCTGCGGCCGCCATGGCCTGCTTCTCTGTGGTGTCCTGCGCCGACAGCGCCCGGAACAACTCCTGATATCGTTCCGTGATCTCCTGCGGCACATCGTCCCCGGCGGCATACAGCTTCTCCACGAATGCCTTTCCCGCGTGACCGAAGTTCCGCTTCACCGCGCCGGACACCCGCATACCGTCCCGGATCACCACCCGGTCGGCCTTGCACTCAATGTCGATCACACGGTTCACCGCGCCGGCGCCGGACGCCTGCCCCGTCAGGGGACTTTCTCCCGTGGTCAGGATGCAATTTTGCCATGTTGGCGTCTTGTCCACGCCTCCTGACCGGTTTCCCCTCGTGCGGCCAACGCCCTGCGCCAGCCTGTACACATCGAAGTTTGTCTTCCCCTTCGCGTCCTTGGCAAGCTGTAATTCGTCCAGGCACAACGGCAGATTGTTCAAGAAAGCGGCGGTCTTCTCCATACCAACTGCCGTCCCGTCGAATGTCTTGACGTAGCTGCCTACGGCAGGGTCGCCCCACACGCTGGCGGCTACCATCAGGGCTACCGTCTTGCCGGTGCCGCTGTCCACGCCCCACAGGTGAATAAAGAATGGCAGGCATCCCAGCGGCTGCAGCAGCGGCGATGCAAAGGACGCCGCCAGCATGATCTTTGCCGTTACCGACATAGACCGTACCTCTGCGGCCATCTGCCGCCACTTCTCAAAGCTGCCGCGCTCATGCACCGTCTGGAACATGGCGGTAAAGTTGGCGTCGCCGTCAAAGATCAACCCGTCCACATAGGGTGAAAAGCCCTCTCCGGCGATATAGCCGAACCGTCCTATACTCTTCCGCTCCGGTATGATGTCATAATTCAGGTTCTCCAGATCTCCGATGTAGCGGACAAAATTCCGCGCCGTTTCGCTGTTGACGGCGATACCGATTCCCGCCAATTCCGTTACTTTGTTGGCGCTGGCCAGTGTCCGCTTCTCTACGATGCACCTGCGCCACACAGCGCCCTTGCGGAACGCCAGCCGCAGCTTCTCCTCGCCGGTGTCGATGTTTACCAGACGCTCCACCGGCATCACCGGATGCGGACAGGCCACGCAGTCCACGCCGCCGAAGTTTCGCCTGATACCGCCGTCATCCGCCTCCCAGTCTCCGGCGTTCAGCTCCATCGGCTGACCGTCAAAGCAGGTGGGATTCCCTCCCACATAGACCGTGCCGCCGGAAGAACTCTGCTTCAGACCGGCCAGATATGCTTTGTAAAACTTCTTCAACTGCTTGAATCCAACACCGGCGGCGTACCGTGCCATGGCTTCGACCATGCGCTGGTGGACAAATGGATTTTTTGCATACTCCTGCAGTTCCTCATAGGGCAGCGTAGTGTACAGAAAGTCATCCTCTGTGTACCGCCAATTCGGTACGATCTCCCGTTTATTATCCAATTCCAGCCTCCAGTATCTCGTCCAGTCTTGCTTCCAGCGCGGGCATGGCCTTCAGCGCATCCGGATACAGAGGATGTATCCAGATGCTGCCATCGGCACACAGCACCGGCGGGAAGTATTTCACGGTATCAAAGCACTGCCGGTACTCCGCGGCCAGTGTCTGATATTCGGCGCGGCGGTGGGCCTTCTCCTCCGCTTCTGCACGGCGCTTTTCCAGCAGCGCAGACCGCGCCTTGGGATCGGGCCGCTCATATGTAAGGCGCAGGCCAAAGTCGCTGTCGATGCGCAGTACCGCCTGACGGAAGGATATATCGAACAGCTTCATCACAAAGTCAATGACCGTTCCGCCGGCATTGCACCCAAAGCAGTGCCATCCCCTGTCGCCGTCATAGACCTTCAGGCTCCCGTTGTTGTCGCCCGCATGGAATGGGCAATGGATATACCCGCTCCTGTTAGGCGTGAACCCGTAGAACTCCACGACCTCCCGGGCCGTCAGCGTCTCTTTGATCTGAGCCGCTGCGTCAGAACGGCAGGTCGCCTTCATCCTCATCGACCTCCTGCCAGTCGTTGGCTGACACATTCACGGGGCCGCTGGCAGGTCTGGCACCGCCCGTATCTCCATCGCGCTTGGAATCGCCGAAATACATATTGTCAACGATCACCTCTGCGCTGCGGCGGTTATTGCCCTCCTTGTCCGTCCACGGACGGATCTGGAGCCGCCCCTCCACAACAGCCATGCGGCCCTTTGTGAAATACTTGGCGGCAAACTCGGCGGTGGAGCGCCACGCTACGCAGTCAATGAAATCTGTCTCCTTTTCACCGTCTGCACCCTTATAATTCCGGTCAACCGCCAGTGAAAAGCTGGCCACAGATGTCCCGCTGTTCGTGGTGCGCAGTTCCGGGTCACGGGTCAGGCGGCCCATAATGAAGATCTTATTCAGCATTCGCCCACCTCTCGGTAATCCACGATGCCCCGCAGCTTTTTGGTCATCCGGCAGTACGCACACTTCCCGCACCGGCGTGGGGCGATCTTCCCCTCCTTGATGGCCTGATATCGCGGGGCACGATCCTCCACCTCCGCCAGCTTGGCGGCCAACTCAGCATCAGGGATGTACAGCGCTCCGATGTCCGGCACGTCCTCCTTTGTACCCACTGCCAGAATGAACGGCAGCATATGGCCCTCGATGGCCTGATAAATGGCGCCCTGAATGTCGTAACCGTAAAACTGGGCAAAGGATACCTTGGCACGCTCCTCATCCGACCACACATTGGCCATGTCCCGCATGACCTTCTGATCCACCAAGGCACCGTCGCACATCCCCATGACCTCTGCTGTCTCCGGGAACCGTTCCGCAATGCGGCGGCTGGTCTCGGCGTCCAGCAGGCTGTCGATCTTCACCTTGAAGGGGACACCCGCGATCTCGCCGGTCAGGATCACCTGCTTCTTTCCGGACATCAGCAGCATATACAGCTCGTCCGCCTCCATCCGGGCGATCACGTCCTGTGCATGAACGAACTCCGCTTTCAGGCTCCCGTCCCGCTTGAAGATCTCCGGATGCTGTGCCTGAAACACCGGCAGCTCTCCAGAGAAGTAAGCATCCACATAGCTTCCGATCAGCATAGCCGTGGAGGCTGCGGGGGCGTATTCCCCCCGCAGCTCCGCCAGCGCCGCCGCCTCACATCGGTCAAAAGCCTTGAACTGGGTAGCCCCCATGTAGGCCATGTTCATCTCAGGGGAGAAATAGTTCTCCGCCGTCACCATAGGCAGACCCATTACAGCACCTCCCCGTCAATGACCTCGCCTGCGGCAGGGTCTGCTTCGGGCGTCTCCGGTGCTTCCGGTACCGGGGGCGATGCCGCCTCCTTGCGTTTCTGAGCGCAGGCGGCACACAGGGAAACGCCGTAATGCTTGGCGGTGTAGGCCGCCAGCCAGCCGGGGGTCTTGCCCATGGCCGCTTCAATGATGCCGCCGCAGTCCGCACACGGCGGCACAGGGGCTTCCTTCCTGACCCTCGGCTTAAAGGGCCGGATACGGATGCCGTCCGTAAGCCCGCCATCCTGCGGATCACGCACCTTGTGGTCAATGTAAAGCTGGATCTGCTTGCCCACCAGCGTATCCGCCTTTGCGTCGCCAAACAGCTTACGCAGCGTTTTGCGGTTGGTAGAGTTGATAATGAGAGGCCTTACCTGCATAATGCCCGGAACACGCTCTTCCTTGAAGGAAAGTACATCCTTGTTTTCCTTGCCGCGCTGGAGCGTCACCATGCCGTTCCACAGGGCATCAATAGTCAGTATCGGCTCCACATCATCGTCGATGTCCTCAGCGCCGAGATATTCAGAATCACGCATCTGCCCCAGACGTTCGTCTCCGGTCAGCTTACGCAGATTATCTTTTGTCATCATAATTCGGTAACCTCCAATTCATTAGAATCTGTCACGCGGGTAGCGATCAGCTGCAGTCCCTTTGCCTTGCACTTGGCATACAGCTTGTCCCGGCTCTCCTTGTCCAGCCGTTCCGCGCCATCGACCAGAATGATTTGCAGCTGTCCCGGCTTGCTGACCGTGATATCCACGCACAGCTCCAGCAGCTCACCATCAGACAGGTTAGAAATGGGCAGGCCGTGGATCAGCGGCACGCCATTCTCTACCGTCAGTCCCTCAACGGGTATCGTTGCCGTTTCAAGAATTTTGGCGGGCAACTCCCGCGCCAGTTCGATCTTGCGGGTCAGCTCCTGCGACTGCTCCATAAGCGCGTCCACCTCATGCTGCATGGCCGTCATGCGCTGGTACTCATTGAGGTGCTTGCGCATACGCTCCGCCGTATCCACCTCCTGCTGTAAGGCGGAAGTATCTGCCGGTGCAGCCTCCGCATACTCGCTGGCCGTACCCATGTCCTTTTCCAGTTTGGCAACGGCGGTCTCATACTTGGCGTGCACAACGGCAGCACGATCCTCCCGCCGGCACTCCAGACTGCCTAATTCCTCCTGCGCCGCGCTGATCTCTGCCCGAAGCCGCTCGATCTGGCCGGTCAGTTCAGAGCGCTCACGGGCCAGATCCCTGTCAATGGCAGCCAGCGCCACATCCCGTTCGCCGGTGATCCCACGCATCTTCGCGTCATAGCTGTCCCGGAAGGTCTTGGCCCGCTCGATGCGGCTGTTCTGATCCTTCAGGCGTTCCAGTTCGCGGTACTTTTCGCCGACAGGGTAGCTGTTCCATCGGTCATAGTCGTAGCCGGACGGAATATCCTTTGCAATGTCAGTAATAAACGCCTGTTTATTGCGGATATCGCGGTTCAGGTTCTGCCTCGACTGGAAATAGATGCCGTTCTCCGCCTGAATATCCGCCAGCACTTCAAGGATGTGCTTCGAGTAGTCCACGCCCTGCGGGATCTCGCCGAACTGCTCCCTGATCCAGTTGGTATCCCACGGAAATTCGATCAAAGAGAGGATCACACGGTTCTTCTCCTGCCGGGAGAGCTGGGTGAATTCCACGGGATTCAACTGGAGCGGCGTGAAGATCTTCGACAGGAACTCCGCAGGCCGCGTCTGAAGCATGGAGCCGTCCCGCACCTTCACCGTTCCGGCAGACTTGGCGCTCAGCGCCCGCCGGTCTACAGAAAGGCCGGAATCCGTTTCGATGATGATCTCCCCCTCATCCGCACCCTGATGCACAACATAGTCCCTGTCAGAGCGGTTGGTCAGCGCATACCGGATAGAATCCAGCACCGAGGTTTTCCCGCTGCCCTTGGGGCCGGATATCTCCACAGAACCACCGCCCAGCGACATATCCTTGATGCCGAACATATTTTTAATAACGATTTTCGTTGTTCTCATTGACATTTCTCACTTTCTCCCATATAGTGGGCGTGTATCTGATTGGCTTTGCCGCCAGTCCCGCCCCGCCGAAGTGCCAGCTCCGGCGGGGCGGCTTTTTTGTTACATCATCACGACCACACGGCCGGCGTCGATATCATCCTTCAGGGCCGCCTCCAGATATGCCTTGATGGTCTTGCGGGCCGCCAGCTTCCACATGCCGCCGTCCGCCTCGGTAAAGGTAATGCCCCGCTCGTCAATACGGATCAGGAACAGTCCCTCCGGCTGATCCACCTCCTGGAAGGTGCGGTAAGGCCGCAGCTTCACCAGCGGACGGATGGTGCTGTTCTGCTGGAGCGAAACGCCCTTGTTGGTCACGACGGTGGTGGCTATGCCGGTGTCGTTGTAGGTGACCTTTGCACCGCAGGTGATCTGACTCAGCAGTGTCAGGGCATATCCCCTGTCTCCGCCGTCCTGAAAGCGCGTCTGCAAAGCGACCGCCGCCCTGTCAAAGGGCATCTTCACTTCGCCGTCCCAGCCGGGCACGTCCTTGGCAGCCGCCTCGTAGTAGAAAATACGCTCATCCCGCAGGTCGTGCTGGGGGTGGCCGAAGCACGTCACCGTCATGTGATCCTTCACGGACAGGTAGAGCTTGTCCGGACGATCTGCGCAGGTTCCTTCCGTCTTGACCATCTGCACCAGCGCGTCCAGACTGTTCAGGGACAGGCAGCTCTGATAAACTGCCTCCGGGATGATCTCCTGCGCTTCACCGTCTTTGTTCACGGCGTAGGTACGGTCATCCCTGTCCAGAATGATCGGCTTTGCCAGTTCTTCGATTTTCTCAATTGCTTCCTTCAGCATGGTATGTCTCCTTTCTTTTTTAGCCGCAGTTTACAAGTTTCAGGTGTGCCGGTGCTTCCTGCTCCGAGCCGTCAACGGCAATCTGGCCGGGGATCTGTGGGGCCATCTCAATGACCGTGTCCTTGTCGGCGGCATAGAGCATGGTGGTCGCGGGGTGCGTGGGGGCCAGCGTAGACTTCACGGCGCAGTTGACCACGATGTTCTGGCGGCTGTCATCGGGACAAAGCTCCAGCGTGATCGTCACCTTGCGCTTGGCCTTGGCAGACGTGTTGGGGTCGAGGATGTTCTCGATCAGGCGCGGCATCTCATAGTCCACGCGCTCCTGAAAGGCTCCACGGCACATCTGCATGATGGATCTCTGGGATTCTTCTCGTGTGGTGTTCATACGTCCTCCTTTTTCTCAGCCGCCAGCAGGCGGCGTTTTTTTCTTGCATACGCATTGTCGGCGGCACATAGGCCCGGATTCCTCCGCCGACGCTCCTTGGCGTAGGCGGCCCGCTCCTCCCTGTGCGCCGCGTTGTACCGGCGGCAGCGTTCACGGCTGTCACGGTTTCGGTCTTTCTCCCGGCGGCGTTCTTCGGCCTTTCCGTCATAAAAACCAACATGCTTGTAGCTGTCTCGAAAACAGGTGGTGCTACAGTAATAAGTGGTAGCCTGCTTTTTCTCGTCTCGCGGCACCTGCCGTATCCACGGCGATTCGGCGGTCGTAGAGAAGGTTTTTCCGCAGGTGCCGCAGGTACGGATCAACGTCAGCCGCTTCTCCACGAAAGGTCTTCTGCGGCTCATCCCGACACCTCCCCCATCAGGTCAAACAACGAGATGTTCATATCCTCCCGCTCGAACTCCTGCAGGTAGCCCACGGCGTCTCGGAAATACCCGTTGTTCAACTCACAGGCAAGGCCCTTCCGCCCCGCCTTGACCGCTTCCAGCGGTACCGTGCCGATCCCGCCAAACGGGTCATACACAAGGTCGCCGGGGTTGCTGTACCGGTTGATGCAGCGGTCTACAATGTCCAGTTGAAGGGGACAGACGTGGAGCTGCTGGCGGCGCTGGCTCTGGGTGGTGTTCAAGGTGCGCATCCGGTTGATATCGTCCCACACCTCATCCGTCCAGCTCCCCGGCGCCACCACCATGAAGGTGGCGGGCAGTTTTCCATTCTCGTCCAGCTCCTTTGCCATGCGGACGTGTTCGGCGTAGTCATACACCGTGCCCCGGCTGTACTTGCGGTAGGCTGCCTGGATCTTTCCGGTGTCCATGGACATGATCTCCTCCTTCGTCACCAGCCGGTCGCCGGAGGAGCGCCAGTACCCGTGGGCGTCTATCTGCCACTGGGCGCGGGTGTATTCCTCTTTGGTCTTATGTATCGGTTCGTCGGCGTAGGCTTTGCTCCGGTCGGTGGGCAGCTTCCGGAACAAAAGGATGTATTCCGGACAGCCTACGCCCATCTTGGAGCCGTCCTTGCACTGCTCCGTCCAGCCCAGCCGGTACGTCTGGTTGTTCTCCCGCACCACATCCGTGACCACGGTGATCATGCCGAAGTAGGCAAAGCCGTGCTGCATATAGTGCCGTATGCACATGGCATGGAACGGCTCCATGGTGGGCATTCCCATGCCGGTGGCGTTACCGAACAGCACCCGATCCTTGACGTGGCAGCAGAACACGCGCCCCGGCTTCAGCACCCGCAGCAGGTTAGGACTGAGATAGTCCATCTGCTCAAAGAACCGGCGGGTATCCTCGTTGTGGCCGAAGTCGTTATAGCTGGGGGTGTATTCGTAGTGGTTGGAAAACGGGATAGAGGTCAGGATCATGTCCACGCTGTTTTCGGCCATCCGTGCCGTTTCCTCCACGCAGTCGTTATTCACCAGCGTGTAATTCTTGCCTTTTACTTCCACGCGCTCCACTCCTATACTTCTGGCCATGCGCTCCGTCTGCACAGAACCGCTCAGGCCGTATTTCTGCACGATCTCCCGCATCTTGCCCTGCAGGTACTCGTGCTGCTTCCATTTCTCCATCATCACACGGTAAATGGGGTCTTCCGCCGCCGTGTAAATAATGTCGATCACCACCTGCTCCGTCTGGAGGAAGCGGTAAATGCGGTGTACCGCCTGAATAAAATCATTAAATTCATAGTCGATACCGATAAAAATCGCCCTGTGGCAATGGCGCTGGAAGTTGCACCCGCTGCCGCTCAGGCTCTTCTTGGTGGCAAACAGCCGGCAGCGCCCCTCCGAGAAGTCGATCACCCGCTTTTCCCGTTCGGCATAGTCCATGCTGCCGTAGATATCCACGGTGTCCGGCAGGGTCTTACAGATGGCGTGCCGCTCCGCCTCCAGATCGTGCCAGAGAAGGAAGTGCGCCTCCGGATCACTGTCCACGATCTCCTTTGCCACGGCCACACGGGCGTCAATGCTTTCCCGCTTTTCCCGTGATGCCTCCGCCAGCGATACCGCTGCGTCGTGCATCAATTTGAACTGGCCGTTCCGATCTGTGTCCTCGCCGTACCGACCCCGCACAATGTGTGTCCGCACATCCAGCGGCGGAAGCGCATAGCCGGTGTCGTCGTAGCCCAGATCAGAGGGTTTTCCGATAAACAGCGCCCAGCTGGACACCCACAGCCAGAACTCATCCTCCTTGTGGGGGTACAGTGTCAGGTTGTTAGCCTTGGTGCTGTCCCGCTGGAAAAACCGTGTCAGAGCCTGTCCCGTGTCCATGATCTCCAGATACCCGGCGTAGTGGATCAGCTCCTTGTACCGGTTGGGCGACGGTGTCGCCGTGGATACCAGCTTGTACTTCACGCCCTGAAATTTCGGCAGGAATGTCTGGTAGGTCTTGCTGCCAAAGGAGCGCAGAACCGATGCCTCATCCAGCGCCACGGCCGTGAACCGCGTGGGGTCAATGTCCCCATCCCGCACCCGTTCATAGTTGGTCATCAAGATATCTCCGGCGGCGCTGTCTGCCTCCGCCATGGTGGTGATGTACTCCGGCGCCGCGTAATGCAGCAGCTCCACCGCGTCCCGGGTGAACTCCTGCCGGACGCCCAGCGGCAGCACGATCAGGGCCTTGCCGCCCTCATGGCGCACCGCCTGATGGCAGAACTCCAGCTCCTGCACAGTCTTGCCGAGACCGAAGCTCTCAAACAGCGCCCGCCTGCCGCCTCGCAGCGCCCACACAACAGCATCCCGCTGGTGCGGCTTCAGCGCCGGGTTGATCTCCTCCGGCGGCAGTGTAAAGCCCGTCTCGCTGGCCAGCACGATCTTGGAGCGCAGAAATTCGAGATAGCTCTCCATTACCGATGGTCCTCCAGCTTGTCCACCAGCCGAAGGATGCTGGTCGCCAGCCACGCCGCGCCAATGTAGGTAAGTACCCATGTGAACGTCATAGCTTGTCCCTCCTCAGCGGGGCATCACCCCGCTTTCTCCTCTGTTGATTCTTCCGGCCCGATTTTTGTTACAATGACCGTTCCGGTAAGGCCGTTGTTTTCCAGCGTTTTCTGCAGCAGATACTCCAGCGCCGCCTTGAAACAGTCCATTCGCAACACTCCTTCCGTTTACACGATATGCGGGCACTGCGTGTCCGCTTGCCTTGTGGTGAGGTGGATTTTCTGTGCAGTGCGATTCATAGCTATGCAAATCCCACGCATTTCTCCGCAGATCTCTTCGCTGCCGTGCCTCTGCTAAACGCTGCTTTCCACTGCGATGCATTGCCTTTGCGTTATGCAATCTCTTCCCAGCGGAAGCGACCCTTGCCGCTGTTGCGCCACTGTCCCATGCCGGAAAACCGCCCATAGTCCAGCCACTCCCGCACAGCCTTTTCATGATCGTCGCTCAGACAGACGGCGGTGAACTCACAAGTCGCGCCGGCGGGGATCTGTTCCGACAGAGCGAGACTTACGCGCTCCCCCTGCATGGTCTGCGCTCGCAGCGGACGGGAGCACTCCCCTATCTCCCCGTCAAACAGGATGGGTACGTTCCGTGGTTCCACGAAGATCAGTTTGTCGATCTCCTTCTTGAACGCCTTGATGCCGCTGGACACGGTCCCCTTGACCTTCCGCAGGCCGCCGCAGGTATCCTTAAAAAAGCCTTTGATCTGATAGTCATAGAAGAACGGAGTTCCATCGTCCAGCTTCGGAAAGACGGTTTTGCCCTTCTCCACCACGCCGTCCACACCGATGGCGGCTACTTCGTCCTCCATGGTGGCAGCATCCGGGGAATTGCTGGCAACGAACGAGCGGTAGATATCAGGGTCACCGGGGCATGTCCCCAGCACCGGTTCCGTGAATGTCAGTTTCACTTTGATCTCCTTCATGTTGTTTATCTCCTTTTTGTGGTGAGGTGGTTTTTTTCTTACGTTTACGTAAGCTCCTGCGCAAAAAAAATTGCGTCCGCTTCGTCAGGTGTCATCCGAAGGATCATCCGGATATGTTGGATTTCCAGTCTCGTAAAATCGCTTTTCCCGCTCATCTTTCTATTAAGAGTCGCGTCACTAATACCGATTTCAGAGGCCAGGCCGGAAAGTGTCATACCGGCTCCTACCACCTTCGCGCGGAACGCATTTCGATTAAACACAATCTTCACCTCCCATCCCTGTTGGTTTACTTGCGTTTACGCAAGTCAGTATAACACTTGCTTTACCGCAAGTCAATACGTAAACGCAAGTTTTTTACTCTTTTTTGCGTTTACGTATTGCAAATATGATTTGTTGGTGCTACTATATGGAAAACAGGAGGTGTCGATGTGGAAATTAAAGATATCCTTAAAGCTCGGCGTACCGAACTCGGATTAACGCAGCTCGATGTGGCAAATGCCGTTGGTGTCAGCGAGGCCACTGTTTCGAGATGGGAATCCGGCGATATTGCCAACATGAAGAGAAGTCGCATCGCATCCCTTGCGAGTGTTCTCAAAATATCTCCCTCAATTATCATGGGTTGGAATGGGACCCCTGAAATCCGTCTGCCCTCCGACGTCATCACCATTATCCCCATGCCCACCATGCGAAAGGTGCCGTTGATAGGCTCCATCGCCTGCGGTACGCCCATCCTCGCGGAAGAAAACTGCGAGGGGGAAGTGGATGTCCCCGACCACATTCGCGCAGACTTTGCCCTCCGCTGCAAAGGCGACAGCATGATAAACGCCCGTATCTTCGATGGCGATATCGTATATATCCGTCAGCAGGAATCTGTGGAGCATGGCGAGATTGCTGCTGTTATCATTGATGATGAAGCCACGCTCAAAAGAGTATACTTGTATGAAGATCATATCAGCTTGGAAGCAGAAAACCCCCAGTACAGACCACTTGTATACTGGGAGGCTGAGATGAATAATGTTCGCATTCTTGGAAGGGCTGTCGCATTTACCAGCACGATCAGGTAGCGCTTCGCCCACAAGGGTGCATGGATTGAAATTAGAGGGGGTACTTATGCTGTCTATCCTTGCGAAGCTCGCACCTCTGGTTTATGCTTACGGTTTGTTTTTTCTCTCCTCTTGGTTGGACGAAAGCGGTTTCTGGGAGAAAAGATTCAAAATTCCTTTCAAAAAATGGTATTTCATAGTCCTCTTTCTCATCGGATTCATTGTACTGATGGAAATTCCGACAACCGCTGCAGCCATACTCTGTGTCTTATTTGTCGCCCTTGGAACAGGTTTTCTTCTGGGACGGAAAAGCAAATAGTTTTCCCAAATAAAAAAAGACTGCCCCGGTCTCGCACACCGGAGCAGTCGCGTAGAACAAATCCACCTCACCACAAGGGGAGTAGTCTACCCTTTTATGGTAGCACACCCAGAAAGGAATGTCAAATGTCAGAGAAAAATATCATATCTGACGGAAAGGTCATGCGGGCGGCACTGTACCCCCGTGTGTCCACCGAGGAGCAGGCGAAATTCGGCCTGTCCATCCACGACCAGCAGAATGACCTGGAGCGCTACGCCAAGGAGCACGGTATGAAGATCGTGGGCGTCTTTGCCGATGCCGGCTTCTCCGCCCGTAAGAAGATTGAAAAGCGCCCCGCCATGATGGCCCTGCTGGATGCTGTCCGGCGGGATGAAGTCGATATCGTTCTGGTCACAAAGCTGGATCGTTGGTTCCGCAATATCGGTGAATACTACAAGGTGCAGGATATTCTGGAAGCCCATAACGTGTCGTGGAAAACCATCTATGAGGACTATGAGACCACCACCGCGTCCGGCCGCCTGAAAATCAATATCATGCTGGCTGTCGCGCAGGATGAGGCTGACCGCACCAGCGAACGCATCAAAAAGATCAACGAAGGAAAACGCCTTCGCCGCGAGGCATTGACGGGCGATAAGCCCCTTGGCTATACCATCGTAAACAAAAAATTAGTCAAAGATCCGCAGACCGCGTTGGCCGTCGATGCATTCTTCAGGAAGTACATGGCCTGCGGCTCCGTCTCCGCCACGCAGGACTATATCCGCGAGGAGTTCGGGCTGACGATCCCCTACCAAGGGGCAAACAAGATGCTCCGCAGCACAGCCTATTACGGCGTATACTACGGTGTCGACGGGATGTGTCCCCCCTACATAACAAAAGAACAGTATGACCAGATCCAGACCATGCGCCGTAAAGTCATCAAACGCACGGACGAAAACCGGATCTACCTGTTTTCCGGCCTTATCGTCTGTGGCGACTGCGGCGGTCGGATCGGCGGCAAGGTGAATCAGGATCATAAGACCTTTCACTATAACTGTTCTAACCACTTCTGTCGCCGTAAACCGTGCGGAAACAACCGCTCCATCAGTGAAAAAAAGCTGGAAAAATACCTGTTGGACACCGTTGAATGCAAATTGGAATCCTATAAAACGGAGTTCTCCGCTGTACAGGAAAATGTGGTGGAGAAGGACTATCGCTCCGAGATCAATGCACTGCGCGGAAAGCTGTCGCGCTTGAAGGATCTCTATCTCAACGAACTGCTCACAATGGACGAATACAAAAAGGACTATGCTTCCATCACTGAAAAGATCCATGAACTCGAAATAAAGCAGCAGCCTCCGCGTCCTTCAAACCTGCCTCAAATTCAGAAGCTGCTCTCCCACAACTGGCGTGATATGTACGGTGCCCTTTCTCCCATGCAAAAGCGCGAATTCTGGAGGATCATCATCAAAGAAATTCGTTGGTATCCAGATAGGCATATCGAGTTCGACATCAATTTTTAGTACAAAAAACTACTACACAAACGATACCCCTCTGTGGATGGACTGAGATAGATGCTGGGCATGGTCATTCCCCTTTCCTTTTTGCTGCACTATAAATATATGGAAATGACGGCGGAGATGTGTTATCATGGGGGCACGAAATGAAAGGCGGTATGTACCATGAAAGCTCCACGTCCCTACGCTAAGATCACCATCACGCCCAAGGGCGAGGCCGCGCTGACCGGCGGGCACCCCTGGGTCTACGAGGGGGAGGTCACTGCCGTGGACGGCGGGCCGGAGGACGGCGCGCTGGTGGACGTGGTAAGCCGCCGCGGCAGCTGGCTGGGCTGCGGGTTCTACAACAGCCGCTCCAAGATCCGGGTGCGGCTGGTGAGCCGCAATGCCAACGACGACTTCTCCGACGCCTTCTGGGAGCGGCGCATCCGCTATGCCTGGGACTACCGCAAGGTGGTGATGGGCGAGACGGACAGCCGGTGCTGCCGCGTGATCTTCGGTGAGGCCGACCTGTTCCCGGGTCTGACGGTGGACCGGTTCGAAAGCGTGCTGGTGACCCAGACGCTGAGTCTGGGCATGGAGCGCATCAAGGACCGGCTGTTCCCTCTGCTGGTCAAGGTGCTGCGGGAGGACGGACAGGACATCCGCGGCATCTACGAGCGCAACGATGTGGCCATCCGCGGTCTGGAGGGCATGGAGCAGAACAAGGGGTGGTATCCCCTGCCCGGCGAGACGCCGCCGGAGCGCACCGACGTGGACATCGTGGAAAACGGCATCACGTATACCGTGGACTTTGAGAATGGGCAGAAAACCGGCTTTTTTCTGGACCAGAAGTACAACCGGCTGGCAGTGGCCCGTCTGGCCAAGGGGCGGACGGTGCTGGACTGCTTCACCCACACCGGCTCCTTCGCCCTCAATGCCGCCAAGGGCGGGGCGGCCCACGTCACCGCCGTGGACGTATCGGAGTTCGCGGTGCAGTGCGCGGCGGAGAATGCGCGGCGCAACGGGCTGGACGGTGTGATGGACTGCGCGGCGGCCAATGTGTTTGACCTGCTGCCTCAGCTGGAGAAGGAGCCGCGGAAATACGACTTCATCATTCTGGACCCGCCGGCCTTCACCAAGAGCCGCAAGACGGTACACAGCGCCATGTCCGGCTATAAGGAGATCAACTACCGCGCCATGAAGCTGCTGCCCCGGGGCGGATATCTGGCCACCTGCTCGTGCAGCCACTTCGCCACGGAGGAGCTGTTCGTCAGGATGCTGCACAGCGCCGCCCGTGACGCAGGGGTACAGCTGCGGCAGATCGAGGCGCGGCAGCAGTGCGCCGACCACCCCATCCTGTGGGGCGTGGAGGAGACGAACTACCTGAAATTTTTCCTGTTTCAGGTGGTGTAAGGGCAGCAGCAGCAAAGCAGCAGCGTGACCGGCGGTCACGCTGCTGCTTTGCTGTCTTGTCAGGCGGCGGGGTCCTGAGGCTCCGCGGTGTCCTCCTCCCCTGCCTGCGGCAGGGCGGCATCGGGCGCAGCCGGCGCGGCCGCGCCGATGCGGGTAACGCTGTCGGCGGTGAGGATGACGCCCTCGCCCTCGGCGTAGCGGACGGTGACGCTGTCGCCCACGTTGTAGATGACGGTCTCCGGCGCCGCGGCGGCGGAGATGACATAGTAGGCGTCGCCGGTGTTCAGGCGCAGGTAATACAGGGTGTTGCCGTCCACCACGGCGGAGCGGATGTCCTCGATGATGCCGGTGATCTCGCCCTGCCCCGTGACGGGCAGCTGGGCATCATCGTCGGAGACAAGGCCCTTCTCCGCCAGAATGCGGCGGTAATTGGCCTCGCACTCCGCCACGGTATCGCCGGTGGCCACGATCTGGTACTGGCTGACGTTGACCATGGCGTACATCTTCACCAGCTGGGCCGCGTCCTTCAGGGCCATGAAGTACGTGGGCTGGTCGGAGATGTTCAGCAGCAGTGGGAACGTAGCGGTGTACTTCATCTGCTGGACCTGGCCCTGAGCGCTGTCCATGGCGGAATATTCCTTGGCGCCGGCCACCAGATAGAAGCGGGTGTCCTTGGTACGCTGGTTGGACAGGATGAAGCCGATGTTGGACTCGTCGGACACCACGGAGGTGACGCCAGTATACATATACACATCGTCGCCGATGGCGATGTAGTTATAGCCCTCGGTGGTGACGGTGACATCGCGCTGACCGAACAGGGAGTTGATAAAGCCGTTGATATACGCGCCGTGGTAGTCATACTGCTGCATGATGAGGTCGGCGGTGTAGACGTGGTCCACCCAGTTGGGGACGCTGCCCGTCTCGTAGTAGGTGCTCTCGCCGGTGACGGCGTTCACCAGCACCGCGCCGATGATGTCGCGGCCGCCGAACAGGCCGATGGTGTGGCTGACACGGGGGCAGACCCACCAGGGATCGCCGTTTTCGTCGATCTCAAAGGCGGGATCGTCGAACATAAAGGTGGGATAGCGGAGCCGCAGGTGGCGGTTCAGGTTGCGGCCGAAGTGCTCGGCGGTGGTGTATCGGATCCCCTCGTCCAGACGCACCACCTCCACGTTCTGGGTGACCATGTCGATGATGAGATAGGCGGGCAGGCCCTGGGAACGGTTGTTCAGCCACTTGATGAGGTCGCCGTAGCGCAGGGGCGTCACGCGGACGGGGCGGCCCTGATAGTTGATCTGGGTGTAATCATCGGCCACCTCGAACTGGGACACCATGTCCGCCAGCTCGCCCAGCTTGCGGTTGCCCAGCTTCATGGCGGACTCGGCGTCCAGCATGGGGATCTGGTCGTAGCTGATCTCCTCCACCTCGGCGGCAAAGTCGCCGTCCTGAACGGTCAGCAGATCGCGGTAGTCCTTAGCGCGGAACAGCTGCCAGCCCAGCACCGCGCCTACCAGTGCGGTGGCCGCCAGGGCTACGGCGACGATGAGGGGGACGGTACACTGCTTCTTCAGGAAGTCGAAGTAGCCCTTGGCACCGGCGCCCTGAAAGCCGGAGGTCAGGACGGCGCAGACGCCGTACACCGCGCAGCACAGCAGCACGAAGATGTAGAATTCCTCGCTTTTGAGGTTGATGGGCGGCAGCACCACATAGTAGTAGATGGCGGCGAATACCAGCGTCACCGCCAGATTCAGCAGTGTGCGGCCCAGAGGTGTGCCCACGGGCTTATGTTCCTTTTTGGGGCGGGGCTGGCGGGCAAAGCCCTGAAAGTTGGGGTCGTTCCAGTTTGTGTTCATAGGCAGTTCCTTTCTGTGTTTTGGCACTTTAAGGATATTATACCCGATGGCGGGGGTTTTGTATAGGGGGTGGGGATGTTTTGCATCTGCGGATGCGCAAACGAAATCTCCCCATTTTGACAACCAGCCGTATAAAATGTCAAAAGAATCACCCTGCGTATCACTGCGCAGGGTGATTTTTTTATGACAGGCAGGTACATCTGCCAACCGTACACTGACACTCAGGCCAGGATGTCCGTCAGGTCATTCAGCCCCATGGACCGGGCGATGACCAGCACATGGTCGCCCTCCTCAATGGTGGTCATGCCGCCGGGGATCATGGTGACGCCGCCGCGGACAATGGCTGCCAGCAGCACGCCGCTGCGCAGCTGCAGATCCTTCAGGGGCACGTGCAGCAGGCGGTTGGAGGTGCCTCTGGCCAGAAACTCCAGAGCCTCCACCTGGCCGCCCAGCAGCTTGTACAGCGACTCCACGGCCATGCCCTCGGAATTGGCCAGGGCGCGGACGTAGCGGGTGATCTGGTTGGCGATGATGTCCTTGGGGCTGATGATGCTGCCAAGGCCAGTGTCCTGCACCAGCTCGATGTAGTTGGGGCGGGTCATCTTGGCCAGCACCTTGCGGACTCCGGCGCGGCGGGCCGACATGGCCATCAGCAGGTTCTCCTCGTCGCGGCCGGTCAGAGACACGAAGCCGTCGGCGCCGAAGATATTCTCCGCCTGAATGAGGTCGTTGTCCGTGCCATCGCCCTCGATGATCATGGTCCCCGGCAGGTGCTGGGACAGGAACAGGCACTTGTCGTGATCCTGCTCTACGATGCGGACATGGGTATTGGTGCGGGCCAGCTCCCACGTCAGGTACATGCTGATGCGGCTGCCGCCCAGCAGGGCCACGTTCTTCACCCGATGGAGAGGGCGGCCCATGACCTTCAGCATCTTCTGGAGCTCACCCTTGGTGCCCACCAGATACAGCCGGTCGTCGGCCCGGGGCACAAAGGAGCCGTTGGGAATGATGCACTCGTCGCCCCGCTGGGCGGCGCAGATCAGCACGTCCGCCCTGCGCTCGCCATGGAAGCTGCTGAGGCTGTGGCCCACCAGCGTGTCCTCCGGCAGGGCCTGCAGGCCGATCATATCGATGCGGCCGCCGGCAAAGGGCTCCACGGAGATGGCGGCGGGAAAGCTGAGGATGCGGGCTATCTCCTGGGCCGCAGCCAGATCGGGGTTGATGACCATGTCCAGTCCGATCTCCCGCTTCAGGATGTCCGCATCCTGCCGGTACTCGGTGTTGCGGACGCGGGCCACGGTATGACGTGCGCCCAGGCTCTTGGCGATGAGGCAGCAGACCATGTTGGTGTCATCCACGCCGGTGACGGCGATGACCAGGTCCGCCGAGCGGACGCCGGCGTCCATCAGGACGCTGATGGACGCGCCGCTGCCGTGGACGCACATAACATCCATCGTACTGTCGGCGCGGGACAGGTGGGCGATCTCGTTGTCCACCATGACGATGTCGTGCTTCTCCTGGGTCAGCTGGCCGGCGATGGCGTAGCCCACCTTGCCGCAGCCCACAATGATGATCTTCATGCTTCCTCCTCCCCGCCCGATGAGGGCGCGGCATGTTTCTTTCGATGGATCAGGGACGCGGACAGCTCCGCGCCCAGTATCAGGACCTGCCCCGACATATACAGCCACAGCAGTACCACCACGATGGTGGCGATGGAGCCGTACAGCTGCGCATACCGGGCCATATTTTCCACATAATAGGAAAAGGCCATGCTCAGCAGCAGCCATGCCGCCAGAGAGCTGCCTACGCCGGGCAGTACCTCCCGCAGGGGGCGGCGCTGCCCCAGCGCCAACTGGTACAGGATGCCCAGCGAGATGGCCATGACAAGACCCAGAATGATAAAGCGCAGGTAGCCCCAGACGCTGATGAACGTCTCCGACAGCGGGAGAAAGCCGGACAGGAAGTACAGTGCGCGGCGGCCTACCACCACCAGCGCCAGCGTCAGTCCGATGACGAAGATCATCCAGATCGTGAACAGCAGTGTGCGCAGCTGACCCAGCAGGATATTCTCCGGCGCGCTACGGCCGAATGCCTTGCGCAGCGAGTGCATCAGGCAGCCGGTGGAGCGCATGGGGAACCAGATGGAGAAAACCAGGCTGAACCACAGCAGCTGGCGGCTCTGGTTGGCGGCCACATACTCCAGATATGTGCGGATGATGTCCACCACATCCGACGGGAGAATGGGCGCCAGCACCGCCGTGATGCTGGCGATGTCCAGCTCCAGCACACCCAGCAGGGTGCTGACGAAGATCAGCAGCGGGAAAATGGCGAACAGCAGGTAGTACGTCAGGGCCGCGCTGTCACGGGCCACATCGTGGACATAGTAGCGGCGGATCATGTCGCCCGCCAGACGGCCGAAGCCGGTCCTGGGCGCATAGAGTTTCGATGTTTTCATAAGCAGAGACCCTCCGTGGGGTTTATTGTATCACAGGGCGGCACAAAATAAAAGGGAAATCTCGGCAGCAGGGCCGCTATCCCCTCTGCCGCAGGGGTTTTACAGTCTTTCTTTTTTATGACATTTTTATAAATTTTTCGTTTTTCCTATTGGCGCGCATAAAAATCCGTGGTATACTACGACAGCTTTAAGTGGAAATTCTTTACAAAAAGTGAGGACCGATATATGGACAATCTTACGAAGCTGGTCCGCGATGAGATCTCGCGGCAGTACCGCAGCGTGCGGCAGTTCGCTTTCTCTGTGGACATTCCCCTCTCCACCATCAACAGTGCCCTGCATAACGGCGTCGGCGGGTCCTCCTTCGACACGGTGATGCGCATCTGCAAGATCCTGGGCATCAAGGCCATGTCGGACGATGCCGCCCTGTATCTGACGGACGATACCGAGCGTCTGCTGACCCAGTACGCCAAGCTGGACGACTACGGCCGCCATACCATCTCCTCCGTGATGCAGGTGGAGTATGACCGATGCAGCGGTGAAAAGTAAAAAACGGGAACCCTGTATAAAGCCGGTATAGTCCGCGCAAAACAGGCACGAACCGCCGTCCCATTCGGGACGGCGGTTTTTCTGCTGCAAGCGTCACATAATGCCGGATTTTTCCTTGCTGGCGGCGATGGCCGCGTTCAGCTTGCGGGCAGGGTAGTACACCAGCAGGCCGAATACCGTGAACAGCACACACATGCCCAGCAGGATCAGGGCGCAGCGGAGGTATGTGCGGCCGTACATGCCGCCGATGGTCTCGCGGAGCATATCCATGCCGTAGTGGAAGGGCATGAAGGGATACAGGCGCCGGAACAGCTGAGGCAGCACATCGATGGGATAGGAGCCGCCGGAACCGGCCACCTGCAGCACCATGATGATGACGGAGGCGGCCAGACCCACATTGTCCAGAGAGTAGACCAGCGCATAGTTCATGGCGGCGAAGTTCAGAGCGCACACGCAGCAGCCCAGTACGAACAGCGCGGGCTCCGCCGTCTCCATGCCCACGAAGTGCAGGCAGCCGAAGGCCGTCACCAGTGCCTGAGCCATGGCCATACAGAAATAGGTCAGAAAGCGTCCGAAGTAGCGCTGGACGCCGCGGCACTGCCGGAACTCCGGCTGCGTCACAGGGATCTTCACCATCACCGCGGTCAGCAGGCTGCCTACGAACAGCGCCAGCATCACGTAATACGGCGCCATGGCGGAGCCGTAGTCCCTGATCTCATAGATGATCTGCGTGTTCATCTGCACGGGGGAGGCCAGATACTCCGCCATGCTGTCGGAGTCGCTCTCCATCAGCTCCACGAACCGCTGAAAGGCGGTGCTGTCCGCCACGCGGCGGACGTCCGCCTCCATATCGGCCAGATAGCCGGAGACACTCTGCGCCAGCGCAGCACCGGCGGCAAGCGTGGGCTGCGCTGAGGCCACAGCGCCGGAATAGGAGCGCAGCGTGTCGGAGACGCTGCCCAGCGTACCGGAGGAGGCGGTCAGCAGGTCCTGCACGGCGCGGAGAGAGGACTGCGCCCGCTCACCGGCATCGTGGATGTAGTCGCTGACCTGCCGGTTGGTGCTGACGGCGGCGGTACGCAGGGTCTGACGGACCTTTGCCACCGTGGCCAGCAGCTCATCCTGCACTGGAGAGATACCGGAGCCGTCCACGGCGGTGCGCAGCTCCTCCAGACCGGAGATGGCGGCGTCCAGCTGGGCCTGCACGTCCTCGTCGGAGGTCAGGTCTCTGGCCGTCTCCAGCGCGGCGATCATCTTGTCGATGCGGGCGTTGACCTTCTCGTGCGCGGCGTCATCCGCGGGACCCATGTCCACCGCGCCCAGCATGTCCTCCAGATCGGACAGGGTATCGTCGGCGGCGTCCAGCACCCGCAGCAGATCGGCGGAGGCGTCATCCGCCGCGTCAAGGCCGGAGCCGATAAGGCGGACGGTGCTGTCCACGGTCTCGGAGGCGTCCCCCAGGGTACTGCGTGCGTCGGTGATGGTGATGGCAGAGGCGGCCAGCAGGCTGTCAGCCCCGTCCATCACATCCTGCAGTGAGCGGAGCACCTGCGCCAGCTCGTCCATGTCCCGCTGGGCGGCGGACAGCTTCTCCAGCAGGCCGTCGGCAATGTCGCGGCCGTCCAGACCCATGGCCCTGAATACGGAACCGGCGGTGGTCAGGGCGTCGGCCACCTTCTCCAGAATGGTGGTGTTGATCTGCTCCTGCACGGCGGTCTTGGCCTTGCTGGTGATCTTGGGCGCGATGGCGTTCTTTTTCTCGTTTTCGTAATACTGTATCTGGGGGTGGCGCAGGTCTCCCTCCAGAATGCTGACGAAGTCGCCGGTGAATTCCGGCGGCAGGATCAGCGCGGCGTAGTAGTCGCCGGCGTTCACGCCGTCCAGCGCCGTCTGGGCGTCGTCCACAAAGACCCAGCCCATCTGGTCGTTGCTCTCCAGCCCACGGAGCACCAGCTCGCCGATGTTGACATGAAGGCCCAGCACATCGCAGCCGTCGTCCTCGCTGGCCACGGCCACCTTGATGCGGCTGGTGGAGGCGGTGCCGTAGGGGTCCCAGTTGGACAGGATGTTGAACCACGCATACAGGCAGGGCACCAGGCACAGTCCCAGCATGACCACCACGGCCACTACGCTGGCGGTCAGGCGCTTCCAGTCGGCGCGGAAAATGTTCCAGATCTGTTTCACCGCTCCCCCTCCTTTTTATGGTCAGCCGCAGGGCGGCGCAGGTCGTCGGACAGATTCTGCAGCGCGCGGGTCAGCAGCGCCAGATCGTCCGCCAGCCTGTTGGGGTCCTCCAGCACATGCTCCCAGCCGGAGGGCAGGGTGACGCAGGGGCCGGCGGGCCTGACAGGCTCCGCCGGTGCGGCGGCCTGCTCCGCAGGGGCAGGCGAGGCCGTGGAGACAGGCTCCGTCACAGGGGCAGGCTCCGCCGGTCCGTCAATAGCAATAGCCTCCGGCTCAGCGGGAGCCGTCGCGGGAACGGCGGTCTCCGGCAGGGCCTCCCGCTTGCCCTGGCGGCGCAGCCGCGTATGGGGCAGACGCGGTGCGGCGGGCAGCTCCGGCAGCTCTATGAGCCCGTCGAAAACGTCCTCCTGCAGCTGGGCGATGTCCCGCAGCTTCTTTTGCAGCTCGTAGTCCATATACTCCACGGCGATGAGGTACGCCGCCACAGCGAACATGGACAATATCCACAGCATCAGGGTAAACACTTTATTGCCGTCGGCCAGGAACATCAGGAGCATCAGCCCCACGGTAACGGCCAGCAGGGCCCGCAGGCCGCTGCGAATACGGCGCTGGTTGGCGCGGTGCAGCGCACCCACCTCCTCCAGCAGGCGGTCGTACAATTTCTGGTAGTCGCGTTCTGTTGACATGGGTCGTGCGCCTCCTTTACAGCAGCTCCGTCTCCTCCAGCTTCTCCTCCATGAACCGGTTCAGGCCCATGAAGGGGCGGCGAACCAGCAGGCCGATGAGCAGTGCCGCCGCGACAAACAGCAGCAGGAAGGCGAGCTGCCGGATGTAGTAGTCGCCGTACAGGCCGCAGATGCACTCGCGCATGGCATCGATGGCATAGGGAAATGGGAAGAAACGGTAAATCTTCTGGTAGATCTCCGGCAGCAGTTCGATGGGAAACGTGCCGGAGGAGCCGGCGATCTGCATGACCATGACGACCACCACCAGCGCCTTGCCCACGTCGCCGAAGGACAGGGCCAGCGAGTAGATCAGCAGGCTGAAGGTGAAGGCAGTCAGGGACGCCGTCAGGTACAGCAGGCCCGGGTGCTCGCACTGGATGCCCAGCAGGTACAGGTCGCCGGTGACAATGACGGCCGCCTGTATCTGGCTGAGCAGGAAGAAGAACAGATAGCGGCCAAAGTACAGCTCCGCCGGTGTGGGGTCGATAAGCCCGTCGGTGCGGGCGTGGACCTTGATGAGGGTGGACAGGATGACGCAGCCCACCCAAATGGCCAGCGTGGTATAGAACGGCGCCATGGCGGAGCCGTAGTTCTCGACGGGATAGACCTTATGGACGGTGGTCTGCACCATCTGGGGGAAATACTGGCTGTACGCGATGGGGTCGCCGCCCAGTATCTCCAGCAGCATGTCCATATACTCGTCGGCGGACAGGCCCTCCAGCTTGTCGATGGTGTCGGACAGGGCGCTCACCATGCGCTCCGCTGCGGGACGCAGCAGGTCCACGGTGGTGTTCAGCGCCGCCGTGGTGTCGGACAGAGCGGCCTGCAGCGCTCTGGCATCGGCGGACAGGGTCCTGACGCCGGAGAGGGTGTCGGACACATCGGACACCACGGTGTCCAGCTGGCGGCGCAGGTCGCTGTCCGTGACGGGCAGACCGCCGGTGAGGTCGCGGATGGCGTCCGTCAGGGCGCCGCAGTCTTCCAGCAGACCGCTGACATCGCTGGCGGCGGCCAGAGCGTTCAGGTCGCTTTGCAGCTGACTGCACTTCCCCGCCAGCGTCCGGAGCCGGGCGATCTGGGCGGAGACAAGATGCCCGCCGGACAGGGCGGAATCCTCCAGTCTGTCGGCCAGCGAGGTCAGGCGGCCGCTGAGCCTCCCCATCTCTGCGGCGGCGGCTGTCAGCTGCTGCTGCACGTCGGGCAGTTCCGCGCTGTCCTGTATCTCGTCCATGCGGTCCAGCGCCCGCTCCGCCTTGGCCAGCGCGGTATACAGCGCGTGCTGCAGCTCCGCGGCGGTGGCCTCCAGCTCCGAGCCGGAGGGCAGGTTTTTATTGATATCGGCAATGGCGGCGGCCAGGGTCTCCGCATCGGCGGAGGAGATGCCGCTGCCCCCTGCGGCGCGGAAGGCGTCCATCATACCGCGGCAGCCGGTGAGCACGTCCTGCGCCTGATACAGAAGGCCCTTTACGGCGGTCTCGGGGTCCGTCTCCGTCAGGTCGGCGGCCAGCAGGTTGCTCTGCTCCATGACGCCGCCGATCAGCACCTCCAGATAGTTCTCGCTGATGGATCGCTTCAGCGTCTCCACCGCCGTGTCGGTGATCTTGGTGGCCACGGCGTTCTTCTTGGCGTTTTCGTAGTAAGTGATGGCGGGCCGGCCGTTCCAGTCCGTGAACATGCGGTACATCTTGCGGGAGAAGTCCTCATCGATGACCACGGCGGCGTAGTAATCGCCGGCGCAGACGCCGTCGGTGGCCTCCTTCTCCGTGTCCACAATGACCCAGTTGATGGAGGTGGCGGTCTTAAGATCCTCCAGCACGTCGCGGCCCTTGTTGACGTATTCACCGCCGTCTGTATAGCCCCGGTCCAGCGAAGCCACCGCGATGGAGATGCCGCCGGTGCTGCCGTAGGGGTCCCAGTTGGAGTAGATATTCAGCCAGGCGTACAGGCTGGGCAGCAGGGCGATGGCCAGCACCACCACGCAGGCGAAAAAGCACCTGCTCAGCGTGCGGATGTCCGTTTTGAAGATCGTCCAGATATTACGCATATGTCCTCCCACAGCGGCGCGGTATGAAGCTGCGCCGGTGTATGTTTCTTGCGCGAAAAACCGCAGTATTCATTATACAGAGTACCCTGCGGAAAAAACTACACATTTCGGCGGTTTTGTCTGAAATTTGCGCACAATGGGACGAGAAACAAATACCCCGCAGCGGCAACCGCTGCGGGGTATTGCGTACTATCGCATATTTATGCCAGCGTCATCAGCAGCTCTCTGGCCTTGACGGGCTGACCCTCCTTGATGCGGATGGCCTGCACCGTACCGGCAGTACGGGCGGTGATGGCGGTCTCCATCTTCATGGCCTCGATAATGGCCAGCACCTGATCCTTCTCCACACGGTCGCCCTGCTTGACGCAGACCTTGGACACCATGCCGGGGATGGAGGAGCCCACCTGCATGGGGTCGGACTCGTCGGCCAGCGTGGCCTGCCGCGTCTGCTCCGAGGCGTTGGGGTCACGGACCGTCACCTCGCGGCGCATGCCGTTGAGCTCGAACTGGACGTTGATGGTGCCGTCGCTGTTGCGGTCGCCCAGACCCAGGTACTTGATGACCAGCGTCTTGCCGTCCTCGATGTTGATCTTGTTGGTCTCGCCCAGGGCCATTCCGTTGAAGAACACATGGCTGCCCATGCGGGTGATGTAGCCGTACTCCTTGCGGTGGCGGCAGAAGTCCTCGTATACCTTGGGATACATGGCGTAGGAGATCAGGTCCTTCTTCTCCGGGCCCTCGTGGAACTGCTCCACCTCCCGGCGCAGCTGATCGAAGTCCACCGGCGGCAGCAGCATGCCCGGGCGGCAGGTGATAGGCTCCTCGCCCTTGAGGACCACCTTCTGCAGATCCTTGGGGAAGCCCCAGGCGGGCTGGCCCATCATGCCCTTGAAGTAGGACACCACGGAGTCGGGGAAGGCCAGTGCCTCGCCGCGGCGGACAATGTTCTCCGGCGTCAGGTCGTTCTGTACCATGAAGATGGCCAGATCGCCCACCACCTTGGACGACGGCGTGACCTTCACGGGGTCGCCCAGCATGTCGTTGACGGTCTTGTACATCTCCTTGACTTCCTCGAACCGGTCGCCAAGGCCCAGAGACTCCACCTGGGGGCGGAGATTGGTGTACTGACCGCCGGGGATCTCATAGCGGTAAATATCGGTGGTATTGGTCTTCAGGCCGTGGTCGAAGCTCTCGTAGCGCAGGCGCACGTCGGCCCAGTAGTTGCTGAGCTCCTGCACGCGGCGCAGGTCCAGGCCGGTGTCGCGCTCCGTACCGTGGAGCGCGGCCACTACCGCGTCCAACGAGGGCTGACTCGTGAGGCCCGCCAGCGGGGCGCAGGCCACATCCACCACGTCCACGCCGGCCTCGGCGGCCATCAGCAGGGCCGCCACCTGGTTGCCGGTGGTGTCATGGGTGTGCAGGTGGATGGGCAGGCCCACCTCCTGCTTCAGGGTGGACACCAGCTTCTTGGCGGCGTAGGGCTTCAGCAGACCAGACATGTCCTTGATGGCCAGCATATGGGCGCCCCGCTTCTCCAGCTCCTTGGCGAGGTTGACATAATACTTCAAGGTGTACTTGTCCTTGGTCTCGTCCAGAATATCGCCGGTGTAGCACATGGTGGCCTCCAGCAGCTTGTTCTGGCGGAGGACCTCCTCCATGGCCACCTCCATGCCCGGGATCCAGTTCAGGGAGTCAAAGACGCGGAACACATCGATGCCCCGCTGGGCGGCCTCCTCCACGAAGGCCCGCACCAGATTGTCGGGATAGTTGGCGTAGCCCACCAGATTGGAGCCGCGCAGCAGCATCTGGAACGGGATGTTGGGGATCTTCTCCCGCAGCAGACGCAGGCGCTCCCACGGGGACTCGTGGAGGAAGCGGTAGGCCACGTCGAAGGTGGCGCCGCCCCACATCTCCAGCGAGAAGCAGTCCCGCAGGATGTCGGCCACGCCATCGGCGCCCTTGACCATGTCGCGGGTGCGCATACGGGTGGACAGCAGGCTCTGGTGGGCGTCCCGCATGGTGGTGTCGGTGAGCAGCAGCTTCTTCTGGTCCAGCACCCACCGCTTCACGGCCTCGGGGCCCTCGGCGTCCAGCAGCTGCTTCAGGCCCGGGCCCAGCGGCTCCTTAGCTTGCGGGAAGCGGGGGATATCGTACTGCTTGCGCTCGGCGTTGGGATTGGCCACCTGGATCTCGGAGATATAGCGCAGGACGCGGGTGGCGCGATCGCGGGAGTCCACGATCTCAAACAGCTCCGGCGTCTCGTCGATGAACTTGGTGTGGCACTGGCCGCTGATGAACGTGGGATGGGCCAGAATATTGGTGACAAAGGGGATGTTGGTCTTGACGCCGCGGACACGGACCTCGTTGATGGCGCGGGCGGCCTTGCGGCACACGGCAGGGAACGTGCGATCCCAGCTGGTGACCTTCACCAGCAGTGAGTCGTAGTACGGAGAGATAACGGTGCCCACGCCCACGTTGCCGCCGTCCAGACGGACGCCGAAGCCGCCGGGGGAGTGATACGCCGTGATCTTGCCGTTGTCGGGGGCGAAGTTGTTGGAGGGATCCTCCGTGGTAACGCGGCACTGGACGGCGTAGCCGTCAAAGTGTACGTCCTCCTGTCTGGTCAGGCCGATCTCCGGGCAGCTCAGGGGATAGCCTGCGGCCACCAGCAGCTGGGCCCGCACGATGTCCACGCCGGTGACCATCTCAGTAACGGTGTGCTCCACCTGAATGCGGGGATTCATCTCAATGAAATAGTAGTTGCCGGACTTGTCCACCAGGAACTCCACGGTACCGGCGCTGACATAGCCCACGGACTTGGCGATCTTCACCGCGTCGCGGCGCAGGGCCTCCACCGTCTCCTGGGGCACGGACCAGGCGGGGGCGAACTCCACCACCTTCTGATAGCGGCGCTGGAGGGAGCAGTCGCGCTCGCCCAGATGATAGACGTTGCCGTACCGGTCGGCCAGGATCTGCACCTCGATGTGCTTTGGCTCCACCAGATACTTCTCCATGAAGATGTCGCCGCAGCCGAAGGACTTCTCCGCCTCGCTGTGTACCAGCTCGTAGGCGGTCTTGACCTCCTCGGGTCTGTCACAGCGGCGCATGCCGCGGCCGCCGCCGCCGGCGGCGGCCTTCAGGATGACAGGGAATCCGAAGCTCAGGGCCTTCTCCAGCGCGTCGTCGCCGTCCTTCAAGGGCTCGGTGCAGCCCGGTATGATGGGCACGCCGCACTGGATGGCGATCTCCTTGGCACTGAGCTTATCGCCCATCTTTGCCAGCACATCGGAGGACGGTCCCACGAACAGGATACCGTTTTCCTCGCAGGCGCGGGCAAAGTCGGCGTTCTCGGACAGGAAGCCGTAGCCCGGGTGGATGGCAGTGACGCCGCGGCGGCGGGCCAGACCGATAATGCCCGGGATATCCAGATAGGCGCCCAGCGGGGACTTCTTCTCCCCCACCAGATACGCCTCGTCCGCTTTGGTCCGGAACAGAGAATAGGTGTCCTCGTTGGAATAAATGGCCACCGTGTGGAGGCCCAGATCGTAACAGGCACGGAAAATGCGGACCGCGATCTCACCGCGGTTGGCAACCAGTACCTTTTTCAGCTGCGTGGTCTGCATGGCCAAATCGCTCCTTCCTGCCGCGCATCGGGCGCGGACTTATTTTACCCCTTATTATACACGGCGTTGGGGCCGTGCGCCAGACGGAAAATGTGCAAAAAGCAGAGGTTTCCTGTCAGTAGAATTTAGGCGTTCTGCGGAGAGCACGGACAAAAGCGGTCCGGCCGTCCACCGCAGGCGGGCAGGGCGTTTTTCTCCTGCATCCTCCGCGCCCGCTTCTACTCCAAAATATCTCAATATCAACGTAGTACAGCAGCAGGTGTATATGAGCACGCAGCTCCCCTGTCAGCCGGCTGCCGGTCCATCCGGTGCAAAAAACGCAGGGGCGCAAAGCATGCGCCCCTGCGGGGTATTTATGGTAAGAGACAGAGCGATGCCCTATCACCGCAGCTCCGCCAGCTCCAGCACCAGCTGCTCCGTCTTTTCCCAGCCGATGCAGGGATCCGTGATGGACAGGCCGTACACGCCGCCATCCGGCTTCTGGCAGCCGTCCAGCAGGTAGGACTCGATCATCAGGCCCTTTACCATGCCGCCGATGTCCGCGCTGTGGCGGGTGCTGTGGAGCACCTCCTTGGCAATGCGCCCCTGCTGATCCCACTGCTTGCCGGAGTTGGAGTGGTTTGTGTCGATGATCACCGCGGGGTTTTTCAGCCCGCTCCCGGCATAGAGCTCATAGAGCTGGCGCAGATCCTCGTAGTGATAGTTGGGCAGCGAGCGCCCGTACTTGTTCACCGATCCGCGGAGAATGGCGTGGGCCAGGGGATTGCCTTTACTGTGTACCTCCCACTGGGAAAACAGGAACGTATGGGCGTGCTGGGCGGCCAGGATGGAGTTCATCATCACGGACAGGTCGCCGCTGGTAGGGTTCTTCATACCCACAGGGACATCCAGTCCGCTGGCGATGAGGCGGTGCTGCTGATCCTCCACGGAGCGGGCGCCGATGGCCGCGTAGGAGAGAATGTCGGACAGGTAGTAATAGTTCTCGGGATACAGCAGCTCGTCCGCACTGGAAAAGCCGGTCTGCTCCAGCACCTTCATGTGCATCTTCCGGATGGCGATGAGCCCCTTGAGCATATCCGGCTGCCCGTTGGGGTCGGGCTGGTGCAGCATGCCCTTGTACCCGTCGCCGGTGGTGCGGGGCTTGTTGCTGTATATCCGCGGCACCAGGAGGAGCTTGTCCTTCACCTGCTCCTGCAGCGTCCGCAGGCGGGCGGCATATTCCAGCACGGCGTCCTCCCTGTCAGCGGAGCAGGGGCCGATGAGCAGCATCAGCCGCGGATCCCCGCCGGTGATGACAGCCTGTATCTGCCGGTCGTTTTCCCGCTTGTTCTGCGCCATCTCCTCCGTCACCGGATACATATCCTTCACGGTCTGGGGCGCAGGCAGCTTACGCTTGAATTCCATGTTCATGGGCATGTACCGTTCCTTTCAAGGGTCTCAGGGCCGCACGTCCATGCGCAGCCCCAGTGCCCGCAGTGTGCGGAAAAAATCCGGATAGCTCTTATTCACGGCCTCCGCGCCGCGGATCGTGCCGCCCAGCGACGCGCACAGCACCGCCATCGCCATCACGATGCGGTGGTCGTTGTGGCCGTCCAGCTCCTCATTGGGCGCGTGGAGCGGGCGCGGCAGCACCGTCACGCGGTCCTCCTCCACTGTCACCTGCGCGCCGAATTTGGCAAGCTCCTGCGCCATGGCCGCCGCGCGGTCGCTCTCCTTGATGCGCAGGCGGCGTGTGCCGGTGAACACAGCCCCGCAGCGCTGGGCCGCAGCGGCAAACAGCACCGGCCCCAGATCGGGGCAGGCGGACAGATCCAGCACCGCGCCCGGGTGCTCCAGACGGCGCAGCATCTCCCGGCACACGCGGTCGCCCTGTAAGCTGTCCGGGCGCAGTCCGCTGACGCGGACGCCGCCGCCCAGCGCCAGCAGGAAGGCGGCATTGGACCAGTCGCCCTCCACCGCCGCGCAGCGGCTCCCGTACCGCTGCCCGCCGGGGATATAAAAGAAATTTCGTTCCCGCTCCATCACGGTGACACCGAAGGACGACATGATGTCCAGCGTGATGTCGATGTAGGGCCGGCTCTCCACCGGCGGCAGAACGCGGAGCGTACTGTCCTCCGGCAGCAGCGGCAGCGCCAGCAGCGAGCCGGTGACGAACTGGCTGCTGACATCGCCCCGCAGCGTGTAGCTCCCCGCCGTCAGCCGCCCCGAAAACGTGACGGACTCCGGCGTTTTCTCCACCGTGACGCCCCTCGGGCCCAGCAGCTCCTCGTAGATGCCCACGCCCCGCTCCATCAGCCGCGGCGCGCCGGTGAACACGGCGCGTCCGCCGGACAGCAGCGCCGCGGGGATACAGAAGCGCAGGGTGCTGCCGCTCTCACGGCAGGGATACGTCCCATTGGGCCGGACAGCGCCGCCGATGCCGGTGACACAGGCCGTCTCCCCCTCCAGGCGGCAGGCCCCTCCCATGGCGCGGATGCAGTCCATGGTGGCCAGCATGTCCTGGCTCCGGGCGATGCCGTCGATCCGGCTCTCTCCTGCGGCCAGAGCGGCGCACAGGAGCATCCGGTGCCCGCAGCTTTTGGACGGCGGCGCGGCTGCTGTGCCCGCCGCCCTGCCCGGGTATATGGTCACGGTCACGGGCGTCGCTCCCCCTTCAGCAGGATGTCCATGGCGTCCAGATACCCCGCGAAGCCCCGGCCCATCACCGTGGCCACACAGGCCGGACGGACATAGCTGCGCCGGCGGAAGTCCTCTCGCTGGGAAACGTCGGAAATGTGTACCTCCACCGTGGGGATGGCCACGGCCTTCAGCGCATCCAGCAGCGCCACGCTGGTGTGGGTGTACGCCGCGGGGTTGAGAATGATGCCCTCCACGCCATCGAAATACGCCTGCTGGATGGCATCCACCAGCGCCCCCTCGTGATTGGACTGGAAAAAGGACACCTCCGCGCCGTTTTTCTCCGCGTGGGCGCGGATCAGCGCCAGCAGCTCCTGATAGGTGCCGCTGCCGTAGATGGCCGGCTCCCGCACGCCCAGCAGGTTCAGGTTCGGTCCGTTGATAACCAGTATCTTCATGTCGTCCACTCCTTTTCGATCTGCGCTGCGGTCTCCTCCGGTGTGCCGTCCCCATCCACACGGAGGTCCGCCGCCGCGCAGTAGAGGTCGTACCGCTCGGTATAGCGGCGGCGCAGCGCGTCGGTATCGGCGGAAAGGGGCCGGTCCGCCGCCGCAGTCAGCTTGTCCAGCGAGCGGTCCAGAAAGACGAGCCGCCCGCTGCGGCGCAGCGCGTGGAGGTTCTCCTCCCGCAGGATGGCGCCGCCGCCGGTGGCAATGACCCTGCCGCCTGCGCCGGCCGCAGCCGCCACCGCCTCCTGCTCCCGCTGCCGGAAAGCGCTCTCGCCCTCCGCCGCAAAATAGGCAGGGATGGTCATGCCCACCGCCTGCTCCACCATGGCGTCCGTGTCCATGAAGGTCTTGCCGGTGCGCTGCGACAGCAGCTGCCCCACCGTGGTCTTGCCGGAGGTGGGCATACCGATGAGCACGATGTTCTCCATCTGCCGCCGCACCGTGTGATAGGCCAGGTCGATCTCCGCCTGCGATGCCGTGCAGCCCCGAAACAGGGCGCCGGCATAGGCGGCCTGCGCCGCCAGCATGTAGAGGCCGCCCTCTGCGGGGATGCCCCGCCGCCGGGCGTTCAGCACCAGATCGGTGCGCAGGGGGTTATACACCGCGTCCACCACGCCCTCCAGCCGGGGGAAGCCCTCCAGATCCACGGGACAGGCGTCCACATCGGGGTACATGCCGCAGGGCGTCGTGTTGATGATGCAGGCCGCGTCGCCGTGTTCCGCCGCTGCCTGCTGATAGGTGATGGCGTCGTCCTTGCCGCAGCGGGACACGCGGTATATCTCTGCGGCATGCAGCTGCGCCACGGCGGCCCGTGCGGTCTTGGAGGTACCGCCGGTGCCCAGGATGAGCACCTTCTTTCCGGCAAGCGTCAGTCTCATGCGGCGGATGAGCGCCAGCATTCCCGGCAGGTCCGTGTTGTCGCCCACCAGCCTGCCGTTCCGGTTCACCACGGTGTTCACCGCGCCGATGGCCCGTGCCGTCTCGCTGAGCTCGTCCAGATAGGGGATGACCTGTTCCTTATAGGGGATGGTCACATTGATGCCCGCAAAATCCCGTTTTTTCAGAAAGCCGGCCAGTCCCTCCGGTTCCAGCTCCCAGAGCTCATAGCTGTAATCCGCCAGCGCACGGTGGATCTGGCAGGAGTAGCTGTGCCCCAGCCGCCGGCCGATCAGTCCGCACCTCATCGCCCTGCCCCCTTTATAAAATAGTCCGTGCCGAAGCGCTGGGCCAGCAGATCGCACAGCACCAGTGCCGTCACGCTGTCCAGCACGGGGCAGATGCGGCGGATGATGGCCGGATCGTGGCGGCCATGGATGGTCAGCTCCGCGTCCCGCATGCGGAGAAAGTCCACGGTCTGCTGGGGCTGTCCGATGGACGGCGTGGGCTTCACGGCACACTGGAACACCACATCCATACCATTGGTGATGCCGCCGTTGATGCCGCCGTTGTGGTTGGTGGCCGTCACCACCCGTCCGTCCCGCATGCGGAACGGGTCGTTGACCTCCGAGCCGCTGCCGCAGGCCATGGAAAAGCCGCCGCCGAACTCAATGCCCTTGACGCCGCCGACGGAGAACACCGCGTGGCTCAGAAGGCTCTCCACGCTGTCGAACCACGGCTCGCCCACGCCGGCGGGCAGGCCGCACACGGCGGTCTGGGTGATGCCGCCCACGCTGTCCTGCCGCTCTCTGGCCTGTAATATCCTCTCCCCCACGGCCTGCGCCGCCTCATGGGTCAGGGTGGGAAACGGCGCCTCCTGCAGAGCCGCCACGTCCGATGCAGCCTCCGCCGCGAAGGGCCGGTCCCACACGTCGCCGCAGCGCAGGATGTGGGTGCCCACGGTGACGCCCACGCCGGCCAGAGCGGACAGCAGGATGGCACCTGCCGCCGCCAGCGGCGCGGTGACGCGGCCGGAAAAATGGCCGCCGCCCCGCCAGTCCTCATAGCCGTGGTACTTGCAGTAGGCGGCATAGTCCGCGTGGGAGGGCCGCGCCAGCCCATAGGCATAGTCTCCGCTGCGCACGTTCTCGTTGGGGATGATGATGGCCACCGGCGTTCCGGTGGTGCGTCCCTGAAACACGCCGCTGAGGATCTGATAGCGATCCGGCTCCTGCCGCGGGGTGTCCAGCGCCGTGGCGGGACGGCGGCGAGCCAGCTGGCGGCGGATGCACTCCTCGTCCACCGGCAGTCCCGGGGCCAGACCGTCCAGCACCACGCCCACGGCAGGGCCGTGACTCTCCCCGAAAATGGTCAGCGTTACCGCCTGTCCAAAGGTATTTTTCATGTCTCTGCTCCCTCCCAGCGCCGGAGTATCTCCTCCGGCGTCTCTTTTTCCATGCGGAATGCGCCCGCCTCGTCCGCCAGCACGATGCGGATCTCGCCGGAGACGGCCTTTTTGTCGTGCCGCAGGTATGGCAGCAGCTGCCGGGCCGTAAAGCCGCAGGTCGTGGGCAGGCCGCACTTCCGCAGAATGCCCGCCAGCCGATGCCGCAGCGCCGGCGCACACATGGGCAGCATACCCAGCGCCACGCACTCGCCATGGAGGAGCTTCCCTCCCGCACAGCTTTCAATGGCGTGGCCGATGGTGTGCCCGAAATTCAGCACGCGGCGCAGCCCCTGCTCCGTGGGGTCCTGCTCCACCACCCGCGCCTTGATGGCCAGAGAGCGTGCGATGATCTCCGGCAGGTCCGCCGTCAGGTCGGCGCTGTTCTCGATCAGCGCCAGCAGCGCCGCATCGCAGGTCACGGCCATCTTCACGCTCTCGGCCAGTCCTGCGGCCATCTGCCGCGGCGGCAGCGAACGGAGCGTATCCGTGTCGATCAGCACGGCGCGGGGCTGGTGGAACGCACCCACGATGTTCTTCACGCCGTCCATGTCGATGGCGGTCTTGCCGCCGACGGAGGAGTCCACCTGGGCCAGCAGCGTGGTGGGCACATTGTAGAAATCCACGCCCCGCATGTAGGTGGCGGCGGCGAAGCCCGCCAGATCCCCCGCCATGCCGCCGCCCACGGCGGCCACGCAGTCGCCGCGATCCATGCCCAGGGCCAGCATCTCCCGCAGGAGGCGCTGGTAATTGTCCATATTTTTGCTGTTCTCTCCGGCGGGGAGCGTGCAGATGCGGACCTGACGGCACGCGCCCGCCACCGTCCGGGCGTACTCCTGCGGCACGCCGCTGTCAGTCACCACCAGCACCCGCCGCGCCAGAGACAAGTGCTGCCCTGCCCGGGCCAGTGCGCCTGCCTCCAGCAGGATGGGATAGCTCTGCGCTCCCAGTGAAACGGAAATGACCATGGCTTCTCTCCTCAGATGTTGTTGGCGTAGTACGCGCCCACCAGCCGGAGCTTGGCGCAGGTGGCGGACAGCTCCTGCAGCATCTCGCGGCCATTGGTGTTGTTGATGCAGCCCTCGGCCTCCACGTAGAAGAAGTACTTCCACGAAAGCCCCTTCATGGGGCGGCTCCGCAGGGTACGCATATTGTAGCCGTGGGCGCCGATGATGTTCAGCGTCTGCGCCAGCGAGCCGGCGTCGTTCTGCACGGTGAACACCAGCACAAAGTTCTCGTCCTCCCGCTTTTTGGTGGTCTCCGGCTGGTTCTGGATACGGGACAGCGCGGCAAAGCGGGTGGTATTGGTCCGCATGGTGTTGATGCCCCGCTCCAGCACCCGCAGGCCGAACACCTCCGCCGCGTCCTCGGAGGCGATGGCCGCCAGTGCGGGGTCATTGGCCCGGCGCACATATTCCGCGGCCGCCGCTGTGTTGGAGTAGGGCTCCGCCGCATAGCCGTGGCTCCGAATGTAGTCATCGCACTGCCGCAGCGCCTGGGGATGGCTGACCACGGTCCTGACCGTGTCCGCCGCAGCCCCCTCCACGCCCAGCAGGCTGTGGTCGATCTCCATGTCCAGCACCTGGTTGATATACAGCTCGCCGGAGAACAGCAGGTCCATCACGGCGCCTACCTCACCGGCGTAGCTGTTCTCCAGCGGCAGCACCACGCTGTCCGCCTCTCCCAGCTCCACCGCCCTGTGGGCCGCGGCAAAGTCGGGGTAGGCGACGAGCTGCGCCTCCGGAAACATGCGCCGCGCCGCCAGATAGCCGTAGGCCCCCTTCACGCCGCTGTACGCCACCTTCATACCGTTGAGCAGCTTGCTCTGGTAGGCGCAGGACAGGTCCAGGATGCCCCGCAGGAACTGCACGTAGTACGCGGCCACCGCCGGGTCCCGGATGCTCCTGCGGTTGCGGTCGATCAGCTCCCGCTCCCGCTCGGCGTCCCGAATGGACAGTCCCCGCTCCTTCTTGAAATCCGCCACCCGGGCGCTCATCTCCATGCGCTTCTGGAACAGCTGCGCCATTTGCTCGTCAATGCTGTTGATATTCTCTCTGATCTGATCCAGCTCACTCATTGTTGTACAACCTTTCCTAGCACAAAAAAATCGGTCCTCCTGTCTGGAAGGCCGTTCAAGACGCGAATATGCCGGTTTTCCACCGCACGCTCAGACACAGGCTCCCAGAGGCATTTCCTTGCCGGTAAAGGCGAAAAAGCCAAAAAAGTGCAGCGCGCCAAAGGGCACGCTGCACGTAAAGCCGAAATCAGTCTGCGCAGGGGCAGAATGGGCGCACTTCACCACGGCATTACCGGAACGCATCGCGCAGCGAGCCATGGCAGCACACCTCCTGCTGAAATATAGGTGAATTGTATGCTATTTTTTTCTCCCCGTCAAGAGGACATCCGCACTTTTCCCATCTACACAAAAATTTCTCCCCTCCCGCCGCCGGCTCTGTGCGATGCAGGCGGGCCGTATGGGGCAATGACAGCGCAATGGTCCCCCTGCTTTCGCTGACAGGGAAAGCAGGGGGACCTTTTTTGTTTTGCAGGCGGAGACGTCCCGCGTCAGAACCAGTCGGAGGCCTCTTCCTCCAGCGCCTCGATGTAGAAGCTCACGGGACGGAACCCGTCGTTGCAGGACACCATGGCGCTTTTCTTGTTCTTCATCCACCCCTTATAGATGTCGCTCCCGCCGTAGGCCAGCGTCATCACGAAGGGCGAGATGCTGGACCAGGCGCTGTCGCACATCCCCTCCGGCTGGCGCCAGCCGTCCGCGATGAACACCTGCCCCAGCTGCATATCGCAGGCATGCTCCAGCGGGTTTTCATACGCGGCGGACAGGTCCGGATAGGACGCCATGCGCATGACGGTGATCCTGATCTTTTTCATGATGCAGCACTCCTATCAGCTGTTGGAGCTGGCCATCACGTTGGAGATGAACAGGTCGTACATCTCCAGGCTCTCGGAGGACAGAGAGGACAGTGTGAAGAAATTCGCGCTCTCGGGGATGTCAAACGCCTTGAACAGCTCCTTGTACTCGTCGGTCAGGTAGGCGATGCAGGCCTCGTTCACCGGCACGCCGGGGTACTTCATGACATTGTCGGCGTAGTTCTTGGCGTCGTGGATATAGTTGATGAGCAGCTCAGCCTCCTCGGCCTTGGTGCTGGAGGCCGGAATGGCCAGCATCCACTCGCCTCTGGAGTACCAGCCGTCGGGCAGGGTAATCAGCTCATAATTGCCATCGGGGTCCTCCTGCTTGACCAGCACATAGTCGGTGGTATAGGTGAAGGCCACGCTGCAGTCGCCGTTTTCCAGAGAGGTACGGGGCGCGCCGTTGTCATAGACCTTCACGTTGCTGTTGAACTGGCACAGCCAATCGAACACGGCGTCCAGATCCGCCTGGTTCTCGCTGTTGGGGTCAAAGCCATTCTCCGCCAGAGTGGTGGCCACGAACCGGCGGTCGATGTCTGTGGAGACGATCTGCCCCTTCAGGGCGGGGTCCGCCAGATCAGACCACTTGGTGATCTCGATGGGGCAGGTATCCTTGTTCACGATGATGGACATGGAGCCGCACATGTAGGGAACGCTGTAATCCTCCTCGCCGGGGTAGTCATAGGTGTTGAATTCATCGTACAGGTTGGCCAGATTGGGGATCTTGCTCTTGTCGATCTTCTGCAGCAGGTTTTCCTGCAGCATCTGGTGTACCGTTTCCTGGCAGGGATTGATGATGTCGAAGTCGTCGCCGGTCTCCACGCGGGTGATGTTGTCCTCCTCATAGGACAGGTAGGTGACGTTCACCTGAATGCCGTACTCCTGTTCAAAGGCGGCCAGCACATCCTCGGACACATAGTCGGGGTAGACCAGAATGTTGATGGAATCGGCGTAGCCGGTGTCGCCGTCGGCGGCGGCATCCTGCTGGGTCTTCTGCTTCCCGCCGCAGGCGGTGAGGGAGGCCAGCACTCCCAGGGCCAGCAGCGCGGCCAAAAGTTTCTTCTTCATGTTTGTGAGCTCCTTTCTCCTAATTCTCTGTTTGTGTTTGATGGAATGGTTCTATTTTTGCGGCAGCGCGGTCCTGCCTGCCCTTCAGCAGCAGATAGACGGCAACTCCCAGAAAAATCAGGCCGGATATGATCGTCTCCAGCGCATTGATCTCCGGTGAAACGCCCTTGCGGATGGAGTTGTAGATCTTCATGGGGAACGTGAGGCAGTTGGGTCCGGCCAGGAAGTCCGCCATGACCACGTCGTCCAGCGTCAGCGCAAAGCTCAGCAGTGCGCCGGTGAAGATGCCCGGGGCGATAGACGGCAGCGTGATGCGGAAGAACGTCTCTACTCCGCTGGCGCCCAGATCCATGCTGGCCTCCTCCACCGAGCGGTCCAGTCCCAGAAAGCGGGTCCGCACCGTCAGGATCATATAGGGCAGCATCAAAATCACGTTTCCCAGCACCACGGCCCAGAAGCCCTTTTTCAGGCCCATGAGCACCAGCAGTGCCATCAGAGGCACCGCGAACACCACACCCGGGACGATCATGGGCAGGTACACCGAATAGGTCAGGGCGTTCCGTCCGAAGAACCGGTAGCGTGTCAGGCCCATGGCGCCCAGCGTGCCGATGATCACCACGATCAGCGTGGACAGCAGCGAGATCTTCAGCGAAAGGCTGAAGGACTGCCACAGCTGCGCATCCCGGAACAGCTTGCCGTACCACTCGGTGGTGAAGCCCGTCCACCACTTGTTGCTGGGCTGCCGGTTGAAGGAATACACCACCATGATCACGGTGGGGATGTAGATAAAGGCGAACAGCAGCACCGCGTATATCACGCCCAGCTTATCGCCGATGCTTTTCTTTTTCACGCGGTTCATAGGCCCCCCTCCATCACGTCGGCCCTGCTGACGCGGGCGTACAGGTATACCAGGATCATGGTGCCCGCGATCAGGAACACCGACAGCGCGCTGCCCAGCGGCCAGTTGCGGGAGGACATGAACTGATCCTTGATGAGGTTTCCGATCAGCAGCGTCTTGCTGCCGCCCAGCACGTCCGCCACGAAGTAGTTGCCGATGGACGGCACAAAGGAGATGATGGCCGCGGCGTACACACCGGGCATGGTCATGGGCAGCGTGATCCTGAAAAACGTTTTGACACGCCCCGCCCCCAGGTCATAGGATGCCTCCAGCAGCGCCTTGTCCAGCCGCTCGATGGACGAGTACATGGGCAGCACCGCATAGGGGATGCAGACGTACACCAGCCCCAGCACCACGGCGCTTTCGCTGTACAGAAAATCGGCGCTCCACGTCATCCCCAGTCTGTCCAGAATACCGGTGAGGATGCCCTTCGTGTTGAACAGGGTGATGTAGCTGTACAGCCGGATCAGGCTGTTGGTAAAGTACGGGATCATCATCAGGATGATGAGGTTGGACGCCACGCGGCGGCTGCACCGCGACAGCGTGTAGGCCATAGGGTAGGACACCAGCAGGATGATGACTGTGGACACCAGCGACATCCGCACACTGTTCCAGATAGCCACCAGATACGCTTTTTCAAACAGGGCCCTGTATCCGTTGAAGGATACCGTGAACTCCACGCCGCCATAGGACGGCCGCGTCATGATGCTCATCAGGCACACATACAGCAGCGGAAGTACCACCAGAAGCAGCGTCTCTGCGGCGTAGGGCCCTACGCTGGCCAGCACGGCCAGTCTCTTTTCTTTTTTCTTCATGACGCCGCCTACTTCCGCATGACCGTGCAGGCGGCGCTGTCCCAGTAGGGGTACAGCGTCTCGCCGCAGGAGAAGCCGTCCGCGCCCGCCAGGCGGGAGAAGCGCAGCTCATGGCCGTCCGCATCCACGCCGATGGACTTGATGAGATTGCCGGTGCAGATGTTGTCCGTCACCGTGATCTGTATGCCGAAGCCGGATACCGGCTCCGCAGACACGCAGACAGCCTCCGGCCGGACGCAGAGGTACACCGTCTCCCCCTCCGACACGTGAGCCGCCGCGCCCAGCACCTGCCCCATAGGCGTGGTGTAGACGCAGGTATCGCCCCGGACCGCCGCGGCGGTGGCCGGCAGGATGTTGGATTCGCCGATGAAATCCGCCACGAAGCGGGTGGCCGGTGCGTTGTAGATCTCGGAGGGCGTGCCGATCTGCTGGATCTCGCCGGCGCACATGACGGCGATGCGGTCGGACATTGTCATGGCCTCCTCCTGATCGTGGGTCACATAAATAAAGGTGATGCCCAGCTGCTTCTGCAGCCGCTTCAGCTCCAGCTGCATCTGCTTGCGCAGCTTCAGATCCAGCGCCCCCAGCGGCTCGTCCAGCAGCAGCACCTTCGGTCCGTTCACCAGCGCTCGGGCAATGGCCACGCGCTGGCACTGGCCGCCCGACATCTGGCTGACCCGCCGCTTTTCGAAGCCCTCCAGCTGCACGGTGCGCAGCGCCTGCGTCACCTTTTCCCGTATCTCCGCCTTTGGCAGCCGCTTCACTGTCAGTCCGTAGGCCACGTTGTCATAGACATCCATCAGCGGGAACAGCGCGTAGCTCTGAAACACGGTGTTGACTGCCCGCTTGTAGGGCGGCAGCGCGGTGACCTCCTGTCCGTCGATGGTGATGTGTCCGCTGTCTGCCTCCTCAAACCCCGCGATCATCCGCAGTGTGGTGGTCTTACCGCAGCCGGAGGGCCCCAGCAGCGTCAGGAACTCCCCCTGATGAACCTGCATGTCCACGCCCTTGACCACCTCCACGTGGTCAAAGCTCTTGCGCAGGCCCGCGATCTCGATGATATTCTCTCCCATGCCCGCTCACCGCCTTTGTATACTTGGAGAATAAATATTCTTTATATTCAAATTTATGTGGATGATTATACACCCTTCTTCAAATTTGTAAAGAGAAAATCCGCTATTTTAATGCTTTTGTAACTGTGCACAAATTGCATATATATCCGCAGAAAATATCTGGCATGCCTGCACATTCCCCGCCCCGCCGCTTTTCAGGAGCAGGGGCAGGCAGCGGCTTTCATCACCTGCGCTTATACATCACATATAAAATCCATACTTCCCTTACTCTGCCGCGGTGTGTATAATGGATCGTCGTTTGAAAAAACGTATCGAAAAACACACGAAAACACGCAGAACAGGAGGGTATACAGACATGGCAAATTGTGCGATCGTAGGCATCAACTGGGGTGACGAAGGAAAAGGCCGGATGGTGGACTACCTGACGGGACAGTACGATGTGGTGGTGCGGTATCAGGGAGGCGGCAACGCCGGACACACCGTCATCAACGATATGGGCAAATTTGCCCTGCACCTGCTGCCCTCCGGCATCTTCCGCGCCGGTGTGATGAACATTCTGGGCAACGGCGTGGCGCTGGACTGTGAGAATCTGGTGTCGGAGATGGAGTCCATCCGCGCGGCGGGCGTCGGCATCTCGCCGGAAAACCTGCTGGTCAGCCACCGTGCGTCGCTGCTGCTGCCGTGGCATCGGGAGCTGGACGCGCTGGAGGAGGCGCGGCTGAAGGACAAGCAATACGGCTCCACCAAGCAGGGTATCGCGCCGTTCTACTCTGATAAATACCAGAAAAAGACCATCCAGGCCGGTGAGCTGCTGTATCCGGAGCACCTGAAGGCCCACCTTCAGGATCTGCTGGAATGGAAGAACCTGATCCTGCAGAAGGTCTACGGCGCCAAGGGCTATACCATGGAGGAGATGAGCGCCTGGCTGGACACCTACGCCCAGCAGGTGCGTCCCTATGTGACGGACACGGGCCGCTATCTGCGGCAGGCTCAGGCGGAAGGCAAGTCCATCCTGTTTGAGGGCCAGCTGGGCGCGCTGCGTGACCTGGACTACGGCATCTACCCCTATACCACGTCCTCCAATACCATCGCCGCTTACGGCCCCATTGGCGCGGGGCTGCCTACCGCCAAAATCGATGAGGTGGTAGGCGTGGTGAAAGCCTACTCCTCCTGCGTGGGCGAGGGCCCGTTCACCTGCGAGTGGTTCGGCCCCGAGGCAGATGAGCTGCGTCAGGCCGGCGCGGAGTTCGGTGCCAAGACCGGACGCCCCCGCCGCGTGGGCCCCATCGATTTGGTAGCCACCCGCTACGGCGTGGAGGTGCAGGGCGCCACCAACATCGCTCTGACCAAGCTGGACATCCTCAGCTATATGAAGGAGATCCCCGTCTGCGCCGCCTATGAGATCGACGGGGAAATCACCCATGAGTTCCCCTTCCCCTCTGTGCTGGCGAAGGCCAAGCCCGTGATGGAGTACCGCCCCGGCTGGTGCTGCGACATCTCCGGTGTGCGGACCTGGGAGGACATGCCTGCGGCGGCCCGGGACTATGTGGAATATGTGGAGCAGGCCATCGGCTGCCATATCGGCTACGTCTCCGTGGGTGCCGAGCGGGAGAGCCTGATCGTCAGATAAAATAAGGAGGGATACCATGGCCCATGACACCTACCAGTCCCCTCTGGCGTCCCGCTACGCCTCGGACTATATGCTGCGGCTGTTCTCGGACGACAGCCGCTACCAGACCTGGCGGCGGCTGTGGGCGGCGCTGGCCCGCGTGCAGCACGAGCTGGGGCTCCCCATCACAGAGGCGCAGGCCGCGGAGCTGGAGGCCCACATCACCGACATCGACTACGATATCGCCGCCCAGCGGGAGCGGGAGGTGCGCCACGACGTGATGGCCCACGTGTACGCCTACGGCAAGGCGGCCCCATCGGCGGCGGGCATCATCCATCTGGGCGCCACCAGCTGCTACGTCACGGATAACGCCGACCTGATCCTGTACCGGGACGGACTGGTCTATCTGCGGAGACAGCTGCTGGCGGTGCTGGCGAATCTGGCGGCCTTCGCGGAAAAATACGCCGCCACGCCGACATTGGGCTACACCCACTATCAGCCGGCGCAGCCCGTCACCGTGGGCAAGCGGGCCACGCTGTGGATGCAGGACCTGCTGGCGGACGCGGAGGAGCTGGACCACGTGCTGTCCACGCTGAAATTCCTGGGCTGCCGCGGCACCACGGGCACCGAGGCCAGCTTTATGGATCTGTTTGACGGCGGAGAGGCCAAGATCGATGAGATGAACCGCCGTCTGGCCGCCAGCTTCGGCTTCAAAGAGTGCTTTCCGGTGTGCGGCCAGACCTATCCCCGTAAGGTGGACAGCCGCATCCTCTCCTGTCTCAGCGGTATCGCCCAGAGTGCCTACCGCATGGCCAATGACATCCGCCTGCTGCAGCACGACCGCCAGCTGGAGGAGCCCTTTGAAACGGAGCAGATCGGCTCGTCGGCCATGGCGTATAAGCGCAATCCCATGCGCTGTGAGCGCATATGTTCCCTGAGCCGCTATCTGATGGCCGATGCCATGAACGCGCCCATGACCGCCAGTGTGCAGTGGATGGAGCGGACGCTGGACGATTCCGCCAACCGCCGCATCGCGCTGCCGGAGGGCTTCCTGTGCGCCGACGCGGTACTGCGCCTGTGCCAGAACGTAACGGCGGGTCTGCACGTCAACGAGGCCATCGTGGACCGCACCCTGCGGGAGTACCTGCCGTTTCTGGCCACGGAGGACCTGATGATGGAGGCTGTAAAGCGCGGCGGCGACCGCCAGCAGCTGCACGAGATCATCCGGCGGCACTCCATGGCCGCCACGGCCCGCATGAAGGAGGGCCTGCCCTGCGATCTGCTGGACCGTCTGGCGGGGGATCCTGCCTTCGGCCTGAGCCGCGGAGAGCTGGAGCAGCTGATGGAGCCGCAGCGCTACATCGGACGCTGCCCCCAGCAGGTGCGGCAATTTCTGGATGCCTGTGCGCCGCTGCTGCGTCAGGCGCAGGGCGCCGATGGAGACATCCGCGTGTGAGGCCGTACAGCTTCTGAATTACGAAAAAGAGCGCAGCACGGGTGCCGCGGCCGAGAGCGGGACGGGGCGATAAAGGCCTGCGGGATACGCTTATCTTCATTGAGCGCACATCAGAAAAAAGCTGCAAAATCACCTTGCCGGTGATTTTGCAGCTTTCTTTGTCTTCTGTTATCTTTTTATCCTATTACGGAAAATGGGCGCACGCTCCGGCCGATCGGCATCGGCCGATTTTGCAGCCTTACAGCTCATCTGCCGCCGGAGAATTCTCGGGGAAAAAGAGGGCCGGATCGATCCGGTCATTCGCGGCGTCCTTGTCCATGAAGGTAAGCTCTCGAAATTTAATGTCCAGCATAAAGTTGCGATCCTTGATCTCCGCATCCAGTATACGGAAAAAGCGGCGCTCGCCCTTCTGGCACAGGCAGGCGTAATGGGGCTTATAGACCACATACGCCTCCAGTGTGCTGACCTGCGGATACCATCAGTTGACAAGGGCAGACACGGTTTTGACGGGCAGAAATGCGCCCATACTGCGTCAAGCCCCTTGGCAATACGGCAAGTATTCCCTGCGGGTCTTTTCTTGTCTGGACACATTTCTGCTCCGGCAAAACTGCTCCGCACCTGTCAGCGATGGATTTTCCAGGGATTTTTGGTTTTTGAGACGCAGGCGGGCGCGTGCCCGCCAAGGCGAAAAGGGCAAAAATCGCCGAAAAGGCGCGGTGACAGGCGTGTCTGCCCTTGTTAACTGATGGTATTGGTGGAAGATCTTATAGGCTCGCCGTTTGATGAATTTCGCTACGTTGGCATCGGCGCCCGCCTTGTCGATCTTGCACACGACCACTGCGGAGGGATCCACCTCCTCATAAGAGGTCGCCGGACGCCCCTTCATCTGCTGCACGGTGCCGAAGCCGCCCTCCATGGCCACCGTATAGACCACACAGATACCTGCGTTCTGGTATCTGATAAAATAATTGACGATCCCACTCGCTGCCTTGTTGTCAATCCTCATGTGATCCCGGGTCTCTATCTGGCTGGCGGTCCCATGGGGATGTACGGCGGGGCTCTGGAGTGGTGGCTGCACCATATCATGAACCGCACCGTTTCTATGGCTGGCGCAGCGGGCATGCGGCATCGTTCCTGAAAAAACGGAGAGCAGCGCAGATATATCCGGCACATTCCCGGTGGATTGGGCATGTGCGGCGGAGTATAACGGGCTGTATGCCGCGCACATGAGTGTGCATAAAGCCCTTTCCTCCATGTATTCAATACCTTCGCTTGCAAATTCCATGCCGAAAAAACGCTGACTTCCTGTTGTAACTCCAGGTTTTCTTTTGCTTAATCATAGAAAGAGGGACACCGGATGATCCGGCGTCCCTCTTTCTATTTACA